>Ga0209671_1002801_pt1 | contig 16304 bp, 11 predicted proteins | sample WorMetHERISLAND2_2_FD_187401 | JGI IMG/M metagenome (GOLD analysis project Ga0209671, IMG submission 187401) | Marine gutless worms symbiont microbial communities from Max Planck institute for Marine Microbiology, Germany - Olavius geniculatus... | ecosystem: Host-associated > Annelida >...
TTTATGTCCGGCATTTCAGTCAACCCCTGGAGTTCCTGGACATGCGTGTAGTCGATTGTGGACAGATGTAAGCGGCGGGAGCACTCAATGTTATACCTACTGCAGGGCTCCAGTTCATTCAACATTAACGACGGGTGGTCTTCACCGTCATCGTCATCACTGCTCCAGGTTGTCCATCGGTCAACGTCCGTCTCGTCTGAAATATGTTCTCTCGTTACACATCTGTCGTATCGGCATACACCAGCACGCGCAGGCTAAGCTCCGCCACGGTATAATGATGACCGTGTTTTTGTCCAATTAACTGCGCTCGCGTGCGCGTAGTTGCCGGGGTTGTTACGTAGTAGGCCTACAGACGTAGACGTAGGGGAAACAGCGTGAGTTTTTGTATAGTGCAGTTCTCGGCGTGGGACCAAGCACTGATTACCTGGAGAGTGATTTACGGTAGCATTGAAATGCTGAAATTTTACCGAGAATTGGACTAGAGACTTCAACAAAGCTCGCGCTTGCTCTTTAAATATGCTTTCGGATTTCGCTGTGTAACCACCTGCTCTGTGCGTCGGCTGATAAGGAACTTCTTGTCCGATTTTAAATTTCTGCGCCAGCTAAGCTATCTTTTTTACTTACTTACTTACTTACTTATACAATAACTTATATACGCAGAGTGCAGCGTGCGATACATGATACATCAGCAACGGTCGCAGATATGCTGATTGTTCCGATAATGTATTTGACATCATCTAAACGAGTTGAAAAATATGGTTATTAGTAACAAACAATTGCCGTCACAAGCAGCATCGTTTTTTTCTCGTAATGTTTATCACAAAACAACTGTATCTTGCTTTCGCTAGACACGACAAAGCTTAACTGTTTATTCATTGTTTGAATTGCGAAAAATTACCTGGGAGGGTTGAACTTTTCGACGGTCAGAGCCCAACCAAAATTGCGATGTAAATCCTATGTATATAGTACATAGCTGACCCCCCCAGTACATAATTTGACAGCGTGTTAAGGGGTTGAGAAAAGTTGGGGGTTGAACCCCCCATCAACCCCCCGCCCCCTCGGCAATTCAAACACTGTGTTTATTAAATTATTCTTCGGAAAACAGTAGCGTTTTTCAAAACCGTGGCGTCCTGGCTGGAAGAAAATTTAAATTTTAATCTAAATTTTTGGCTATCGAAAAATTGTTCGATAATCTTCTGTTTGTAGCAAAATTTTCATCCGAAAATGCAAAACTTGAACTAAACCTTCCATTTTGGAAAATTTAAGAACAAAGTTAAAATTTTTAGCACCCATAAGGCCTAATCTTTTCTGTTTGAAATTTGCAGTGTCTGTCGGAAAATTGCAACTTCTTGTCCGCTTATTTTTTCAACCCACGTCGCCGCTATTTCTCATACATACTAAAGTTTAAACTAAGACTTTTGGCTTCACAAATCATGCATGCGTTATGCTATATGTTACAGAACTAAATCTGAACGCCGCATTACGAAATCCGACAGAATCCAGCAGCTATACGACAACCAGATGACCGGAAAGACAAAATCGGCCCGTTCGTGTTCGGTCCACAACAACAATCGGACAGCTGTGCCCGGTGGTCGGACGGTCACTCAGGAACTTCACTGTACTGGGCACTAGGTAGCATATGGACTAGACTGCAGGGATGAACGGTCAGCGAGCGGTATGGCGGCGGCGTTAGCCGGTCACAAATCTTCGAGGACGGAGGCGCCGAGACGGACAGTCCGTTGACGCGTCGACGGGATCGATCGACGCGTGTTTGAATGGAGCTCTTTCATCGTCGAACGCATCGGCAGCGCGCCGTGGTGACTATATTAATCAACTCGCCTGCCTGATCAGTCTGGGTGGAAAAGGCGCTATCACTTGCGACGGACGGACAGGTTATATCCACATCAACACCGCATCGCAGCTCGTGTGCCAGTCATCACTGCTGCTGATGAAAATTAATCGCAAGTCCTCCGCAGTGCTTTATTGTGGCGTCGTCATTCGATACCGGCACGCGGGCGAACGGGCGCACCTGTTCCGTCGCCACCACCGATGCCTTCAACACTTTAATCACGCGACAACCCAGCTAGCACACTCTGTTCGTACGTATCATCAGCCCCCGCCGCGCTCCGGGCATTCCAAGGCCGATCGGTGGGCCTTTAATTAATCCATCGCCAGCGACACGTATAGAAGCCGACCCGCCACGGGCCAAGATGCCACAGCGTCTGCAGAGAGGCGTCGTCTTCGTAGAGCTCTGGGTAAGTGACCGGACCACATCCAGGCGACCTAGCGAGCCACCGCTCATTGTCACCCATCGTCTTCAGTCTTCATCACAGTCGTCTTGTGTGTTCTTTATTAACACACACACACCGCATCGCACTGCAGCCGACCCGTGGTGTCATGCGTGGCATAATTGATTAAGTAGCCTATTCATCGCCGCAGATTTTAACTGATCAAGCAATCATCGGCGACCTTTCCAGCGAATCACGTAACGGTGACGTTTTTGATCATGTCTTGATCTGCAGAAATAAATTACACAGAGACACTGCTGCCTTTAACATTTAGACAATACGTGCAGAAGACTAGTTTAAAGGAAATTCTGCTAATTAAATCTCAAATTATTAATACATATAGCCTACGTTGAAATAGACGAAAGTCATTAAATGCAATTTAGGCCTAAAAGAACTCATAGCCTAATACTGCTCAAATTCATGCACTGAATGTTTTGATACGTTGAACCGTTTTCTAGTACTAATAGACTAATAAGATAAGCTGACACTGCGCAGCTGGGAAATGATCGTCTTGAATTGCTGGACACGTTAAACTAAACAAATGTTAGGCCATATAAGTAGGATTGTCGCATTTACTCGTATTTGCGGTCATGGCTGTGTAACAAAATAATTAATAATGTTATTACTATTTGTTGTTTATACTACAGTGTAAATTTTATTGACGACGCAAACTAACATTTACGTGTCTTGTGCACGAACAGATCGAAATTCTACTTCTAACTTCATTTTTTTTCATTTTCGTTTAAAACATTTGAGTTCTTTTACAGTTTGTGCAGCCTGTCTGCCAATTTTCTAGTGCAAATCATGCATCGTATCGTATCGTACAGTTTTCAAGTCGTGCTTGCGAAAGTTGCATTTTATCTCCGACTTGTTTAATTCAATTGACGACAAAAACAAATAAACCTGAAAGGCTAAAACAGCAGATCCGAACTGACCGCAGTTGTCGATGCGTATGACGCCGATGTTGAAGTGTTTTTTAAACAACCGCTCTGAGCAACGAGGATAACGTCGAAATGCTTGCGGACACCGGGACACCGTGCGTCGACGAGCGGTTATAAGCTTAGCTGACTTGCTGCAGCAACCGAGATGCCTCGGATGCAAATAAACCGCATCTTGTCGACGTTCAGCTTTGGTCAGTTGAAAACATCTACGGCACGCGACCTGACTCCAACCACACAGATGGGATGACGTACAAAAAAGCGGACCCTCGTGCAATGCAGTAATCAGAGGCGTGACGAAACCTAACGGCTTGGGTTCGACCTGCATTTAGGATCATCTTATACACATCTCTGAAACCATACGACTGTCCCACTGCCAGTGACTCCAAAAAACTCATCACCAAATTGTCGAACTTGGGGTTATTACGTCGTAGCGATTTCGTGTTTTTTCAGTTCTTGAATCAGCATCCGACATTTACGAACACAAGAGTTATACTCCGACTGCGTTAGGCCCACATAGCACGTGAGACGACACAGCAGCACCAAACTCAGATAGGTCCCTATACTACAGTCAAGAACATCGACCACTTAAGTCACTTGATGCAGGAAGCAGGTTTGTATTCCTATAACGGGTCAATCACGAGGCTTTTCGCTGGCTGGTGAAGCGAACTTCATCATTCTGAACTTCGCGAAATAGCGGCCGCGTAGAAATGTAGCGACCAGTCTTACAATAACTGCCCCAGTTTCTGAAGTCACAATCATACGCAGTAGGATGACAGACTGCTAGACCTCGTGGGATGGCGTCAGTCACGAGGGACTCTGCTGTGGCAAATAACCCGCAGCGAGCAGCCGGTCGCCGGTACAGCACTGTGCGGACCACGTCGACGCCACTGTCACTTGAGATGGATGAGGTGTTATAGTTTGCACGGCTTCAGCGCAAACTAAACTAGGCCTAGCAGCAGCCGACGACGTTTTGCACGCAGACTCCGTATTAACGCTGCAAACGACAGTATGACTATTTATTTTCCTTTGCCACAGAGCAGCCGAATTATCCATGAAAATTAACCTTGTTTTCAGTAATTATTTAGTTTCGGGCTTTCGGCTGTCTTCAACTTCTCTGAGATCTGCAGGTCGCCAGCCAGTGCTTCGCTCAAATACAATATTTTCTACGTTTCAACGGAACTATAGTAAACAGAATTTAATTGAACAGTTTCACTAACATCGACGAGTTTATTGTACTCGAATTCGGACTAAGTAAACTCGATCACAGCACTGACAATGACTATAGGCCAAGACTATTATGTTGGTTCATTGGCTATTCAGCCTCGCATGCATTGATCGGATCACTAGTCATCTTCACAGTATTATTTAAATTTACCAAGTTTCTAACGTAAATGATGTATACAAGTCGTGTAATTTACTGTTTTAACTCCTGTAGGGCTACAAATGACATGGTTTCAGAACTAGAATGCCCCGTGATGAGTTTCGTCCATTTCTGTACTATTATCATCTGTAATCCGTCTGTTCATCTAGCTTGCAATTTAACATAACAGATAAATAGAAATAGTAAGTTAGAATAGGCCTACACTCTAGGTATTTTATATACAAAATTAAAATATATTTTGAAAAATGAAAACACCGTTCCTAGCATGTGTAGGCCTAACTAGTAACTAGCGCTAGTATTTTTCGTGAAAGGTCAAGTTCACACGGCCATTTATTGCCAGTGCTGGTTTTCTTCAGCCCGCGCAGCTTCTGCAGTCGGCGCGGCCGTCACAAGGCTCAGACGCAAAACGTGTTCTTGCATCTAATAACAAAAAAATTTGAGCTAATGCTCACGAGACGCGCGAAAGCCTATGGCAGTTCCGGTTCAGTAGTTTATCTGAAAATTGGGGTGTTCATGCTAAGTTAATACACAAATACCAAATTCTCTATCTGGATCGCATAACGGTAGTAGCGTGGCGCCACCTTGTGAATGATATAGACTTGTGTCGCAGCCCAAAATCGCCAAAAAAATCCATTAAACCACCTATTTTGACGTTCAAAATCATTCAAGGTCATTGAATTCGGCGCCAGTAGAGAGCCAGTGTACGACTTCCTATTAGTGATTAATAGTAACCCAGGCCCTGTCTCGCACTGTTACTGAGATACAGCGACTTATTGGCCAAAAATCGCAAATTTTGCTCACCCCGCTGTCATTTAGCACCCTTGTTCGGGGTAACCCCTTCGAATTTATGGAAAAGCTTTACGGTTCCTGAAACTAGAGTCTTCCAGGCAGCGGTCGGTGAAGATTTTGGTGATCCTAGCTTGCACTGTTTTTGACTGATCAACCCGTGTGACAGACAGACACACGGACAGAATTGCGATGGCTAAGACTGCTTTCGTGCGTAAAAACTCACAAAAAGTAAAAGTTTGTGTTATCAGCCAGCATTATCAGTAAAGCACGTTCTTTGTCAGCGAATGTCACACACTGCAGCTGCATGCTTTTAACAATATTGTCACAAGTGATCGTTAACCAAATGTGAGCTCTTATTATGATCAACCACAACTGTACATAACGAGTTATCGATACACACACAGTGTTTGGGCTACATGTATGCCCTACTGCATGCAGATTTTATACAAACTGACATACGAAAAGTCAAAATAAAAACTGTACGAACAAATCAAATTCAACCATATTCTTGCACTCTAACTGACTGGATGAGTGTAACTAATTACAGAAAATTATTTCTCAATAACAAAATAAGCTAATAAAAAATTATTGTGCCACAAACAACTGCATATTTACAAACTAATATCAATTGCTTGCACTGTACAGATTGAAACATAAATGTACATCAGACAACAAAAACATCAAATGGATAAAAAAAATCTTCTGAGAAACAAACCCACCAGTAACAAACAATACGCAACAAAGCACTCGTATCTTGATAGAAATGAAAAAGTAGTTACATGCTGCACAGACATCGGCTAGAGTTGTGAATTATCAGCTCAGAGCAAAAACAGAAGAACATGCTTGGCTTTGTTATCTACTGGAGTTGGGGTATGCCACGTCACTGAATTTCAAATGCAAAATATAAAGCAAAAACAAGTTTGACGTGCAATGCTACAATTAATGATCACATCGCTGCAAATTTCCTGCGGTGTCACACTGGCAGTGTGACAATAAAAATTTTGAAAAATGACGAAGCAATGACAAAAAGTATACAAAAGTGGAAACCTTTTAAATAATGGTGCAATATCTTGTGCAATATGAGATCCTGTGTGGTTACGTTTATTCCAGGGTGAAACACCCGACACATACCTTAAAATGCAGTGGTTTTTATTGGGTAAAACCCAAGTGAAAAACCTAAAAAACCCACATCAAATGCAACCCGATTTTAGTTTATTCTTCCACGAATAATGAAACATTTTATTCCGGATAAGTTTTTAAAAACTTTTAAATGTACGAATCTGTAAATCTTTAGATATTTTCTGATGTGGATTGTATCCAATAGTGCTCATGCCGACAACTGAAACCAATGAAAACACAAAAACCTATCAGGGCTGAGCCTCCGTAAACAAAACCTGAGTTCAACCCAACAAACCCAACAGGTCAAGCTTTAAGAAAACTGGCTTTTTTCAAATGTGCATTTACTATGCAGAGGACAACTATTTCACAGTTGTACACTGAGCACAGTAATTTCTCAGTACAAGTCCGTGAATTAGTGCGATTCGCTGTAAGACACAAAGCGTGGGTCGGTTGACCGATCTACCGGTCAATTAGGCACCATGAAGAAGGACGGGGGACCGATGGCCACATCACCGGCAATGAAGACCGGAGTGACCGGCAGTCCTAGTGCAGCAGCCGGCATCAGTTGAACTGACGGAATGACTGCCGCCGGGACTTGGAGGACTGAGACGGCAGGGGACGTCACCGGACTCAGCACGGTACACATCTGGGTGGCTGACGCTGTGAGGTTCAGAGGTGCCACAGACTGGTAGGTAAACTGCTGTGACGGACAGAGAACCAGCTGGCCAACGGTCGGTGGCAGAACGGTGGAGATGTGACATTGCGGTGACGACGACGACGACGATGTGACAGATGCATGTTGTGGTTGAGCAATAGTGTTCAAGTCGTTGATGTGATTCTGCTGATCAGTCAGTGTCAGTACAATGCCACCGGATGCAGACGCTGACATCAACATTTCTACAGTTGCAGCAGCAGCAGCAGTGGACGTTGCTGACGTCACAGGTCCTATCAACGCAACACACCCAGAGCTAGGCGAATTACTGGCTCAAATATAACTGAATTACAAATTACTGACATGAATGTAATTGAAATTACAAATTACGTAATTTCAATTACTTCAATTACAAATTACATGCAATTGCCAATTTTGTTTCCCAATTAGTATTATAAAATATGATAAACACATTCCTCAGTTTAACAAACTAGCAGCAGTACACTAGTACTGCGGTCACTATTCATTATCAGACCAAAAAACACCAGGAGCAAGCAGCAACACACCCATTACCTGTTTAATGTCAACTACTGTTTACACTATTTACAAACACAACTTACATTTAGTAATGTAAGTTACATCATGTAAATCACGTGAAGGTCTATGTCACTTTAAATGCCTGGGTAAAGAGCAATTGTAGAAATGTTTTATGACTTGACAACTATCGGCGATGCAGACTGTTTAGTGTTGATCCCACGATTAGCGAAATGGAAGGTCTGCTATTTAGTGTACACTATTTACAAAAACAACTTGTGCAAAAACAGTTTTAACTAAAAATGTAAATCACATGGCAAAGTGTAGTTAAGTTAATAGGAGATATTGACATGGTGCTTAATATAAAATTAATAGATGTTACCAACTGAAACTTTCAGATGTAATTGAAAACTGTAATGGAACTTGAAATTACAAATTACGCGACCATGTAATTGAATTACCACTTACAAATTACATCAACACCAAACGTAATTCAATTACAAATTACAATTGTAATTTGTAATTAAATTACGTAATTGAATTTCATGTAATTTCGTTACTGCCCAGCTCTGAACACAACCACACACTTGACTACCTATCTTCTAGAGCTGGTAATGATAAATTAATCTAGTAGTTACCTTTCACAAAATTAATGCCATTAACTTCGATTAAAACCAGCTAACAGTGGTCACAAATACACTGAGACAACAATGTAAAGGCTGTTTGTTTTATCCGATCGCTGATGTGAGAAGAAAATGATTATCCCATCGCTATCAAATGCTTAACATTTTGTCTACTTTAAAATGTGTTTTAAGTGATGTGACTTAAATCAGAAATTTAGCAATCAAGATTTTAATTATAGCTGAAAATTTGTTAATGATTAATCGCATAACTAATAGTTAATTTCCGCAGCTCTATGGTTTTCTACACTTCCACTTTCATTTCTACATAACTACTAATAGTACATGTATGAAATCAGTCGCTAAGCATTGCAATTAAGTTTCACAGGGAGGCTGCCCCCCAAGTCTCAAGTAGAAACGTCTCAAAGCAGAGATTTATAGCCCACTCTGGAGAACAAAACTACCTCTGTAGGGCAGCCACGCATAGACCCAACAACAAAATCAGTGCTGCCATCTGGTGAACACGGGAAACTGCTGCTATCCCAAAAGTAATGCCTTACACTGCTGAAATAACTGAGACTCAGAACATCAGATGTTACTATTTAACGACTCACACTGCATAAAACATACATTATTGGACTGTGTGTATGGCACATAGACGTAGCGAGAAATTGGAGACAGGTAACTGATACAAGGTCCAAAGGGCTAAAAATTGAGGCCGAGGGTCAAGAGTGCAAGTGGGACTCTTAGGAAAGGGAGTGGCAGCAAACCCCTCCCCCGCATCTAAAGAATCTGAGGGAGCATTGAAAGCTCCCCCACTGTGCAGCGAAGGCCAGACATTTTTGGGCATAAAAGCTTTAAAATGCAGGTATCGGTCACTAGGTTATAAATTTCATTAGTTTTACGGCATTAATTTGCAGTCGCCCTCTATCGCCCCCTGACTATACTGAAGTTCGTCGCCTCATAGCTATGCCACTGCAGTGGTGGAAAATGAGCAACTTACCAGTCTGTCCGCCTGAAGCAGTTAGTGTACTGCTATCTGAGCTGCTGCCAATTGCAGTCATCTCCTGACTCAGCACTTTCTGCATCAACGAGTTCTGAAGCATCTGTACAACAGTTCGGCCATAGCGTGGCCCAGACTGGACTCTGCCACCAGGCACACTGTCTGGGGTGGAATGTGATGAGTGAAGTGTGTCCTGATGACTGGCCATGTCGCTGGACCGTGAACCTGCCAGCAGCTGGCGGGCTGCAGTCAACTCAGCTATTGTGAGTGAACGACTCGCAGAAACAGACGATGATTGTTTTGTGCCGGCAGTGTGCCTGCCTACAACAGACATTGCACCAGACTACGTGAGAAATCCAATTCTCACTAATGACACTTTTAAATGCTATCTAAAACATTTCCTCTTCCCTCTTCCCTCTTTATGGATCTTGACACTACAGCACATATTATGCCTCTGTGTTGCAAAAACTGTTCAAGTACTGTAGGCCTATACACTGTTTTGTTTTATAACACCTTAATATACCAGCACACACTATTCTATGTTTGTGATAAAAATAAATGGTTCGAAAGTATTGTATTTTGCAACTAATACACATTCAAACAGTAATTCATCCTAACCAATGTCAGCAAATTACAATATACCACCATAACATAACTCATATTTCACCTGCAGGCACTGAGACAGTTTCCGTAAATGGCATCATCTGAGATCCATTAGATGGCACTGCCATCATGGCTGAGTCACTGTCACAGCTGGTGGTACCAGAAGCAGCAGAAGAAGAAATAATGTTACATGCCACAGCACCTAAGCTGTCACTTGTAGCCATACACGGCATGCCAAGCATCAGTAACGATGCATCAGTGTTAACGCCGGGCTCCGCCTCATCACCATCATCAGCTGTCAGCACAATTATACACGACACAGTCACCGAGATTCTTAACTCATTACTTCGTCAACTATCGACCAATTCACACTATTCTCTCAGCAAAACAGTCATCTGTAGGGCACACAGTTTTTCACGGAAAATGATACCAAATTCCGCAGGCCAGTTCACAAAATTACGTGGCTCACTGCGGCAAAATTGTCCAAATTCTGCGGCTTACCGCGGCCTTCCGTTTGTGCGCAAACTAAGCTCTATACTGTTAAAAAACTTCACTTTTTGGAAACTGGCATGGTGCTCAGTGATGCTAGCAACATACAGAGAAAATTATCCATCTTTTTTCTTTTTAGAAGTGCAATTTGTCAATTGGTCACATTGTGTTTATTTACGATTGCGCCGTATTACCATGGTAATTATTAGTAGGGACACAGTTTTAGGCAGTTTAGTTTGATTTTTCTCTGTGATATTATTACATTATCAAGCTGATGATCATACTAATCATCGACCATTTCTCAAAAATTCTGCAAAATTTCATGGCAATATCATAATTCCATGGAAAAAGGCAAATTCCGCGGCTCAGCTCAAAATTCCGTGGCCGGGGGAAAACTGTGGGCCCTAGTCATCTGTTCATCTATAGTACAGCAATTATCTGGTGAAAACTGATTTCTGAAATGGATTCTAACAACATTTTCAGGATGGATGCACATTTGCATGAGTTCAATCAAAAAAGCGCGGTGATCTGGTTGCACAATGTGAAGTGCTCATCTCCCAGATGTTGGTCACTGAGCCCGTAGGTGGATAGATCACTGAGTCCGTGACGCATGGCAAGTGCGATGCCAGACCTACGATTACCTTTCCAGCCACAAAGCATCACCACCTTTTGACTGGTACCAAATTATACTGCTTTGTGAACAGAGGCACAGGCATGTGAACAACTTGCCCAAAGTTGTTACATGGCAGTGCATTGGCCGAGAGAGGCATAAAAATTACCAGAGAAAAAGTGACCACTCTTCAGAGACTATGAAGTTCTCTGACAATTCCACGACATTTCCCTGAAGATTCCTGGCACTACTGACCATTATGATTGGTACTCAACTATAATAACCTACCTGGTAACCATAGTTCCGATACTAACTAAAATATAACATAGACATAAATACTAAAAACAAAAACATAAGTAAACAACATTCAGCAAGAAATGGCATAAATTAGTACAAAGTAATTGCCAAGTAAGTGATACTGAAAAGACTGTTGTTGCAATTTGTAGATAATTTTCTAAACAATTTTCTGCAACAAGGTTTTTACAGGGCTGACAATTCCCAGGCTGACATTTCCCTGACATTTGTAAAATTCTCCGACATTTCCAGGTTTTCCAGACAAGTGCAGAAAAAAGCAACAGAAGACTGAGCACAGACCAGTGTCAGTTGATGGCGATGTGGGAGGAGCAAGTGACGAGTCGTTCAACTGTAGAGCTACAAGTCTCCGATGCAGCGTTGAGTTCTGCTGCCGAAGCTTTGTTCTGCTTCTCTCAAGCTCCATGCTCTTCGATTTCAACATCTGCACATAGCAATTCACCGAGATCAAACCTTCCTGCTCAATCCAGCAAGGAACAACAATGACAAATGAAAAGAACTTATTTTATGGCCCTTACTCTCATGCTAAACAAACCAATCACTTGCTGTCGACTGAACGATGTTAGCAAAATTCACCACATCGCCTGAATTTCTGTTTTCATTGGCAATTACATGCACAGCTCTTAAACAAATGCTGTAGGCTTTCGATATGATAAAAACGAATGCTCAGTCCAAAGAAACTGTCCAATGTTCAAGCAACTTTCAGTTCTCTATGATCAGCATGGTCATTTATGCACCAACGGATACAAACAGCATATTAAAGTTAGCATCATCGTACCAACTATTCAAAGCCAAGCTGATTACTATCTCTTTTTCACAAAAAAACAAACAAACTGGCTCTTACCATAAAGTAGTCACAATTAGCACTAACAACTGGTAATATTAAACACAGGATGCTACCTGAACATACTTCACAGCCATTCGCAACACATCAAGATGAGAACTTCTCCGATCATCAAAAGAGGGTATCTGCTTCTTCAGACCTTCAAAGCAGTCCTTCAGAACAGCTCGTCTAAATGTCACACAAAAGCATGCTTTTTTATATGTTAACATTCTGATGTCGTGGAAAATTTGTCGCACCTGGAAAATTCTTCCCACCTCCATATTCTCATAATGTAACTAACCCTGACCCTAACCCTAACTTTAACCCGATCCCTAATCTGAACCCTAACCCGTACTGCTGCATGTGGGAATTGTTTTCCGGTGCGACAAATTTTCCACTATACTGGCTCTTACGTCAGCTCTTAAGTCTTTTACTTATATATACACGTACTGCTTACATCCATCCTTCTCCATCTCCTCCAGAATGGAGACAAGTTCCTTACAATGCACAGTGTGGTGCACATGCAGTCAGTTCATAAATCAACCACAGTAAGAACGATGTTACATAAGTCATCATCATCATCATTTTAATAAAACAGACTGACAAAATGCAATCAACACAACATAAAAAAACACAAAAATCTGATAAATGTCATTGACTAGAACTTTGTCCAAATGACCACTACTGTAGTGTGACTATTAGGTGGAAACTGCTGACTAATAAATGTCTTTGAACAACATTCTGTTTATGTAATGTTCCAATATTATAAGTTCAGCAAACATCTTACAAACCTGTTCTTCTCGAGCTTGTTGTGCACTTGTCGAGTGTTACCATTCAAGTAACAGCTGAAAACAAAAATATTAAATGCAAATAAACTAGTCACTGTTACTGGTTCTTAAATAAATACCTTTCATAAAAATATGTTTGCTTGCCAGCAACAAATTCAGTGCTTTGTTATAGTTGACTGGTCGATTGGTACTGTTTTCGATGTTTTAATGGTACCAGCAATGAAAAAGTAACACATAATTATGAAAAATGAGCAAAGAAATTAAAATGTTAAACACGGCCGTTTATTTCATCAAACAATTAAATCGGTAATATATTTTACTATTACTGTGAAAGTGTAGTGAAAGAAATGTGAAAGGCTATTACCAAAAATAGCACTATGAATATGCAGCACGCGCAATAATACACCCACACACCTTGCACTCTGACAGACAACTCCACCGCCTTTCGACTCTTCCGCGTTTCCAGATTCGGTGACATTCCGAACTGCAGACAACTGACGATCTTCTGGAGCAAATACGGAGATATGAATCGCTGTTGTACCGGTTGACGACGTGTTTTCTAAAGTACACAAATTAAATTTGCAGACAGTCACAACTCACAAAATCACGGCATTTAGGTCACGAAATCCTTCCGCGTCATGCTACTAATGCAGATTAGGGGAAATAGCACCGTTTTAAAAGAGCAAATGTAACACGTAAATGCACATACACAACAAGACTGCACGCTAATAACAACGCTAAGCAAAACTAATAAAGAATATCTTTTTAACTATATTGAAATAACATCACGAACCACGTTCCAAATTATCCGGCCTATCGTTGGCTTCAACGAAGTTAGCTGCCGCCAGCAGTGTTTCCAAACTCGTCATTTCTTTCTTCTAATATGACAGCAAAAACCGCACTGTCAGCTTCCCGTGTTGGTCCATGGTCTGCAGAACCACGATAACGTGCTGCCACTTGAAAAATTATATAGATAACCAGAATGTCACAATTTTATCTAGATCTCTTGCCACATCTCACCAAAACATGCACACACGCCCAGCACAGACACGTGTTAGGTCAACCAATAGGAAGCGTGCATTGATAGACGTCACGCAATTAGATACGCCCACCTGTGCCACTCGCGTGTGTAATTAGCATAAATAATGTAAACACACGTGTCTCGTGGCCATGCTCCCGGCTAAGATGACGGCGAAAACAAGACAACTATGATTTGATAGTTTTATGCGCTTATTATGACTATTACTCTCAAGGGTTAGAACATTATTGTATATTTGGTTATAATTCTGAGTGAAAAAATGGAATAAGTGGAACGTACAGAAAAGCTCCATCGCCCATCAGTCAGTGGTGCTTAATTTTTGAGTTGACCACATTATCACGCAGTCTGTAATAAACCCAAAATTTAGAAAAAGTTGTACACAGCAGCAAAAATCAAAATTTATCCGGGGGAGCAGATAGTAGAGTATTGCAAAAAGTATTGCAAGATTTTTTCCACCAAGTATTGCTATTGCTATTGCAATACGTTTTGCAAGCATTGCTATTAACCCCAGTGGCAGCGCCAAGGGGAGTCCAGGGGGGCTATGCCCCCCATTCGAGGCTTGGTCCCCCTTTGACCCCCCATTTGAGTTTCACAGATATAAAGGAAAATGCAGTCAATGGATAATGCAGTAAATAAATTGATCAAGCTAAATTATTACTGATAACTAATTTTGACTTAATGCCACAAAGTAGAATCATAATTTACAAACTGAGTGCAAAAAGTTTCCAGGCATTGGATGCTAGTAGAAGATGTTAAACACAGCAGCTGACAGTCTATCTGCTACATTTTTTGACTCGGTCAAAATAGTAGTAACTATAAGCCTCCAGTTCTGTAGACTTGTGCAGTAGTTGTCTATCACGTGCTAAAGTTAAATTTATTTCTGCAACTCCATGGCAGAACGGTGGGTAGTCAAATTTGGCCTCCCCACTCATGAACAGCTGGCGCCGCCACTGAACAACCCTGCTGTCTGGAGTGGGATAAGTTTGTACGAAGGCTGACAGATTTTTCCCAATAATGTTGCCACCAAATTGCACACATTGCCACCAAATGCAACTAATTGAATGGTCCCATCCCATCATGTTTTGGTTAAACTTTACCCGATCGATTTCCTAACCAGACGTTAACAGGCAACTAAATCAACTAAATAGTTAGGCTTTTTCTTGTGGTTTAGTTTTATGGTGTTTAAACACGCTCATTTCTTAATACCCAAATCACCTAACCAGTTAGAAAAAGAAAGACTAGCCTACAACAATGACCTTGTGCAAGTTGCTTCTTATTTGTTCAGCCTACTAGCTGCAGCCAATAAGTATTATCATATATAAACTTCATCTGCTAAAACAGCTTTGAAAACACCAGTCAGACAACCAAGGAACTAGACTGTGCATTTATTTGTTGAATAAACTGGTCAATGCAGCAATCGTCATCAGCTATTGCTCGGGAACAATATGTTGAGAGTCTGATCGCCGCAGAACAACTATATCCACACACGCACAAAGTGGCAGCAAAGCCAACTGAGTCGGAAAATGTTTCACCATACACGACAAAAATGGAGGAACAATAGGCCTGTCTACAGTTCTAATACAGACAATATTCTAACGTTCCTTTCATCGTAAAAGTACGACGTGCCTTTACAATTCGATAAAACTGCACAACATAACAACATCATTTGATTTCATTTTTGAATGTCCTCACAATCTTCCTGAACTTCATGGCACACAGAGTCCATTCACAAAATGTAAAAGTAAGCACACATTCGCTGCCAGCATTTCTAGTTAATACGAGCTATAGTTACTAACAGAAATGCAGTCGCGGGCAAATCTCAAAGAAGACTGTAAAGGCTCAAATGTCACATCTTTTAGTACAACAATTAGATTTCGTGGACCAAGTCTCATATCACACTTCTGTTTGCATTTCATATCCATTACAAGCAAATGTTAAAAACTGTTTACATACAGTGACTATTCAATTAAAAAAATCATACTGAATCACACTGTTTGAAGTCAAATCTTAAGTACTTCAAATGTACAGGGTGTACCATAAAAAATGTGGCACGTTACATTTGTCCATATCTTTGCAATTATTGGCTGATTTTCAAAATTCTACCAATGGCACACTTTGGACAATTTGCAATGATGTGGTTATTATACACTGTGTCTCAAAAAAAGCATGTGACTACATTTTTTGCAATAACTTGAACAATGAATGTCCGATTATAATAATTTTTGGCACACTTATTAATGAGACTATATGTCATCGAATGGTGGTTTCATTTCCCACCTCATCTATTTAGTGCAACTGTCTTACCTTGGGAAA
>Ga0209671_1002802_pt1 | contig 16298 bp, 7 predicted proteins | sample WorMetHERISLAND2_2_FD_187401 | JGI IMG/M metagenome (GOLD analysis project Ga0209671, IMG submission 187401) | Marine gutless worms symbiont microbial communities from Max Planck institute for Marine Microbiology, Germany - Olavius geniculatus... | ecosystem: Host-associated > Annelida >...
CTTGAACCCTAAAAATATTGATTTTAAGCGATTTTTTGGCGATTTTTGGCTGCAAAAGAGTGAATTGCGATGAAATGGATGGAGATAGACTACGATTACCTGCGAACAGGAACTGCTATAGGCTTTCGCGCATCTCATGAGCTATGCTCAAATTACTTGTTGTTACTGTTGTTAGTTTTTGCTTACATTTATATTTCACAAGGTAATGTAGAAACGCATTTACCGTGTGGTGGGATATATAATAATCACATTATTGCAAATTGTTTGCAGTGTGTGCCAGTTAAAGAATTTTGAAAATTGATCAATAATTGGCAAAGATATTGACAAAAGTAAAATACCACATTTTTTATGGCCCATCGGTGTACTTCTCGTTCTCCTAGCACAGGGAGCACATTTGAGATTATTAACAGTTAAAACGTTATATAAAATACTTATTCACTTACTTAGTTACAAAAATACATTCAAACAGACAAACAGTTAAACACACAGAAAGACAGGTAGAGAGACAGATAGAGACATAGGCAGAGATACCTCTAACAAGACAACATTCAGTTGCTGCTGTACAAAGTTGTCCAAACTGGTAAAGTCTCTGGGTCCCATGTATGAAACACCAGACGTGCTTTCAATGGGAAAAAACAACAACCTGAATAAAACGTCATCAAAAAATCACCCTGACCCAGCTAGTACTTAATTTGTTATTCAAATCATTTTTGCTTTTTGTTAGTTACATTCAGCTAAAAGTTTCTATTATCAGGTTATTCATGCAGGATTTGAGCAAATAACAATTATTTACCCATCCATCTATAAGTGTACGATTTAATGTTTATGTACAGGATTAACAAGAAAAAATAAACACAAAAGAATTAGACTACTAATCTTAGAATTAATGTAAAGTAACAACTACAACATCAGTTAATTTAATAATTATATGTGACAGAAACGAAATTATATGACATACGTTGGATATCCTTTGATACTGTTGTGAGCACACAGAGCTTTTTGCTGAATACAGTCCACCTTCAATACAGACCAAATGCAATACACACCACTGCATAGACATTGTGATTAGCACACCAGTTAATACTAAGTAGGCTGTACTAGCCTTACTAATTAGAAGCAACTATGTAAATAAAGGCAAGTTAAAACAACTAGCAGTAGTAGCAACGTTAGCAACAGTAGTGGCAGCAATAATACACTGTGTCACAAAAAACATCCCCTGACATTTTTGACTAACTTTAAAACCAATTATCAGATTTTGATAATTTTTGGTACGAATATTCTTGACACAACATGCCATCAAACGACTGTGCAGTTTTCCACCTCACCCAATGCATGCTTCTGCACTACCTAGGGAAATCAGATCAAATGAAACATGTGTTGAAATAAACAGAAAACCTGAAAAAAAACATCCCTGACACTATCGATTGTAACTTGAAGAAAGATTAGCACATTTTAGTAATTTTTAGCAAAAATATTTTTGACACCACTGGCTATTGAATGTGTGTTTTAATCTTTACCTCACCCAACGTCTGCTTTTGCACTACCTGGGGAAATCAGACCAAGCATAATACGTGTTAAAATGAATGAAAGATCGTCGATAAATTCTCTCTATTCAAATCTGGGGGCCTCGAGAGCCAGTCTGTTACAAAATTTGACTGTCATGCAGCAGCATGTATACCAAATAAAGTTTAGAAATGTTTGTGAAATCAAGAAGCGACTGGTATAGCCAGAATTGGTCTGGAGCAGAACATTATCGACACTGCTGTCAATGAATGGAGAAAGTGTCTCCTTGCCTGTGTTCGCATAGTGGACCAACGCTTCAAGCAATTTTACTGCAGGCAGATAAAAAATGGCCAACTGGGTGAAATGTCAGCCAAAGTGTCAGAAGTGTGAATGAAATGTGTTTTCACTGTTTTTACGCGTTATGTTAATTAAGCAATCATATCGCATTGGATAAAAAAGTGATACTTCGTTGGTTGTGTTTTCCCCAGGTAGTGCAGAAACAAACGTTTGGTGAGGTGGGAAGCTGAATGGTCATTGGTTGGCAGGTTGTATCAGAAATATTTGTACCAAAAATTATTAAAATCTGACAATTGATTTTCAAGTTACAGTTGAAAATGTCGGGGATGTTTTTTTGAGACACAGTGTAGTAGCAATAGCAGAAACAGCAGCAGCAGCAGTAGATTAATTGTAGCTGTAATAGTTAAGCCCATACTAATAGTAATAGTAACAATTGTAGCACTATATCACTATAATAGTAAACAAATGCATTCTGGTGGCTTACATCACCCCGAGTGGCCAATCATGTGTTTTCTTGATTACAGCAGAAAACTAAGCTATTTGCTCCAGCCTTTACAGTGTTATTTGTTAGACTGAATGTGACCAGAGTTGGGCCATTCACATTTTCTGCCTATCACTATAGGCTCTGTGGTACGGTATTTTTTTATCTGATGCCGTGTGCTGTCAGTTGTTTACATAAAATGTCAGACCAAAATATGAGCGGCAGCTAGTACAAGCCAAAACATTAAGCAGAGAGAATTCATCAGATTCTACACAGCACACAAAATAACTTACTTTGGCAAGTGTGGCAAGTTTTTTGTCAGCCAATTTGACGTTGTACTTCTGTGCAAGTTGGTTAAATGCTGGCGCCAGTGCTTGGCAGTGAGGACACCTTAAACATAAGTCAATATAATTAAGCAGTTAGAACAAAGTCACATAATACAGAGACATTGTGACAATGCACAGACTGATTATGAAGTGCTTTAAATGTAAAGTATAAAGTCAAAAAAGTCAGCATCAACTTCTTGCAGCTAGGCAATGTAGGAAGGCAACCACAAAAATGCTCATAAACAGTTGCATAAATCACACGTTTTTAATGTTAGATCACTATAAGCCTAAACGGCTAGTGAATTGAGTGAAATAATTTGCTTTTGGTACAGAATAAAACACTCACTGCCTAGACAATGCAATATCTGCAAGAACCAAAATAGTAGCAACATGTTTTAATTATCATTATTTTTATATTTTTGGGTGCAAATAAATAATGATTAGTACATAATGCCCGAACTAATGAAACCTCTAGATAGCTGGTGATAAAATGGTCCGTATAGTCATACAATTGGTAACTGGTCACTAGTGTGAAAGGGCACTGGTCTGAATTGGTCAGATTCTGGGGGCATATTCACAAAAGTCGGTTGCACGTGCGAGTGCGACGTCACAAAATTGACTTGCAACTGGTGTATGTACAACAGCTGTTTACAACATTTCGTGAATAGAGCCTCTGGTCCACTACAGCAAAGGTCCACAAAAGCCAACATGCAATTTATCCTCATGCGTAAACGTAAAACGTATCACTAACTTTAATTCTAACCCTATCACTATTCAGACTAGTGTTCCTTCAGACTAGTTAACTGACTCCTATGTAATTCAGTTTATCATAATTCCCAAAATGTATTGGTCAATGCAGGTGTTCCAATTTTACTTCAAATTATTATGATGTATATATCTATGGTTTCAAATGCATGATGTGAATTATGATATGGCGATCGCAGTGGTAATCACCATGGGCCTAATTTACAAAAGACAATCCTAAAATTGTCGTAAAATCCTTGCAACTTTGTCGTATCTTTGTTGTAAATCAAGAAGTTACGATGTCCTAAGATTGTCATAAAAATGTTGTATCTGAATTTTTGAAGCTGATTTTACGACATCGTAACTCTCTCGCAATTTTGTCGTAACTCTAGTCGCTAAAAATAGCCAGCCAATCAACCGCTGTTATGTTACAACATCAATCAATCACAATGCAGTGTCACTGAGCTGGCGCCATGCACCACTGCATGCCGAACGTCTGCTTCCGCTGTTGCCAACACTTACCGATGTAAACAATAACAAGTGAATTGATTTTGCGGCGATTTCGTTGCCTAAAGTTACCGCAAACAAAATCTATACGTATTACGGCACTATGTGAGAAATATATATACTAATAAAAAATCAAAATAATTACTGCATGCATGCGAGATGCTGTCGTACGACAGCTAATGAGCTGTCGTTCATTTTGTTGTAACTTTGTCATAACCTTTGTGGTAACTTTGTCATACGACTTTTTGTAAATCGCGTTTTATCGTACATTTGTCATAAACCTTCCGCATTCGTAACACTGTCGTATATTTGTCGTACAATCTTTTGTAAATTAGGCCCCATCATTGCAAGTCATGTGCCTGAACGGAATGAACCGGAACATCTGCGCTGACAGACGCATTGTGGGAATTGTGATAACAATAATTCTAGTGGTAGATCGGCGATCTTGCTGTTAGCAGTGGAAAATTGCTAGAGGTAGATCGGGTAGGCACATTATTAGGTACATGGTATTGATAACAAAATGACTGATATTTCGGTCCCAATCACAGTCCTGGTAATGCAGTGAAGAAATATGGCTGCATTCTTACATTAATAAAGTGATAAATGTAATTAGATAAAGTGGCGATCTACCACTAGTAATTTTCTGCTCACTAGTGCGAGATCGCCAATCTACCCCTAGCACTGACCTTGTGACAAAACGAATTAATCGGTAATAACTGAATTATGTTACTGGATAAAATCTAAATCCATTAATAAAAGAAAAAAAACTATTGCATGCTACTCAGTAAGCATGAAAGAGACACACCACGGAGCATAAAACATGATAAAGTGCGGCTGTAGTAAAAGCTGAGCATTGAACGTGTCCAAATCATAAGCGACGGCGTGCGGCATGCCATGATCGTCAGCCGAAACATCTGCTAGGGCACCAAGCCACCAAATGCCAGCGATCAGACTACAAATTGACCACAATCGCATTGTTTTCTGTGTTCGACAACTTCACTCAAACTCACTCAGCGTACATCTGCAAACACTAAACGTACGTCGCCAAACGTACTGTGCATGCAGCAACGTGTCTAGTTTTTATTGGCTTCCCAGCGGTCGTTCAGCAGGTTGTTTACCATAGCAACACAACGACGAATAGAGTAGCACGAAACGAAAAACCACAACCGCTACAAAGCTCGAACCGAAACCAAAAGCTATTCGAGTTATTCAACCGAAAAAGAACACCTGTACCAAAAAGGTCATAGTACGTTAACGTTATTTAACGTTTATGTTTAGCAAAATATCAATCTGGCAAAAAATAGTTTGCTTCAACCACAAATTGAATCTTGATCTTACGGCCGAAATACTATTAGGCCGAAATAAACTGTATATGATACAGTAACCGTCGTTGCCAGTAGTTACCGTAACGCCAATGCTAATAATAGTAACAACGATAAAAAATCAGTGTAAAAACTGTTTATGGGATGTAGATCATTGTAGTTTTGGATAGTATTTACTTGCAGGTATTGTATTTTATAGTGCTATAAGTTGTTGCGTTTTGGGCGGCTTGTTCGACTCCATACAATACACTGACACCCTTAGTGGGCGTGGCAGTTAAGGACGAATTCTGCTTTTCTGGGTCGTTTTCCGTCTGGTTTGAAGTTCACGGGCTGAGTAGTTTGGGTGAGATCTGGATAGAGCACCTCAGAAAGCCAGAAGTTTTAAATTAATTTTTTTACAAACGTTTGCTTGAAAATGTCAAGTAACAGTACAACTCAATCAGTCATTCATTATGTTGCGTTTTCCTAGTGATGCTTCTCAGTCGTTCCGTAAAGAGCATGTCGTGTCATACACTGTGTTTAGATGTTCAACATGACTACTCTACATTGCAGTGATCAAGACTATTTATTTCCAAAAATGTCCAATCACTTACTAGATCTTTCGAAAGTACATATATGTATGTCCTTCTTTTTATGCACTGCTGTTTATTTTGACATGACATGCATTACTCAGTTTTTATGTTTGAATGTTTTTTAATTGGATATAGTGTCATTTTTAGTGTTTGTTTTTTTAACTTTCTATGTTTATGTTATGTGTGAGTTAACATGCTGCCACCGATTTAATGCATGATGATATGATGTTGATGATTATGTCATGAAAATAGCATGATCACCGTAAAACTTCAAATGGAAGCTTGCAGCTTTCAATGAAGACCACCACCGCCACCATGTCATATTCCCCAATTCCTTATCCTGTATCAGGGATGGTGATGGGCAGAGAGTCCAAGGGTCTGGACCCTCCCCCTGATTCCAACACATTTTTGAGGGGAAAGGGGTGTGGAGTTTTGGGGTGGCAAATCAACAACTGCTTATCCACATTATTCTGCAGTGATTGTAGTGAAGTTTTACATAATTATGGTCTTGTTGGTCTTTTTTACTATTTTAGGTTTAAAAAACTGCAGCAGCAGTGTTTGTATCACAAGCTTTGCATTGTTCATGAAGCCCTTCATAACGTGCCCAAATGTGTTATTTTACAAGAAAAAGTCCAGAAAATTTCCGGGGAAGGAGCATGCCCCCTTCACAGAAATCACCCTGGTATGGAGGGAGACACCTTTACCATCTCTCATCTCTCGATCAGGACGCCCAGCTCTAAAACTCTGCCGCTGTCCCTGAGTCCAGCTTGTAACTGGGACCTGGCTTCTATTAGTACTAGTTGCCTTGACTCTTGGCCTGTATCCATTATTTGGAGCTCAGCGTCAATTCAAAGTTTTGTGGTATGCTGATAATTAAGGTCGAAGGTAGGCTTGGCATTAGTCTTAGAGTTAGATTGTTAATAATTTTTATCATACAGAATAAACGGTTAAAAAGGTCCTTCAATTGTATCTCATCTTAGAACTACACAACGTCATCTGCCATATGGGTTGCTTTTCAAGTTCAGCATCTTAACCATTATGCCACTAGCCCACCAATCTTTTAGTTCATTGATTTTCCTGCTGTTTATAGTACTTTTCTAAGATTTTTTGACTGAGAGATTTATTGCAATAAACAGTTGGGTTTGTGCACCGCTTAGCAACAAGACAAAATGGTTTGTGTCAATTTGTCACCACTGAGAGCCAGGCTGTAAGCTGTTTGTAAGCTTAATAACTACATGTAGTGTCTGGCTTATAGGAAAATAGATTCATTGCAGAATACTTTTGATGCCAAAAAGTTGCTGAATAGAATCTGCAAAGGCTGTATCTCAAAGCATTGCATTTACTAATATATTAAGTATGTGTCACATTGTTATGCAGAATTTTTGCAGGTTTTCTTACAATGCATTTTTGTGTATTTTTAAACATTTAAAAATATTTTTTACCAGAGCTGAAAATGATTCAATTATTTACTAGTTAACATTCCAACATTTACAAATTGACGATTAATTAACCGTTGAAATTTTGATTAAAAACTGAGAGCGGTGATTTCAGAATCTCATCATGATGTCATTGTATCTACGTTGTACAGTTTTATTGACATGACTTTGATTAACATTTTAATGATCAAAATTTTATTCGTCATTAAAATATTGTGTAGTTATCTATCTATTATGTCTGTGGTGGGTACTGTGTACACAGTTTCAGCAACAAGATGAGCTTCTTCTGACGTGGCTTGATGGCCAGCGCTGAGGCCCAGGTTGCCCAGCTGGAAGTCTTGTCTCCTGTCGGACCCTGCTTGGCGCACCATGTTGGCTGGATAGTGGACGGATCGCTATACGTTCACGGTGGAATCAACAAAGTGGGCAGCAAGTCGCCGTCGTTTCGACTTCACCGGTTCAACTTCGACGACGGCACATGGACGGAGGTGCGCTCGGCCGGGGCTCCGGCGCTGAGCCACCACGCCTGCGTCGTCGTGTCTGGTCGATATGTGGTGATCATCGGTGGCTGGACCGGCCACGAGCGGACAGCCGATGTACACGTGTTTGACATGATGGCGTCGCAGTGGTCGGCACCACGGACGATGGGGTTCCCCGCCGGTGCGGGGCTAAGTTCGCACGCCGCCGCTGTGCTGTCCAGCGGCAACATCCTGGTCGTCGGTCGTGAGGGAAGTCTACGCATGCAGCGTAAGTTCGGCAGCGTGTTCCTGCTGCGTGGTGATCCAACTGTAGGTGACGCCAGCACAGGCCTATTCACGTACTCTGAGTTTCCGCTGACCACCGCCTCAAGGTCCGGTCACTCTGTCCACCTTGCTGGGTCAACCCTGCTAGTGCTGGGAGGTCGGGATGACCAGCTAGTGGAGCGACATGCGGTCGAGAAAGGCTGTGACGAGCCGCGCTGTCAGACGATGCTGCAACTCAGTCAGAGGCTAGCCGCTGGAACCTCGTCGTCGATGAAGCAGCTGAACGGACGCAAGCAGCATGCCTCGGTGTGCAGCAGCGGGGTCGTGTTTCTCCACGGTGGATGGACGTTTGATGGGAAAACGCGTGACCCGGTGGGTGGGATGTATGCGCTGCTGGTGAAGTCAGGCCGGTGGGTCAGCTTGGGAGAGTCTGGGGTTCGAAGGGCTGGCCACGTCTGCTGCTGTGACGAACGGCGACTTGTGCTGCATGGCGGGGAAGGCACTCGTGGTGCAATTCACGGCACGTTGCATCAACTTGTCATTAACAGCTCATGATATCTTGTGACTTTTAATTAACTTTATGTTATGCACTTGTCTGTGGAAAGCCTGGAAATGTCTGGGAGATTTGACAGCTACCTAGGAAACGTCAGAGAATTGACTTAGAGTCGGGTGTCTGTCAGTGAAAAATTTTCTTATGCAAAATTTTCATTGTCAAATTTATGTTTGCATGGCTTAATTTGTGCAGTAAGTACGGTGTACCCGGCACCAGTAGTTATTTTGGAGCCGGTGCGCCATACCAGCAGTTCTTTTTGTCACATTGACAGAATGCTGTGCGACGTTTTTAAAAGCCACAATATTGTCAAAATTTTGTGCACCAGATGCATTTCTCAAGACCAAAATGCACCAGAGCTCGTTTTCGCTTTACTGGCGGAAATTACGATGCATCTTCAGAGTCCAGATACCCTGCGAAAATTTTTATGATTGATTTGTCAGATTCTTCAACCGTGTAGCTAGAATTCCTAGTGTGTGGGAAACAAGGCGACATAAACATACTGGGAAATTGCCCTAGAGGCTTTCTGATGTCGTACTATTCATTAGGCCTATATTGTTATAAACCTATTCTTGTGGCTGAATTCTCTCTGGTGCTTAAACTGTAACAAAGTGTTGTATGAAAATAGACATAGCCGTAGTAAATCTTTTTGTATGAAAATAGACATAGCCGTAGTAAATCTTTTTGTGTTGATTGATTGCACAATGAGTCAAAGAAAAAGAGCACAGTGATGCGTTTAAGGTGGTGTGTGTGGGCGTATTAGTGAAAATTATTTTAATGATCACATTATTGCAGATCTCTTTGGGAGAGTTGGTGTAAAAATGTCAAACATAATGAGTATAATTTTGATAAGTTTTTTGACTCATGGTGTACTAGTGAAATTTTTTTTTGTATCCTAATATACATCGGGGAGAACTTAACTTTGATTTCATTTGTAGAAATCGTTTCTACCAAATTGTTTCTACAAATTATATGAACAAAGATGCTGTCTTTGGTGGAAAGGATTTTGTAATTTCGTTTGATATTTGAATAGGCCTAACAGACATTTTCACCTGTCTGAGCTAAAGACAGTGTGAGTTGGCGTTGTGAATTGATTTGTGTTTCCTTTTAGTCAATCAACCAATCAAACATGCAGTCAGTCAGTCAAAACACAGTTTTACGCGCGACAGCATAATGCTATAGCGCGTATATGCTATCGCAATTTTGTCCGTTTGTCCGTCACACGTGTGGATCAGTCAAAAACGGTGCAAGCTAGGATTACCGGATCTTCACTGTCGGTCAGAAGACTAGTTTTAGGATCCGTAAACCTTTTCCATAGATCAAAAATGGGTCACCCCGAGCGAGAACGCTAAATGAGCTGGTATGGAAAATTTGCGATTTTTGGCCAATAAGTCGCCGTATCTCAGAAACGGTGCGGGAAAGGGTCAAGATTACTGTTAATTAGGCCTAATTATAGGAAGTCGTAAACGCGCTCTTGATTGGCACCAAAAGCAGTGACCTTGGATGATATAGAACACTAAATTGGGGGTTTTATTGTTTTTTTGCGATTTTGGGCTGCGACACATTTCAAAAGCGAATCACGCTGAAATCACTAAAAAAATCACACATCCCCATTCAGAGGTCACAGGTCATTACAGTGGCTTTGACGACTGTAGGTCAACGTGTTGTAGCCTATCAGGCCATTTTATGCGGCCCAGTAAACTCATATATTTCATCCATTATAGGCCTATTTGCACCTGCTATCCTGCTATCTATTGTCTATACTATAAGCTCTCCAACCTGTTAGGCCAACAAGTTCACAGTGTCTGTCTTTCGTTTCCTTATTCTTGCAAAGAAAAAGTGCGTGAAACGTGATTCTTTGCTGTTTGCTCCAACATTCGATGTTTTTTTGTGCGAAGGGGGGGACTAAATAGGTGAGTGACAGGGCTGCTGACTAATGAGTATAGCAGTGAGTAGAAATGTCACACTCATAAACGTTCCTTTCGGCTAACAAGAATTATTACGATTTTTGGTGGATTAAGTTTAAAGTACGATTATAGTTTTTGGGAGGTTTACTGCAAAGTCATGTTTGTGCGAAAGTTCAACCTTTTTATTGTAGGTTACTCGTATGACTTAATTTCCAAGACATCTAGCTTGTTTTTGTTTCGTTGCAGTTTTTTCGTCGTTCTTTATTCAGTTCTAGTAATTCTGTAGTTCCTGAGATTTTAATCATTTCGGTTTGATTTTGCGTGAAAATATATTATTTTAGCGCTTACAAAAATACTCGATAACAACTATATTGCATTACAGCAAACAGTCCAAACGGAATAAAGCAATTCACCTTTACTTCAGTTCATCATCATACGGAAATGAGCTTTTCAAAAATTGCATATTGACATTTCACAAAACCAGTATGGCTGATTGGGGCGGTGATATATCTGCTAGCTGCAAACCGCAGATCCAATTGTTTGTTGATGCGGACAATGGATGGCCGCATACTGCGCTGCGGTATCATTAGCTCATGCTGATTAGCTGCCACTTGTAAAGCGCTTCTGGTCACGAGTCTGCCTCAGGCCCAGTGGCGTATTTAGGGGGGCATGGTGCGATGCCCCCCTTTGGCCCGACCATGAAAATTTTTTAAAGGCGACTTTTATGAAAAAGTGCGTTTTTGCCGTTTTTCAGCAAATTTAATAAAAATGGGCAAATTTGCGGCTTCCATTGAACGTTCAAAAGCAAAAAGTGTTTCAGCTTCAGGGGGGCTTTGCCCCCCTGACTCCCTGACCAGGGGCTCTGCCCCTGGACCCCGCTGGGGGCTCCGCCCCAGACCCTCCTTATAGGCTCGCGCTCTGCGCGCTCGTCATGGCCCCCCTTTGTCAAATCCTAAATACGCCAATGCTTAGGCCCGTCGAGAGGGAGGGGTAGGAGGGTAAGTTATCTCGGGTCCCGCGACGTTTGGGGAGCCCGCCGTCGCACAGAAATATAAAGTGCACCAGAATGCATTATTTTAAAGAGAACAATTAACAAATTTTCTCTCCAGAAAGGCCCCGCGATAATGTTTCCCCGGGCCCAGCTGCGGCTCTCGACAAACCTGGTCTGCCTCATGTAAAAAGCGCTGTAGCAAGTACCGGTCTTTACTTTAGAGAGTAAGTTTTCGACAAAGCTAAAAAGTGTGCCTTCTCGACGCCTACCGCTAAGGCCTATCCCGTTAACCTATACTGCTATCACAACTTTTCTATAGCGTTAATTGGTGCGTGACGGACGAGCGCTCGAGTGGCTGTAAAGTGATGTAACAGCATTGCGAGGTGTAATAGGCCTATTTGTGTCGCAGCTAAGCCTTGCTGTCATTCTGCAGTCTGTTTGTCACGTTCACGTGCTAGAGACATAACAACCATCATATGAATCGATCGAGTGAGGTAAGTGCGTGCTTATAGGCTATTAACTAGGCCTATACAAACAATATGCCTGATAGGCCTATGCTATCTCCGACTTGAGCTCTGTATGCAAACACAGGCAAAAAAACTGTGTCGAATTTTTTTCAATATATATTATCAAATTTTAATAGGCTATTTTTGAAAAGATATATCTGACAGACATAGGCCTACATGTACCGCGCGGAGCTACGTGATTGCGTGCAGTCGTCAGTAACAGAAAGCTGGCTCTTTTCGGACATGTCAGACGCCCGCCAGAAGGCACTCGAGCACATAACGCCCTTCATACATCTGTTAAATCTCATGCCGGCGTGGTACCACATTCTGGTTGGAGAAGAAAGCCAGGAAGACCACGGTGTGCCTCGTGTTACGCGACGTTCTCAAAGTGACACACCTAACTGCTCAGAAGGCCTGGCCAGCGGCCGATGATCGGGAAGAGTGGAGAGCGCAACGGTTCACCGCCTACTACGCGTTCTGATGATGATGACCCTAACCGTAATCCTAACCCTAATCTCTAAACCCGACACTATAATATTATCGCTAATTCTGGTAACTACGCGTAGGTCTAATGCAATTACGCCGAGCGACATTGGTGCCGGCGCCTAGCGAGTGCGATTGAGTTTTTCGTTTTCGTCCATTGCCGGAAAATAGCCAAAGGCTATTTTTGCGGCTGCCGGACGAATAGTCACCGCGTAACATACAACATAAAACATTTTGCAACATGTTTATTATGCCCGTAATCAAGGCTCATCTGCAGACTATGCTCAAAGTGTCTAAATGTTTTGTAACAGCGGAACTTCTTAAAACTTTGTATATAAGTTTATACGGTATTTGATGCGCAACCACGACATTAGACTCCATTACAGAAAGAGTTGAAGAAGGAGAGAATTCGTTTACCAAAACGGTTACAAATAGAAATAAAAAAGCGGGCCGCCCGAAAACGTATAAACCTGGCGCCGATGGCCACCCGCGATTTGACGTTTTAACTTTTCCGTTTTGTAAGTTAACGCTCCACCCAGCGCAGTTGTCAGAGGCAGCAGATATATGCGGGATAACGATATGCGTTAATTGCCCGCTGTCAGGAGGCGATCTTAACGATAACTGAATGATTGATTGATAGTGTTAGTTATGTGACATGTCGTGACTCCGTCAGGCCCACGCTTTGTATATTATTCAACGTAACGTCATGTGGCAATTCGGGGTTGCAGCTACGTCAACATTTACTCAGCTGCATGCCTTTCATCGTAAGGATCTGTGCACAATATGACGTCTTGACGTTTGTATTGCCGCTGACAAATTTATGCGCACGGTAATGTGACGGTCGCTTGCACGCGTTGGAAGAGCTGGTGTATGATGTCTCTTTATGACACACGCCGTTATAAGATTTCGATATTCTGACGAGCGCTAAGCGCCTGTTTTCGGGAACGTCGCTCTATATTATTAAGTAGAATCGGTCTTGCAGCGAAAGCGATTCCGCCCAATCGTACGCATTTCTACGTAGCTTGGTCTGTCTGTCGTCTGTCTGTCACATTTGTGCTCCCTGCTCAAACCGTTCGACGAATTTAGTTGCCATTTGGCAGGTTCAAAGACACATTTTGTTAGACAGGGATTCCTGATTCCAGGTAAAAAGTCATTTGGAAGTTAATAACCAAACCGTCGATCCTGCACTGCCGCCAGATTTCGGGGTCTATACTACATGGCCATCTCATGCATGTACACTTCAGCTATCTTTGTGGCAAAAAGGACACCTAGTGAACGTGTTGCGCGTAATAATACACACGTGTAAATTGTTAGCAAGAGATGTGATGTATGAACACGAGGAAAGGCGCTATACTCAGTATACTGAGATACTGAGATTTTGTTCTGGCTCGTTCGTGCTTTTTCTGGCCTATTACACAGTACCGCACGTTTTGGCTCGGAGTCACGCTTAGAGATAGGCCCACCGGTAATGACAGACAGGGTGTTATAACGCAAGGCCTGACGTTCCCATATCGCACACAGTCTATAGACGCTGTCGTTCAACTTCGCTCTCCGTTTTTTTGTAGGCTATATACAAACATTGTTTAAACTTAATTCTGGCTAAGAGCACTTCACGAACTTACGACACGGCAGTAGCTGGGCTGCCTTTCGACAAGGCATAATGCCTACGTATCATCTCACAAAAACCTATACAGTATACACGTGCTGTCGCGCGCAACACGTAGGTCCTCTATCCCTCTCCGATAAAGTAGGATAAAACATAACTGGACCTACAACAAAATTGCATTAAATTTTGCACTAGTTTTCTTTAGTATTGTCGCACATGTCGCACAGCTTTAATTAGGCTACTGTACAGTACGTAGTATAATCGCCTTTAGAGTTATTAACTAACTCGTGTGCACGTGCAATGCAGTCTTTGTAGTGTCGCCGCAATAAAAGAGTTGCCGCCGCAATGGCGCTATACTCTACGTAGGCTACTCGTATATCTTTATTGCATCAAGTGTCTCTCCACATACAGTTTTGTAACTGTATTGCCTATTGTGTAAAACGTTTAATTGTTATTCGGTCTCTGAACAGTACACTCGGATACCCTGTGAAGACGCTGTGCTTGTATGCCAAAATTCCACTACTTTTAGACGACAAGTCGTTTTTGTGTACAACTTGCTATGCGTCTGCTGTATAGGCTTACTTTCAAGTTGCCGTAAGTCTGTATTACCGCTTCTCTACAACATACTGTATATAAATTCACAACAACACGAAGTAGCTTAAGTTAAAAGTTTCTACTTTACTTTTTTGCGTTGCGTCATCGGTTATTCACTCAAGACACTCACCTTCATGTTCAGGCTCAGCATGTTGTCTAGCAAATAGGCAAAAAACCAAGTAGAGGAGATCGGGCTATACAATAGCTGTAAAAAGCGGTATAATCTTAACGGTTAATGTTTACAAACCGTCATTGGTGAAACGTCTTTTCGCGTCATACGGTCATGCACCAACGAACGATGGACAGACAGACATCCACTCACGAATAACTCGACGACATTAAGCCTACGGTTTAGCGGCACAATACGCTACCATCAATAACGGATGACAGTTTACTTTCGGCCTAACTATTACGCACCTGTATAAACGCGTGGGTTTGTGTGATGTTGTCGCATTGGCTTGTCTTCGGCCATCGTAGAAAATATTTAGCTCAAGACTGTTAGTTATGCTTTTTTCGGTCTCTTTGCATACTCTGCATATTTCGGTTTTTGTTTCACTTTCTCTGTGTAACAAAAGAACGTGTCTAAGATATTGCCAAGTTGCCGGTTCACCCAAGCCGTGCTCACGGGCCGTCTTCACGGCCCCTGAACACGGCTCATATGAACCGGTCTTTAGTCACCAGATTAAAAGACTAACAGTTTGCGGCGCCAACCAATGTAACAAACTTCCGTTTTACAATGTCGCTGCATGCACCGTTACTCTAGGTCTTCGGGCCCTGTTTCACAATTTTCCTGCTTTTCGGACTTATTTATTTACAGTTTATTGGCGTGGTGTAAGTCTAAATGTTTGGTAAGGAGGTTGAGCAAGTTGTTTACACATGCGCGACACTGTTACTGTCACGTTGCAGTATAAGATGGTGAGCGACTTATGTTCTGTTCTGTTACTCTGTGATGAAAAGGTAACTAACGTGTTGCTGCTGCTGAATCTGCTGGAAAGTACCGGCTTGTCTCAGAATTTACGACGTTAATGCATTGTAATTAATTTTTAGTAGCCTATTTAGGCTAAAACATTTTCTCAGGCCATTATTAATGATAACTTTGAACAATACATTATCATACTTATGACGTGTCTGCATTTACGAGGGTCATTCCAAAAGTTTCGGCCTCAACATATTAGACAATAATATTTTTCACAATCTATACATCAGTAAAACGTACATAGTTTATGAACTCTAACGAGTCGGATGTGGAAGTGACGTCGTTGTAATTTATGACGTCATAAAGCATTAAGCTGAAACGATCTGGTGTGCTATCGTGAGCAGCGTTTGAATCAGGCTGGTAGTTGCATGAAACTTTTTCAGTCTGTAGCTTGATTTACCAAACTTGGGTTCTGTAGCATCTGATTTTACGAAAGCCCTGACAAATGCGTTTATGAATTTTTTTATTTATGTTTGTTTAAATAATATTATCTAATTTGTGGTGGCCATAGATAAAGGCATTTCAGCAAAAAATACGATGAAATGCTAATATTTGACGGTATCAAAAAAATGATTGAAAATTTAACTGTTAATTAAAGGTTAAAAGGTCCGAATATAGCTCTTAATGAGCGAACCCATCTCAGAGCAACAGAGCGTCACTTGTCATATGGGATCACACAGTGTTACCTGCCACCCGACAGAGGTGAACGCGCCCCGCCTTAACCCCAGCCAGATAGGCCGGTACTCGATTTACC
>Ga0209671_1002803_pt1 | contig 16296 bp, 5 predicted proteins | sample WorMetHERISLAND2_2_FD_187401 | JGI IMG/M metagenome (GOLD analysis project Ga0209671, IMG submission 187401) | Marine gutless worms symbiont microbial communities from Max Planck institute for Marine Microbiology, Germany - Olavius geniculatus... | ecosystem: Host-associated > Annelida >...
CACCAACAGGGGGTCTCCCACCAAACCCCTCAATTTTTAAAACCCTGTAATTCGATAGCCAATCCCTTTCTGAAATCCCAAATACGCCACTGGGCCCAGGCCTCCCACCAGCTAAATCCGGCCCTGGGCTCGATCAACGTTCACCACGCAACTGGTCAGCGGCGTCGCCGGCTTGAGTGCGTCGTCTGATATTTCACAAGGTAGTGTATGTAGCGACACACTAGAAGAGTGGTGGGATATATAGTGATATTTTCATTACAAATTGTCTCCTGATTCTGACAGTGGAAAAATTTTGAAAATCGGTTAATATTTGGTGAAATTATAAGGCAAAGTTGGTCGTGTTGCGTCAGAGGAAGTAACCTTGCAGCTTATTAATAGGAAATGTATACCTAGCCTCTTATACGGTCTTGAGGCATGCCCACTGATTAAGTCAGAACTCTCTTCCTTAGACTTTGTTGTCAATAGGTTTTTTATGAAAATGTTTAGAACGAGTAACATGGATGTCATTAGGCAGTGTGAATCTTACTTTGATTTTGACTTTTTGATTTTGCAAGTACACTGTGGTCTAATCGCGTTAAGACGTTTGATGTTAAATAAGCCACCTGCGGGGGCAGCTTTGTAGATTATGGCACCAGTGCCAAATAGTGGCTATTGCTAGTACTACTATTATTACGCCTGTGCGTTTATTTATTTGTTTTTCCTTTCCTGTTGTTAATTGCATGCATGTGCGTATGTATTAATCTATCGTTTCTTCGATGAATAAAGATGTATATAAAAATGGTGCCATTTTTTGGCCCACCCTGTAATTTTCAGGCTACGAAATAGGCTTAGAGGCTTGAGCTACATTTTTTGCAGCTGGCCTTAAGGATTATCGTCATTTAATTTTCGTGGTGGGCTGCGAAAACATTTTTCGGCGTCTATGTGCTACAAATGAGGAATACCATGTCAGGTCTTTCTGTATAATGTGATTACCAGTAATTTTGCGATAGGTCGTTAATTTTCGTATCAGTGGAAAGCGCATATCATCGTTAGGCTACTGTTAGTGCTCTTTAGCAAAGTTGGTCGCCCTTTTGAGTTAGGACCTATACTGCGACTCAAAAAACGAAAATCATCACTTTTACAGTTTTTTTGGTGACTTTGACAGCATCGGAAAAATTATCACTTCAATTGCCAAGGCCAAGGCTTACTAGCCTACATAACAAACCCCCAAACAACGCTTATTGCATGGTTACATCAAAAAGCTTTAAAATGAAAACTGCTTAACGACGTCTAAAATAGCATTTGGACGTGGTTGTCGTGCGTTATTTTTGTAGTTCGACCTCTCGATGCTTTGTGCAGAGATTTTGGCAGTAGGCTTAGATTTTACATGGAAACCTATTTTTTTTTAAAATTTTGGTTGTCTTCTTTGAGCGTTTTTAGGGCAGTTGTAAACATCTGTACTTGCTTTGGTGCACTTTTAGCATAGTGTTTTTACTGTTTTTTAAGCGTTTTAATTTATTTAGTGGTTTTTGCTTGTGATGCTGGTTAATAAAATGTGCGTGCATGTATGTGAGAAACAAAAATTATAATTCTACGCGTTCATTCTTACCGGTCAGTTGAGTATTCAGCAGGCGAAGCCGGTAGAAACTGAAATACTACCGCGGTACAGCGGACTGTCAAGATGACAACACGCACCCGGTAATATTGTTCACCGTTCACACTGACGTTTGTTCTCAACCCACGATAACTGCTGTCGTGTGGCACGTGAGTTTTGTTCCTGTTTTACACAGCGGCGCCGGTCGGCACGGACGCGCCGCAAACCCTGCGAGACAGCGCCTATGTCCACAAGGACCGTACGTTCACGGTCCGTCCGCTGCTGTTAGCATTGCGGCGTCACCTGCTCCGCACGCGTGCACGTGCTATCGGTCGATTGGCGCCGGCGCATACGTGACTGCAGCACGCGCTGTAAGGCCTACGTCCGACACAGATGAATGCTTTGCTACTGCTGCTGCTACTGATTGCGACGTCCCATGTGACGAGAAAAAAGTCTCTCACAGCGAGTACACGATCACGTGACATAGCGGATCACAGGATGACAGGATGTCCAGTGGCTGATCAGCAGTCCCGAGGATTTGGAGTCGTTGAGTAGCCGATTACTTTAGCTGCTGCTGCTGCTGGCGAGTGACCCCAAGACAGTTATAGGCCTACCATTACGTTCACAGCCATTTCATGCAGTGTTGTCGGCTCGGTAATGACAGCAACTGTTGAGCTAGGCTAAGTGCATGGCCCTGCTTCAAAACGAATACTCCAAGCCAAATGTCGACGTTCTAATTGCAGTAGCGCAGAGCCAGCAATATCTTATACCGTCCAATGAATCCTCCTGCCGCGAGAGCAATAATTTTTTTTTCTCGTGAGAATCCATAAAACAAACATGTCACAGTGTATACGACTTGGACAGTTACGGAGTGTTCAAGATTCTCCTCTGTCTATGAATCCGCAAAGATAAGATATTTTGTTAAATACTGATTTTACACTTTATATGAAATGTTCTGTGTAGGCCTGCTGCTATTTTTGTGTGTTTTAATTGATTTTATGATTTGACTTGATTTTAACTTGTTTCAGTTGCTGTGCTACTTTCGTGTTTGTGTATTTAGCTTAGGAAGGCTACTGTAAGTGCTCTATGAGCTTGGTATGTCTTGCCAACTGTATGCATTGTGTTAACCTTGTGGACTATGTTATGCTTTTGCTGGCAAATAAATGATGATGATGATGATGAAAATGTCATCACCGGAGTCACCTGATAGGCTGATACCTTGGCCGCTGCGAAAACTGTAGAGCTACATAGGCACACACCTATTTTACGGTGCTAACTGGCTTTTACACGTCGTACATGCATTTTTAAGCATGAATACAATTCATAATTATACTTCTCATTTTTCGTTCCCTACCCCGAACGCCTATCGCACGTTTTCACCGCAGAATTAATGTACTGCGATAGCCTATTTGCAAGAGATATGTGCACTACCGACACTATGCACCAAGACAGGCCGTCACCTTTTCAATTTCTCATAAACGGCAAAATATCTATCATGAAATTTTCCTAGATTATTTAGCAATTTTGTCTCGGGAAGCCAATCAAGTGCGCTGCATGACGGTAGGCCTATAGTACGCTTCCGTCGGTCTGTCAAGTTCGATGTGGGCGAGCCCAGCCCGGGCTGTGTCGCGTCGCCGCAGCACGTATATACACGGTGTAAATAATTCACAGGAAGCGAACGAGAGCGTCACGGTGCCATCAACCACTGCCCACGTACCCACACATCGACCGCACACCCGCTCGATGAACTACTACAGCGCATAGACGACGTATGACGGTACCGGTAGCCTACTATGTGTCGACTGTCGATCGCCCGTTCGTCAGGCCTATCAAAACGGTCACGGTCCTACGTGGTTTCGTCTGCAATAAGTCACAGCACTGCCTGAGTGGGTAAGCGAGTACGCAGCACGAGCTTGCACCACTGCAGACAGTGTTGTAGACCCTAACAAAGGCCTACTTCAAGCACCCTTAGATCATAGACACCTTGACCGCCGTTTGCTTCATGACGCACGACAGCACGACTGCGGCCAAACGCATGCTGACTGTGGTTGAACTGAACTGCAATGAGTGACTAACTGTCTAGGCCCTATCATCACTTAACATAACTGAACGTGCTGCAAAATCTTGGTAAACCTGCCACCTCCTGCTGTCATCCAAATCTAATAGGCTAATCATCTTAATCCCCACCATGCTTACTGTGAACCAGTGGTTAAATTACTGAAAAACAGGTCGTATAACTTTCCAATTTATATTTTCCCTATCTCTCCCCTCCCGTGGGCGCCAGTAAAATGCATGTAACTTCGGCATCGTGGACGTAACTGCGTCTCATCGCGGAAGTCTGTGATAATAGGCCTACTGACCTGAGCACGCTTATTCTACCGTACATTAGGCCCCTATTCTACCAGATAGTCAGATCATATCATATATTCGTTTAATGTAAAGTTGACAGGCGCAACTTTCAACAACGCAAGCACAAGATACATAATAAATCCAAAAGCATGCAAGCGGAAACGTCTCATAGTTTGTCCGAAAGCTAAAAACAATTTTAACGAAACTTACTTTCAAAAACTATCGCTACAGACAGAACAAATGGTGGATTTATGGCTAAAAACACTAAAAAACAGACAAATCGAGTATCGTAATAGGTTTGTTAGCTAATAACCGTAAATTAAAAGAAAGTGGCTGTGTACTTTGGCTAATTCACTCGTCTAGGCCTACTCCAACATGAGACCTCATAATATAATGGACAACGAGATGAAGCTAGTTTGACTCGTGGTCGATGACACGAAGCTCAGCTGTAGAACACGGCGAAGGCGTGTGTACTATGATTTATAAATACGTAGCATCGCAGCTCGAAAGCGCGCCAATGCTTGTCGCATAACTCCACGCGCTAAGCACGTCTCCTAGATCTGCCGGTCGCTCGCCGCCGGAGCGCGGCTCATTACTAATACATGATAATTGCAGGTGGACGGGCGATTTTACAGGAACCCTTGAGTGCGGAACCAGCACCGGCCAGCGCGACTGTTCTGTATTATTCACGACTGAGCAGATAGGTAACGACAGACCGCGGATATTACCTACGCCACCGCATGCACGCGTCGACACGACGGCTAGGGCCAATAGTAGACGTTGACGTCGATGTTGACGACAGCGTAACATCGTGTCGAGACAAACAGTGGCCGAGCCATCGTGGCAACTGATCACAAATTTCACCAGATTTCAAAGCATCAACTCCTTAAGCGCAGAACATTTCATAGTTCCTTCGGAACCCGGGACCCCAGTTTCTCCACACGCAGAATGTAAATCAAACAGCGTTAAGGCGCGTACAGAGCGACGTAACTAAACTGAACTTTAACTTCAATATAGCCTACGGTTTAGCTTTTGACTCACTGACACCGCTGGACGGTGCCTTTACTGTTAATTACTGTTGCTTGCCCACTGGTCAGTTGTAGTCAAAAACTAAAGCATGTCAGTTCAGGTCAGTTCAGTTCAGTTACGTCGCTCTGTACACGCTTTTAGTTAATTCAACTGTGAAGACGAAATGTTTACATCGGCAGATGAAGAACTAAGTCATTTAGTGAAAATAATACGCGAGTAAAAATGCAAAGTTTCAGGGCAGGAAACTCAAATACCAAAAGGGTGCCACTTTTTGGTTCACCCTGTTGGTACGACTGCGCAGCGATTCAGCGAAATGAACGAGTTAAACTGCGGCCTTGATGCCTGCGACAGTGCTGCTAATTAATGTGGAAGATAAATATGAAAAAAATGTATTTAATGACACAAACTCCACTCACGTGGGTAAAATTAACACAATGATCAGTGGCTTCTATCCCCCCAAATCTGGAATCAAAATCGGGCGCAACTTCCTTCCACTTTCGGCTCAAGTCCCCCCACTTTTGGATTTAAGTACCCTCGTCCTCTTTGGGCTTCTTTCCCTTTCTACGAGGGAGTTTTGTTAATCATCATGACGCGAAGCGTTCAGCCGTAGCATCCCGCCGTTGCGATTTGTCGCCAAAACGAGCGATCTTCTGCCAGCTGCAGAGCGTCGGTCACTGATATTCGTGTGTCCCGGCAGATCGGATGGATCCAGGTGATGGGAGGCTGTAAAAGATTTATCAAAGGCGACTGGAGGCTGGTGTTGTAGCTTGGAGCTGGCGGTGAACATTTTGAACATTCACAGTGACAATGGAATTCTGGCATCTGATCATTATTTAACTGTGTTGTTTCAACAACGTTATTAAATTGGTGTTGTAGCCGAACATTTTTGAATGCAAAAAAAATCGGTAGGCGGTCATGTTAAAAGTCTGTAACTTCGTCGTTTTTCAACAGAATCATCTTTTACTTGGCAGTTGAATGTAAAAGGTTTTACTAAATACATCTGTAAAATTTCGAGTTAAAATTCCGAACGGTTGCTGAGAAAAAAGCAAAACACTTTAGGGGTCCAATTTTTTGCCGCACCCTGTAGGGATAGATCATAGAAGCCACTGACAATGATGTTAAAACAGATATAAGGAGTGACACTAAAGACATCAAAACAGCGCTTAGCTTCTCTTGTCATTTGTGAAAGTGCAGCTAGCAGAACAGAGAATCAATACAGGCAGCACTGCATCTGTCAGTCACCATCAGCTATACGGCTTTGATCAGAAAATAAAATTATTAAATAAATAGAATGAAATAAATAATATACACACTGCACAAATAAATAAACCAACTGTGTTAACTGTTGACTTCATGACATAAATTCGTTCATTACACATGTAGACAAGCATGCATGTACACAGTCACACAAGCAATAAAATAGTCGACATTAAAATGGAAATTACACATGCTTATGATTATTTATAGACGTTTATGATTATTTACGGATTCATGCCCAATATCGCAACCCCGTGTTACCTTTTTACTGGCGTATTCAGCTAAGCCTGTGGCCTGAGTTAGCCTATTATTATTTTGCCCCACATGTTACTCCGGTAATGCATTTTCTACGAGACGGCAAGAGTTCACACTTCTGTGCCAAGATGACTAGTACGAGTATGCAGGCCCATCGAGAGGGAAAGGAGCGTTAGGGGGTAAGTTCCCGCGGGTCCCGCGACGTTTGGGAGGCCCCACTGTCGCTCAAAAATATAAAGTACACCAGGATGCACCATTTCAAAAAAAAATTTTAAAAATTTCTCTCCAGAGGGGCCCCGCGAGAATGTGGCTCTCGAGTATGTCGTTTCTAGTCAATACATTGCTTCACTACATATCCTTGCACAATTTGCACATGCAGCATATCCGACAAACAGGGGAAGGATTTACTATTTAGGCATGTTCAGCATGTTCAGTCGAAACATGCAACCCCATAAAAAAAGAAACCCCAAAAGGCCACAGAATATCAGAAAACAGTGCCATATTTCCTTCCAGAGGGGGAGGGGGACTCTTTACAGTGTGTTGCAACATTAAAAAGTTCACTTGGTGCAGCGCGACATTTCTGGCCTATAAAGCTTCCAAATAGCTGCATGCAACTGTAACGCTGAATTTATGGTAAGTTTTTGTAATTAATGTCACAAAATTCACGTGGCGCCCCACGATCATGCAAAACAAATTCAACGTTCTACAGAGACTGCATACTAATTTTTCCAGTGAGTGACCAGAGCCAGCCAAGAGACGTGTGATTACTGGACGACCATTTCGGCTTTTCGTCGTCGACACTGTACGACGTTGAACGCCAGTTCCGCGACGTCGAACGGTTTGTGTGAGACGTCAGCAGACATGAGTGAAGATGAGGCAGTCAAACGGTTCATCTCAACACAGCGCTGTAACAGGCTCGCTCGACGACTCTGTCAGCATTACACACAGCACAACCATCTCAGCTCAACAAATGGCAGAAATCCATCCAGTGGCTTCTATCCCCCAAATCGGGAATCAAAATCGGATGCAACTTCTCCCCCCACATTTTGGGCTCAAGTTTTCCCCTCCACTTTCGAACTTAAGTCCCCCTTTGGGGCTTCTTCCCCTCTCTTGGGGGAAGTTTTGTTAAGGGTGTTGACTGCCCAGTAAAAATAAGGGGAAAAAGTTTTGACCTACACCCTTAACAAATTCCCCCCTATTTTGCTCTAGGCACAAGCTGCGCCCATCAAATGTAGGGACAGAAGCCACTGAAGTCATCATCAGATTAGACTTACAACAGTCATTCCGACAAAGGTGTTATGAATGGTGGCCATCCTCAAATGTCAATATCAATCACTCGAAGCTTGTTCTTTAGTCTTTTTACAGATATTATGTAGCTGTGTATACCAAAACAGCCCATCGAACAAAGATAGCATTCATTTCACAATCCGACTGGCCACTGAAGCCTCACAAGAACCAAACAAGTGGCCCCACGCCGTCCAACCAAACGTACTGTACAATTTTTGGTCTTATCAATATAAGAATCCAAAAATGGCATAGACATTAAAGAAAACAAATTACGAAGAATTTAACACACGCACATCATACATGGGAACGCTAGCACAAACTAAGTACAAAGTACATGTAATGCTACACAATCAGTGTTTGCAATTTTTGGTAAAATATGTTCTGAAGCCTAATGAAAGCCTAGATTAGTAAAAAACAAGCCGAAACTGATGCACAGGCAGTGAAGACAAAATAGAATAACCTGCTGCTGTGGTTCCGCAACTGAAAATGTCCCGAGATCAGCAAGCGAATGCAGTGAATAGACGCTTTCCATGAACACTTGAATAAACATCTCCTTTAACCGCAACTCATCTTTCTGCCACACAAACCAAACACTATCGACAAACTTTTTTGTCATTTAGTCATTTTCAGAACCAATAGTGTGGCAAAAACTAAAATTAAACGACAGATGAACGCTTATTGGGTTGTGATATGTGGCCATTTATCCAACTGCTGAGCGTCTCGGGCACCGACAAGTAAGTCACCACACAGACCCTGACTATGTGAGATATGCATCACTGACAAGAAATTATTGAACCCCGGTGACCTTGACCTTTAACCTTTCAACTCAAAACTGGCAACCTGGCCCTGTGGAACGTTCATACCAAATTTGTGTGGCACGTAGGAAATATTTACTGACGATAACGAAACAAGCGTGTATAATAACCAGCAAGTAAAGCAATGCATCACCTTGTCAGTACGTTTTGATAACTTCAGCTTATCCGCCCATGCAGCCTGTGTAACATAATTTAACTCCATGCATTGAGAACACTTTATAAATTACATGAAAATGATTTGCTCCAGTTTCTAAACAGTGCTCTGTTGTTAGAAATAAGCTGTTTACGCAAACATGGTCACTATTCACTAAAGTCTGTGACAAATTGTTTGCCATGGCGACGTCTAACAGCAAACACAAATCATTTCATAGAAAGCAACAGTGGCTACCAAAACGTCATCAAATAACTATTGTAATTATTGTAATTATAAATATTGTAATTAGATAAATTTTTATAGATTACTCATGATTCGTTACTATTGACTGCCCTTCATGCAACTGCTCTTTATGTAATCAATGCATGATTTATCAGCATAGGACAAACTATTCGCTACACTTTTCCCAAACTATTTTGCCAACATACTAACTCTTTAACGTATACTCCTGTTGCAGTTTTAGGCCCGGGCCAGGGGGGCACAAAGCCACCCCCCAGTTTTGCTCCAGGCCCCCCAGTTTCGTGGCTACCCACGAATTTTTGCAAAGATAACACAAATATCTGATTTCTTTGCATTTACAAATTGTAGAAAAATGGGGAAATTAGTGGCTTCCATTAAGGTCCAACAACCAAAAGTGCTTCAGCTTCAGGGGGGCTTTGCCCCCTGACCCCCTGACCAAGATCTCTGCCCCTGGATCCTGCTGGGGCTCTGCCCACAGATCCCCATTATAGGCTTGTGCTACTGCGCTTGCCATGGGGCCACGCCCCCCACAGATGTTGCAGGCTAGAACCGCCGCTGGTACACTCTACTTCAAATAATAACACAGCGCTGTGGGACCGACTCGGAGAATGTCCATCAAGTCCGGCTGATCAAACACATCCGGCAGAATGCAGAGCAGTGGACTGTGAACAGGCTCTGAAACATACAACACTTTCACACTGATCTGATCCGCACGATCAAATATTCATCAGAACAGACTGCATCAGTTCTCCACCAGAACACACACAGACCTCACAACTGACATATTCAGTATTAACAATTCAACGGCCAGTAGCTGATAAAGTAATAATAGACAAGCTTTCAACAGCTGCGACCTTAAAGACAATCTGTGAAGAGATTGCCACCCTAACAAACAAACAGCAGCAATGAAGTCACACACTTTCCATGACATTTAAACAAAACTGCAGAGGTGGCCATTTCTAAAAAATACTGCTGCACAGCCAAAAGCAATCACTCTTCAAGTACCAGATATTATTGCAATAACAGAAGCTAATACTAGTTAAAAAAACTAATGATAATTCACAATGATTGACAAAAATGATCATAGAACATTTTCACACCTATAGTAATCTTACAATCACAGAACACTTATGACACATCTTAAGATAAGAAGAAGAAAAAGATTTCGCTTAGACAGCTAGGTCCGTTGCGAGGGAGCTTATGGTGCTGTGAGCCGGCGAGTGTTAAACCCAATTAAGCTAGCATACAACCCAAGTCGGTCAGATGGCCACTGGCTCTAATTAACAGCCAGCGCCTTTAACCAACTGGGCCAGTATGCCAGCAGTTCTGGCCACAGGGCCTTAAGTTACACAGAACTCGCTGTTTTTTTCTCCAGCAATGGCCAGTATTCATTTTAGCATCCCACAAAAGGTAGACGGCTGAGTCGTCCGAGTTGGCTTGGCTTCATACTGTAGACAGTCACCCATCCAAGTACTAACCGAGCCCGCCGTAGAGTAACTTTGTTGATTTGACTCAATGCATTACCATTACACCACGCCGCCAACATATCTTAAACTAAACCTCACAACAATGTCTGTGAATCGGATCCCTGGATTGTAAAAAATCCTCTGCAGCAATCCGAAAAGATTCAGCCTGATTTAGATTATCTCCAGACACACAGGCAAGTTAAATGAGCCGGAACAATACGTTATAATAACAAATATTCAGAAAATCAGTTTTGAAATACCGGTTGACTGTATGTCAGCACGATCTTGCAGTAGCTTGTCCGCCAACAAATGTCGATAGAGTGACAGATATTGGATGTATGCAGAACTGCAAACGATTGACACCGGCAGAGTGCTGCAACAGTGACAACATCTTCTTGCAGATTAAAAAATAAATTGTATCCAACGTATTATATCAATTCTATAGAACACCGCTTGGCAGAATTACAGCAATATTTGTACGTGCAAGTTCCTATTTTGGAATGCAACATTTCAGTTACATCCAATTCAATATCTGAACTAAAGCTGTGATCTTCAACCATAACCTTATTACTCCGTACTTACTCACGCACATCTAATGACCCCACTGCCATACGCAGAACTGATGTCTCACAGTATCAAAAAAATCCTAATCCAAAATTTCAGTGGATCACTTATGTGCTAACTAAGACAGACTGATAATCGACATGAAATGCCAAACAGTGCAGAGGGAATGCACAAAGCAACGGAGAAGTAACACTGACTCGAGAAGCTCTTTCTGCTCTCTGGTTGGCGCTGCCAGTCGGAAAGACATTCGAGGCTGCTTGTTGACAGCAATCAGATTCATCAATTTGCTCGAGTCTAAATTTATGCACGTTACAACACTTCGTATGCAACCTTACATGTGTAGAAACAATCAGTTAAACTTTGCGTAACAGCAGTATAGACAGTTTGCTTGGAAACACAAAACTAAATGCCATGCCTCATGTAAAGGTAAAGGTAAAGATAAAAAGGGCCAACATTTGCTATAGCACTTCTTACAGTAGCCCAGAAGTACTTTACAATCTCAGAAGTGGCAGCTGATTGGCATGAACTAATGATACCGCAGCGCAGTATGCGGCCGTCCATTGCCCGCTTAAGTGAACAACTAGACCTGCAGTTTGCAGCAAGCAGACATAACACCACTCCAACAATCAGCCACACTAGGCCTTCACCCCGTAGCCCGTAAGCTACTACTCATTTCCCATTCCATCCCTCAATCCATCCACCATTCCATTTACAACCATCCTAAAAGCAAACGATCTGATGGTATGGTATCAGACTCAGAAATTTCACGTTGAAGTTCGACTCTTATTTTGGTCACTTGCAAGCAACCTTAAACAAGTTCGTTAACGTACAACGTGCTCAGGTCAACTCAGCCTACTACCTTCGGTGAGATGGCGAAAAAGACCACCCGTACTAACTCATGGATAATGTGTTGAGTGGGATGTTTAACCTTACTCACCCACTCACAAAGTCACGGTGAAGTGTGGCTGACTGGGGTGGGTATATGTCTGCATGCTGCAAACAGCTGGTCCAAATAATTCACCGGCGCGTGCAGCAGATGGCCGCATAACGTGCCACAGTATCATTACATGTACACAGTCCATGCCAATCAGTTGCTGCTTCAGAGACTGGAAAGCGCTGATGGTAATGAGTTATGTAACATACGTTGGCCTTTCCTCCTGAAGCAGCTTCAGGGAGATTTCTATAGCCTTTGGCTTTACGAAGATCAGCAATGGGTCCACTAGGTGGCCTAAGCGATAGATACTGTCTTAGGGTGGTGTCCAGTGGCTTCTATCCCCCCAAATCTGAAATCAAAATTGAGCACAACTTCCTCCCTGTTTTGGTTGAAGTTCCCCCCCAATTTCTGACTCAAGTTTTTCCCTCAATTTTGGGGTTCTTTCCCCTCTAGAGAGAAAGTTTTGTTATGGGTATAGTTTGCCCAGTAAAACATAGGGGAAAGTAGAAAATAGGGGAAAGGTTTTGATTTACAACCTTATCAAAACTCCCCCCTATTTTTCACTGAGCACAAGCTGCACCCACCAGGTATAGGGATAAAAGCCACTAGTGGCGTCCACTCCGAAGGTAAGGTAAAGTAAGTAAGGTAAAGTCACGAGTCTGACTCGCAAGTTTTACTCTGACGATCATCAACTACCGATCATATCCATACGTCGAATGAAAAAGCTTTGTAATCAAAGATACAATACAACCAACCATACAGTATAAACTACTAAACTACCTTTTCGTCCAATTCGTGGGTCGACCTGAATCCCCTTCTCGAATGGAGTGCCTCCATTAACGACTTCTTCATATACCCTAGTATGGAAAATTGCAAATTTAAATATGTGACGTGCTGTTACAGAGCTACAATTTAGTACAATAAAATTATAACATATAAACAACATTCCAATAATATTTAACAGGATAGAAAATAATGCTTTAGTCGCACGCTGAACGAGCAACAACGTAGGCTGTCAATTTATACTAAGACATAAGACCTAGACACACATAATCAGAAAAAAACACTTCTAATATAAAGGTGACTCACAAAGAACACAAATACACATAAAAATAAAAACAATAAAAACAATCTAATTATATTGGTGCATGCAAGTGCAATTTTAATAAAAACTACAAAAGTATATAAATGTGTTATGACCGACTAACTGATATCCAAGCAGAAAATACCGTTAATTAGTATCATTTATTGCACATAATGAACGCAATACAAACTTGTTGGCCACTTGAGAACCTTTCTGATCATAAAGCGGAAGCAACACCCAACCGCAGCTGATCTCACCCTCCTGTGAGCTGCTCTGTTATTCACACACAACGCAAAACTGTACAACAAAAAGTAAAGGTAAAGGTGTCAATTTGTATAGCACATCTCACGTACAACGCCTCTAATGCGCTTTTCGTCACTAACCTGAGCCGCCAGCCGCACGGCCACCACGTGCATCCTGCAGACACAGGCTAACGCAGCGGCCAGCTAGGCAGCCCCAGTCAGCTGTACTAAGGTCACCACCTTCCGTAACCCACATAAATGAGTTACTGCTCATTTTACCATCCCATGGAGGGTAAAAGGCTGAGTCGACAAAGGCTTAGGCTGCATTCACAGACATGAGTAGGAGTTGGCACTGTCCGGGTACCAGTATATGATTTTGCGCGTATTTCAATGGCGGCCATTCACATACATACGAATAGACTCCCACGTACAGGTTACGTGTGAATTTCACTCATACGAGTAGTTTCTGTGCAGGTCGTATTTTTATCCAACTTATGCAAAGTAAACTACCCGTAAATAGCACAAATACAATTGATAAAAGCTATGGCGCATATTTGACATCAGAACTGGTGTCATTGTAAAATTGTTCATCGTTCAGTTAGTAAAAATAGAAACTTTGTAGCGGAATATTGTTGTTTTAATGGCGAAGAAGCATTTTCTCAATTCGATTTCATTCAATATGGCCGACAGGCGTTGAGTTATGTTCATGTACAAGTGACAGTCAACACTTCACTTGTGCGAGTGAAGCTTCTACGAGCCATAAGCCGAAACCATCATTGAAATACACGATGGGTACCCGAACAGTGCTGGACTCGTACTTGTGTCTATTTATGTAGCCTTAAGCCTTTAAAGCTATTACAATATTATGTAATATACAATAAGACCTGCACAGGTTATAGAGTCCATAAAGGCAATATGGTCATAAGTCCAGAGATATAAGTTGTGAAACAGGCTGCTCTGGATACACAAGTTTCACCAGATACATAAAAATAACAGTATTCGAACAAGCTAACTTTCACTATTTTTACCATTTTAGTTTGTGGTGTGCACTGTAGAGATAGTGTTACGGTAGTCACTAACGGTTTAGTATCACTTCAGACTTCTAAAAATCCCAAACATATGCATGGAACATTAAAATATTTGGCTGCTGGGCATGCAGTAATTAGTGAAGCCATCAACCCCTCAGTTACACATCAATGGACAGTCAGATCTAGGAACTAAAGCTGTAATCTTACATAATTCATCTAAAGAATATTTAATGACAGCTGGCGTCTTTGTTTCACTAAGCCACACCACTATGACTACTGACTATAATTCTAATCAGTAACAACACAGCAATCACGGTTGACATTACAAGTGCATTGCTAAAAACCACAAAAATACCCAAGAAAAGCCACTAATCACTATTACATATGCTATTTTCAACGTTAGTTTAGGTGCGAATATTCCACAGCACTTACTTTCTTACTTTCAGGTAAGGCCAACTCGCTTCTGCTGGTAACTAACTGCTGGAGCAAATTCTTACAGAGCGGTCGTATGCATAACAACGTCGTAGCTTTACTTCCAAACTAAAATTGATTTACTTCGGACATAGTGCTAAGTCAGTATGCATAATGATGTCGTAGCACTAGTCAGGCGCCTACGTCCAAACTAATGCTAGTCGCTCCAGCGACCTGTCGTAAATATTTAGTCGGTTGGCAATGTAAGCTAATGTCGCTAAAGAGAAGTTGCAATCATGTCATGCATTGTACATAATTTCTGGCGAGTCATTTATGCTGTTGTAACTAATTCCAGTATTCCAAGTTGCTGAATAAAACATTTAGCGTTCGATACATTTCGTTTATTTGCATCGCGCATTCTTACTTATGCCATGAAGCGATAATTAGGCCCAAGCACACCCGAGATTACAGCAGACGACAAGTTTGCCTACGTCTATTTTTAGCTGCACGCTGAGAAAGGCCGGGCACGTTCATGCCAGGAAATTCTAGAGTGGCTACCCGATGTAAGCTATGTCATGAATAGCTAATCGCTCGCTACAAAAGCGTTTTGCATGCCGTCGAACGTAACTTTCTAGTTTGGACGTAGTTAGTCGCGACGTAGTTGGCTTTACGTCCGAACTAATCTATGACGTTGTTATGCATACCGCCCCAGATGCTTTTCTAGTCAACTGAATCAAAGCAGCATAAAAAGCACTAAAGGCCTAATGATTCGTTCTGGTTTGTTCGCGACACATGGCGCTATACAAATGTGTTTTGATTGATTGATTGATTGATGGCAATACTTTACCACTAAATGAACAACTTACAGATCTTTTGATGGTCATGCATAATTCAAACAGAATGCCTGCATACAGAACACAACCACATCACAATAATTACTAACACTGCAGTCAGCAAACTTTTGTCAACATCGTTATGAATATTGTTGACATCCACGCACAAAAGTTAAAATGTTGATACAGTATCGTATAAATACAAGTTAATGAAAACAAAACAAAAAATAATAAAATATTAATAAATATGATAAAAATAAAACATAATTCACATCATCATAAAACTAACTATCACAAATGTACAAATGAAACACCACTTAACCTAACATAACCTAACACGCCCAATTCTGCCCATACTGCCTGTTAGTCAGTGAGTCTAAGTTTAACGTCCCACCTAACACAGTATAGGTCATTTCGGGACAGCCTTTTCAGGCAAAATTGCACACACACATAATAATGGAGCAAAAGGTTTAACCTTTACAGAAAGTTTAACCTTTATAAAACATGAAACACAAAAAAATGACAGAAACCTAAAATTTAAGATCTGCCGATTACAATTGTACATACTAGCAAAGTTTTCTTAAACAGAACATACTCAGCATTTTGTTCCAATTAGGGAAACTATAGCTGTTTCATTCAGCACAATTTAAACAAATTTTACAAATCACTGTGCAGCAGCACAGCCGTTGTTTGCATCATATTATCGCTCATACACCCGACACCGATAAACATCCAGTGTGCACAGCATTAGCGGCTACAAAGTCACTTCACAAAT
>Ga0209671_1002804_pt1 | contig 16295 bp, 8 predicted proteins | sample WorMetHERISLAND2_2_FD_187401 | JGI IMG/M metagenome (GOLD analysis project Ga0209671, IMG submission 187401) | Marine gutless worms symbiont microbial communities from Max Planck institute for Marine Microbiology, Germany - Olavius geniculatus... | ecosystem: Host-associated > Annelida >...
ACATAATATGTTGGCATTGGACTGGCATGTTGTTCCTGCTGTTACAATAATTTTTTTATAAAAGAAATGGATGAATTTCTATCAGGAGTGAATAAATTTGATTTATCGACTAGATAAGAGTTGTGGTGACAAGTTTTCATGTTCCGAATTTTTTGCTTAAATTAAAGGAAGGTTTCATGTGATTTGATTCCACCTGTGTGACTTTATTGGCTTTGTCACATGTGGCTGTAGAAAATGTCAGAGCCTGGCCGTTGAGATTCATTCTAGATATCTGCAATATGTATAGGTGAACAATTAACCCTTAGTAGTCTACTGTGATAGAGCTATTTGTGTTGCAGGCAGCTGTTATTGAAAGTGTTAATGAACTGATTGCAGAGCTGGATGCCAGGTTGATGAAACATTTTCTGGTTTGCTCACAGTTTGCATGTTGAATTATTTTATTAGCTAGAAATATACAATTGTATATTTTGTACAACGAGGTATCTGTCCCATTGCGATGCTATAGCTGCCACTAATACGGGCCTACATTATCATGGTGCATGCAAGCCCATAAGGCCTGTGTAACTACTTGAGCGTAGATGTTTACAATTGGGGTGTCAGTGAACTGTAAGGACATGTTTATTAACTATGGAAAAAATTAAAAGTTTAAAAACGCAAAGAATTGCTATCAGATTTGTGTTAGTTTGTCAGTATGGATTAAGTGTTTTTAGGATAGTTTTCAAATTGTTATTCTTGATCACTGAGGTTAAGGTGGTGAACACTTGAAGACAGTGTTTAACATGACCGACCTTCACTGCAATGATCGAAGCTCTGTGTTTGTGAAGGAGTATCCAACAGAATATAAAGACTCCATTTTATATTGAAGTCCCAAACGGCTACTGAGAAAATGGCGAAAAATTTTGGGGGTCCACTTTTTTTGCTGCACCCTCTAGATCCCAGATATTATCTATGTTACTGACTGGCTCAAAGATCGTTAGCTTTAACACCAATTTTGGCTGCATAAGCATCTACAGTTTTACAGCCATTTATCTATGGCTTGACGGCCATCCACGTCCTTCGGTTACATTCGAGGATGAGCATGGGGCCGAACTAATTTTGGCCTCAGTGCTGGGCAAATGAGACAACGCGCCCACCCCGAAAGTAAGGTAAGTTAAGGACTGGTTCAGAAGTGTTGATCTACATGCTGTGATATGTGGTGCCACAACTGATCTGCAGTCACTAAAAACAACTTCCTGGATCTAGCATCTTTAGGGAAAGTCAGGGAAAAATCAGAGGGTTAGGGAAAGTCACGGCCGCTTCGCTCGCAGATTATTTGTACCTCTATTTTTAAATTTGTTTCACCGCCCTTGTTTCTAGTGTGATCGTAATATTGGTATTTTGGATGAACAAATTAGTCAGGGCAAATGATCAGTTTGTCATGGAAAGTCAGGGAAAATGAATTCTGCAGAGTAGTAGGAACCATGATGTAAGCTTGTCGACAGTTGATTTGCAGTTGATCTGTGGTAATCTGTGCTGATTCATTGTTCTGGCAGACCCATATCTGTCTGTGTGGTCTCAGTGAAACTATTTCCACTCTGGACAAGTCTGTGTGGTCTGTGTGTGTACATGTAAGTAAGTAAGTAAGATTATTTAGAAGGCGCAATTTAACAATAGCCACAATGCGCCGTGCTCTCAACGCCCGAACAAAAATGTCTTTAACTGCTGTTTAGACTGTTCAAAGTTAATGTCAGTTTGTCTCGGATGTGTCTGTCTGTGTCTGTAGCGCTGATAACATAGCTCGTCAGGCACTGGAGCACATTCATTCCAATGAGCTCATTCTTACACTCGGCAAATCTCGGACTGTTGAAGCTTTTCTCAAGGTTTTATTCTTTATTTGTCGACTCATTATATGACTCGTTCGCTGTTTGCTCATTTATTTCTAGTTCTGATTTTTCATCCTTTTGGGGTCGGTAAACTAAGTACCGGGTTGTGTGGCTGGGTTAAGATGATGCACCTTCACATGTCAGGTAGCACTTAACGCTGTAGGTGTCCCATCGAAATTGGGAATGTCAAAAGAGACCGGTTAATTGCAGTCTAGCCTTATATTTTGGGGTTATTTATATGGTTCTGCTTGGTGTTAGGGCTAGCCTTAGGATTCAGATGGGGTAGTTTTGCCATGCGTTGTAGGTAAATACTGCTTTAGATCAGTTGGCCGTACTATGTTGACTGCAAGTATGGTTTAGGGCAATCTACAGTATCCATTACTGTCATTTTGTCCCATTGTAAGATTTGAAATTTAGTGGTAAAATATTTGATATTTCTGATAATTTCTAGTTTTTGTTTTGTTACTGTGACTGGCTACACCGTGCGGATAGTTGATTGACAACTTTTTGCTACAGTCTGCTAGAGCCTACATTCTCTAGCTCTAGCAGATGATGACGTTTTGTTTCTGACACAGAAAGCTGCAAAGAAAAGAAAGTTTCAAGTGATAGTTGTCGAATGTGCTCCTGAGTATCAGGTTTGTTTTCCACGTCACAGACTAACATATTTTTTACCTTACTTACTTATTTACTTATTGTCATACACAACAGCACAGTTATTGATGGTTGCTGCATAGATTTTTCACTCAATCAGATTGGTCAGCCAATCAAAGGATAATAATTACACAAAGTGACTAGTGTGTCCAGTTCTGTTCAAATAGCACCAGATGCAGACAAGCATGGTTGTGAGTGAAACATGTATGATTTGATATGATGAATGATTTGCATGGGAAAACTGGCCGGCAAGCTGTCACTTTTATCTAGCACAGTGTACCTAGAGCAAAACTAAAGCATCCACGTGATTCTGTTTCTGGTGGTTTTGCGATAGTGTTAAACAAAAACTGCGTAAAACAAAATTGCATGCAAATTTTAATTTTATTTCGATTTTTTGTTCTCAGACATAGGTGTGGTGTAGTGGTGTGGTGATAATGTGTGGTGGGATATTTAATAACCAATTTATTGCTAATTGTCGAATTAATGCATCAGTGACATAATTTTGAAAATCTGTTAACATTTGGTGAAAATATGGACAGTAAAAAAGTGGCACAGTTTTTTACACGCAACAGCAGCTGCTGCTGTACCGCTTCTTAGCCATCGCAGTTCTGTCTGTCTGCCTGTCTGTTTGTCCATTCGTCTGTCCATCACATGGGTGGATCAGTGAAAAACGGTGCAAGCTAGGATCATCAAATCTTCACCATCGTTGCTAGGATGGGTGAACTTAGATTTTGTTTTTCTGGGCTTTCGAACATGCACCACTGTTGTGCATTTCCCTTCGCGTTAGCTGGGCTTTTCTTGTTTCTCATGGTGTACTACACTGGTGTGTGAAGGGCCGTGACATGTCACTGTCTCTAGCCAATGATGGTATTGAAGTGACGCTCATCTCTGATGCGGCTGTGTTTGCTATCATGTCGCGTGTAAATAAAGTCATCGTTGGCACTCACGCTGTGCTGGCTGATGGAGGTCTGAAGGCGCTGAGCGGGTCACATCCAGTTGCACTGGCTGCTCGACACTACTCTGTGCCGGTACAGTACTACAGTTGACTCCGCTTATATGCATGGCCTTGGGACCACAAGCTGACTTGCATGTAAGCAGAGCATGCATTTAACCGTAGTTAGCCTCTGGGACCGTTGCAGTCATTTACAACGTGCAGTTACAATAGTTGGTCATCCATGCCACATGAAACAGTCATCTCACTCATCTCTTGCAGAGCGTGTAGCAGCTGATAATGGTCAGTAGTGTCAGTTTACACGCCGCCCACCTGCCCATCCGTCCATCATTTCAGTCACTCTCATAGACAGCAAGTGACCTAGCACTATTGACTCACAGACTGTCATTTGAAGTTCATTATATAATAATAGTAGTAGTAGTTTGTGTTGTTGTTGTTGTGTAGTTTATAGTTTGTGCACCAATGTTCAAGTTCTCCCCAGTCTACTTGTGCTCCAGTGATCAGGTCTGTCTCTGTTTCTGTCTTTCATTCATTTTTTCACTCTGTAGTATGATCATTATCAACTGTTTTATTTATCATCGGATAAACAAGTCTAGTAACAAGTTTTATCATACTTCACCAAATATTTGCTAGTACATTTTCCAGAAAATGTGAAACAAGAAAATCACTTTCGATCACTCTACGCTGAAATTGCATCTCTGCACTACCTTGTGATGGACAAATGTCAGAAAATTAGCATGTGCTGTATGGGCTTGTGTGTTCGTGTGAGACAGATATCTTTGCTATTTACTGCAACTTTGCTTAGTTTGGACGGAGGTCAACTTCTTTGTGGCTGCCAAGTCGACCAACTAATGTCCCATGGTTATGGCATCGAGGCTGAAGAACCTCAGTCATTCGTTCATGGGGTTGTTTTGTATCCCTTCTACAGTGCTAAGATAGTTCTGACATATGACAGCTTGGTGTAATGGCTATTGCCTTAGTCTGAGTCAGTGAAGTTGCTCTATGCCGAACTTCGTTACTACTTAGATAGGTAAATTTGTAGGCAGATGAACCATTTTAGTGCATACCCAGTGACCCTGTTCAACTCGGCCTTCTATCCCCCTGGCGTAGGTAAATTAAGCACTGGCTTATCTGGCTGGGACTAAGGTAGGGCACGTTCACACTGTGATCCCATATGGCAGGTGGTGCTCCGTAGCTCTGAGATGGGTTACGTTCTGTAGGATTATGACGGTGTGAGACGTTATACTTTGGTGTGTATTCAGGAAGGATTCAACCTGTGTAAGAGCCCGGAGGCTGTTTTGTCGTTCAGTGCTGGTGATATTGTGTCCAAGGTTCAAGTGTATAATCCCGTCTTTGACTACGTTCCACCTGACCTTGTCACGCTCTTTATATCCAACATGTGCGTATAGCTACTAGCTGGGTATGTAATGTATACTTTACAGCATCATCATGAGCACCTCTGAAGCTATGGCACTATGCTGCTGTGCAAATGTTTTATTATTTCTATTATTAGTTTTGCTGAAAGCGTGTATTCCAGTGCTGCATCCTCAGTCAGCAAACGAAGACATCAGCCCAGTCCCGATGTACAGGGTGGGCCATAAAAAACGTGACACTTTACTTTTGTCCATCGCCAATTAATGACTGATTTTTGAACTTATTTTACTGACACACTCCGCGGACAACTTGCAACAATGTGATTATTATATATCCCACCACGTTGTTAATGTGTCTCTACACTGCCTTGTAAAATATGAATGAAATATGCATGTATAACGATAATAGCAAACTAACATTTTTTTGTAAAAACACTTCAGATCAACATTGTGGTGAATGATCCGTATAACACTAGACTGTGTGGGTCTAACACAATCTAGTGTCATACGGATCATTCACTGCAATTTTGGTCTGAAGTGTTTTTTTTCATTTACTTAAATGTTTGTTATTATCGTTAGGTTTTCTTACATTTATGTTTCACAAGGTAGTGTAAAGACGCATTTACTGTGTGGTGGGATATATAATAGTCACATTGTTGCAAATTGTATGCAGAGTGTGACACTGAAAAAATTTTTAAAATCAGTCAATAATTGGTGAAGATATTGACAAAAGTAAAGTGCCACATTTTTTATGGCCCATGGTGTAGTATACGACCATTCGTCTAGCCATGCTTAGCTGCCTGCTCACCCACTGCATTGCATTACCCTGACCTGTCTTTTGACTTATTGAGCTGAAAATTGGCATGCCAGATACTCCTGCTTTGGGGAACGTTCACATCAGATTTACTTTTTCTGTGCTTGTATGGGACATGGACGAGAAAGACCCTTGTATTGAGGTTTGTTAGGACAGCCACACGATATACACTGTGTCTCAAAAAATGCATGCCACTTTTTAAAAATAACTTCGTGACTGAAAAACATTGGCCAGTTTTAATACTTTTGGTGTGCAACATCGTGATTAAACCTAACTTAAACTACTATAATTTTGCCCACCTCACCTTTATACTGTTGCTACACTACCTTGTGAAATGCAGAAGTCGTAGTTTGGCTGTGTACAACAATGAATTTATAATGGGTTAAACTACAACTTAGGATTTCACAAGGTAGTGTAGCAAAAATATTAAAGTGAGGTAGGCAGAACTATAGTCATTTACGTCAAGTTTCTTCATGATGTTGCATGCCAACGGTTATTACCATTTGGCTAATGTTTTACAGAATTATTAAAAGATAGCACGTTTTTGGGACACAGTGTATAGGTAAATAACTAGCTGCCGTTGGTCAGTGTATTTTTAGGACAGAATCTGTTAGGAATTGTAAAGGTAAAGGTAAAGTGTGGCACTTGCTATAATGCTTCTTGCAGGAGTCATACTCATGTAGTTGAAGCGAAAGAACTGTTGATATAATAGTTGATGTGTGTCTCTTGACGTTGTTTATCTGTCCATATATTGCTGCTTATACTAATATACTCAGTCTCCCTGTCATTAATCAGCTGCTGCTATTAATTATTTACTATTATTAAAAGTGTATTATTGTTGTTGTTGTGTTTCAGCGGAGGCAATGCTCCTTCTTATGTTTATCGACTTGTCAGTGAACTTTACTCGCCAGATGATCACGAACTCTGACTTGTTGCTTAAGTGTCGATACAGCTTAACCGAAAAGTCATTAGAGATCTTGAAGCTCTGCCGAGAACACTGCTGCTGCCACCTGGCGAATACAATGGATCTGCTAAGTGTTGTTTGGGCCTCGCCCATTTTTCAAACAATTTTGTCTTAAAATTTCTGCAACCAAATCCAAATTTTGGATCTCTGGATATGGATTTGGACTGATTGCTGGGTTTGTTTGCCACTCTCCGCCCCTCCGTAGAATTTCATCAGAATTCGTTCGTAACTTGCTGAGACATGCTGCAAGTGTTCATTTACACATGCCGTCTCCCGTTACTAAAGAATCCTGGACAGTGTTCCAGAATGTACAAAAGACTCCCGATCGCACCAAAATCTAGCAAGTTACTTTTTGGGTCATAAACAACTCCTCCATAGAATTTTGTCAACATCCATTAAGAGAGATCCGTTGTGCAATCCAGTCCACGGGCAGACAGATTCTTGGTATCCATAAGCTGCTTCTTCGGCTGAGGTGTTATAATATTAAGGCCTACAAAATGTCTGCTTCCGGCGTCAGCTGGCAAGAAAGTAGGGATGGGGTGGAGAAATTTTTTTTCAAATTTTTATTTTTGTATCATGACATATTGCGTAATATTACAAAGAACAAGTTGACACTAATTAGTACTCATGCAAACTACGCATGAAGTAAAGATACTGCAGCATAGCAGACTAGATGCAAACACATTTTTTCAGCTAAACTGAAAACAAACTAAAAACAGTAAACATATTTTAGAGGTACCAATAAAAATTTTAGGGATGCAAGGTTTTATGGATGAACGGAAACTGGAAGCACAGGCACTTTTTAGGCCTACATGTAACTCACTTTTCTTTTCGAGTCAGTCCATCTAAACCCATGATGATGATTATGATAAATGATGATGACTTTTGCAAGTATTATTGCACATGCTGGATTCCAAAGATTTCTGCTATCATATAACTCTGCTACACAAGGTAAACAGTGTCAAACACTATATGGTTTTTATTAATAGTCTAGGTTTTTACTAACCTAGGTATGTCTAGGTCTGGTTCTTGAGTGACGGGCATGTTATGATGTTATCTATGAACATACGCAGTATTGCCCTGTATCAGGCTTGTTGTTTGTTTGTCTGTACAGGATGTGGCAAAAAAGTAGCCCCCTAAAGTTTTTTGCTGTTTTCTCAGCAACCGTTTGGAATTTTAATTTTAAATGTTACAGTTTGATTTAGTGGAACCTTCTACACCTAACTGCCAACGTTTTACTTGGCAGTTGAATATAGGCCTAGAAGCTTTCAGTAAGTAAAACTGTAAAACTTCACATTGAAATCCCAAATGGTTGCTGAAAAAACAGTGAAAAACTTCAGGGAGCTACTTTTTTGCCGCATCCTGTAGTGCATAGGCCTACATTAATAATAGCAAAACAGATAACTATTGTCATCACTAGTGACGTGCCATTGATCAAAAGTTTGTAATCAAGCCTTGTAGTCTACGTACATGTACAATACACTAACTGAGTTAACAGATCAGCATCAGTTTATGTATGACGTAGGCTATGCATACTTATTAACGCCTATAAACTTATGAAGCCGTTAGTGCGTTGTGTAGGCCTACTGCGTTAAGAAAAGATTGTCCTGAGATTCGTTTCATTTTTTTCGGTCTGTGCACGCTTTTGAACAAACGTCGAGAGATTCTGTTGATTACTAAGATTTTTTAAAAACTTAGAAATATGGGGCAGAGCCCAACCTGAGGCCGCCCGGCGCCGTAAGTTCGATTGGGGGACAGTTAAGGGGTTGAAATTTCGTTTGCAGCAAAGTCACATGGCCAGAACGCAACTGCATTATCATATACATGTATAGCAAGCGCAATGTTAAACTTGGGTGGTTTGAAATAAGACAACAGAACTTTGTTGTTTGGGAACCAAATTTCACCAATATTTCTGCATTCGTCATAAAATCGATCGTAGTTGTAAACGCTTTTTTCGGTTTATCGATATCTTTATCCCTTCTCGAGATGTGGCATGTGTAAAAATTTGTAGGCGCTGCACCCCTTAGGTTTGCCAAAAACGTCGATTTTGTGGGTATAATTGCACTTCTAAATCTCCATAATTAGTGGACAAAAGTTCACCGAACTTTTTTCGTTGAACGCGGAAGGGAACGCTGTAGTGCACCCGGTTTTCAGATTTCAAATATTTCTATCCGTTTCAGAGATATTCACGCTCAAATTGGGAAGGTGTCCGAAATCTCGCCAAATTTAGCATGTTTTTCGCCCCCGAAATTTTTTTGGTGGCAGGCCGTCAAATTCTTGGACCGACATTTGTAAACTGAACATGCTTCCGAACATGTGGCAAAATTTCGCCGAGATCGGCCCACTGACCTCGGAGATCTCGCGTTGAAAAAAAACTGTAGCAAAACGTAATCAACACTAGAAATATGGGGCAGAGCCCAACGTAAGGCTGCCCGGCGCCGTGAGTCTGATTGGGGCAGTTAAGCAGTTGAAATTTCGTTCGCCTCAAACTCACGTGGCCCGAACGCAACTGCATTGTCATATACATGTATAGCAATCGTAATGTTAAACCTGGGTGGTTCGATGTGGGACAACAGAACTTTGTTGTTTGTGAACCCAAGTTCACCAATTTTTCTGCTTTCGACGTGTAATTGGTCGTAGTTGTAAACGCCGTTTTCCGTTTATCGACGTCTTTGTCCATTCTAAAGATATATGCGATTAAATCTAAAGTTGTCCGCAAACGCGCGAATTGTCGATGTTGGGTAGGTCGAAATGAGCAAACGCAACTTTGTGGTTAGTGAACCCAAGTCTACCAAATTGTTTGCATTTGACGTGGAATAGATTGAGGGTGAAAACGCAGTTTACCGCTTGTCGATATCTTTATTTGTTCCCGAGATATTTGCAGTCAAATTCGAAAGTTGTCCTAAATCGCGCCAAATTTTAAACGTTTTTTGCCTTTCCAAATTTTAAGGGGGCGGTGCCCTCCCCCCAAATTTTGTACACGGGTTAACACCTCCATCCAGCGGCACATCACGTGGTAAAATTTCATTAGGCTAATCCCCTTAGCGCCGAAGTTCTAGTGGCTCATACCCTAAATTTTAAGCCAATTTTTGACCCCCCCGTTGAAAAAAATTGTTGAGGGAACCCCCATCCCCTGTGGGCTATGGGCTAGCAAGACTTGGCCATTCTGTGGCGCGTGTAAAAATTTCGGGGCGAAGCACCTCCTAGGGGCCAAAATACGGTCTTCCGAAAACGCGCACACTGTCGATGTTGGGTGGGTCGAAATGAGCAAACAAAACTTTGTGGTTAATAGACCAAAGTTCACCGGATCTTTTTTGTTCAACGCGGAAGAAACGGTAGTTGATAACGCCGTTGACCGCTTGTCGATATCGTAATCTGTTCTGGAGATATTTGTGGTCAAAGTCGAAAGTTGTCCTAAATCGCGCCAAATTTTGGACGTTTTTTGCCTTCCCAAATTTTAAAGGGGTCGTGCCCTTAAATTTTGTACACGCGTTAACACCCCCGTCCAGCGGCACTGGTCCCGCCGGCACATCAGGTGGTAAAGTTTCATTAGGCTAATCCTCTTAGCGCCAAAGATCTAGTGGCTCATACGCTAAATTTTAAGCCAATTTTTGACCCCCCATTGAAAAAATTGTTGGGGAACCCTTATTCCCTTCGGAGTGTAGGCTAGCAAGACTTGGATATTCTATAGCGCGTGTAAAAATTTCGGCGCGCAGCACCCCCTAGGGGCCGAAATATGGTCTTCCTAAAAAGTCGATTTTGGGGTATAATTGCACTTCTAAATTTCCATGGTTAGTGGACCAAAGTTCACCGAACTTTTTTCGTTGAACGCGGGAAGGAACGTTGTAGTTCACCAGGTTTTCAGATTTTGGATATCTCTAGGCCCTGTCCGTTTCGGAGATATTCTCGCTCAAAGTGGGAAGGTGTCCGAAATCGCGCCAAATTGAGCATGTTTTTGCCCCCAAAACTTTTTTGGGGGCAAACCCCCTAACTTTTGGACCGGCATTTATAAATTGAACATGCTTCCGACCATGTGGCGAAATTTCGCGGAGATCGGCCCACGGACCTCGGAGATCTCGCTTTGAAAAAAAAGAAACAGCAGTAAAACATAAGGCCTTCCTGGAACTTCCGTTCCGGGCGGCCTAATAATCACTATATTTGATTAGTCATTATTCTGTGCCTTTAGGGCCTATTCAGTGCTGTAACGCCGGTCGTAAGACGTGTACAGAGTGACGTAACTGAACTGAAGTGACATGGTTTAGTTCTTGACAAACTTACCACTGGGCAAGTAGTAATGCATTACAGTGTGCACCGTCTAACGGCGTTAGTGACTGCTCACGTACGCGTCAACAAATGATTAATGGGTTTCCCTGTTACCCATACTAAACCTTAGCAGTTCAGTTCAGCTACGTCGCTCTGTACGCGCTTTTGCAAGCGGTTTAGGCTACGGTACTCCTAACTCGCACAACTACAAAAAAAGGGTATTCCCGTTAAACTGAAGTGCGAATTAATATTTATCAGTTTCAAAGCAGTCAGCAGTGTTCTGACTTCTGGACATTGTGGACAATAAGCTAGTGCTCTTTACGATGATGACGTCAATGTCATTCAGAGCTCACACAGAACTGATCGGTGACCTGGGTGGTTTCATTCGCCGACGGTGAATTGGCGCGTTGGACTGTAGGCGTCTCGACTTGAGGTCGTGTAGTAGATGCACACGAAGCTGACGTTGCTTTGTGCGGTACAACTGCGGTCCGTCTGCTATTGGTCCGCAAGGTTTGCCAGCTACGCTCGACGCTGGGTCCTCCGGCAGTAGCTGGTGTGGTGTGGTCGAATGGTGGAGGATGGGGGAAGGTCACGTGGAAAACGTGGTTGACGTCATCTTCGTCGTCAGAGCTGCAGGTGCCCGTGTCAGTGGACCATTTCTCATCACCCAGCATCACATCATCATAATCATCGTCATCACTATTAGCAGGCGTTATCATTGTATCGTCATCGACTGTCAGCTCCAGCAGTTGTGACCTAGTCGCTGACTGACCTTCATTGATTTCTCGATGATCACCAGGGGAGTATGATTCAGTCGCAGCACGCTGGGTAGTCCGAGGCAATGACGATGATGACGATGCTAGCGCCGGATCCTTGTTATTGCTCACAGAAGCGACTTGCTTGTGTCCAGTGCCGAAAGACTGCTGAAGCGTTGCTGAATAGCACACTAGCTTCTTGGGTGACTGCGACGTTGTACTGGTCAGCATGGTTAAGTCAACAGTCGGTGGGTTAGCAAGTGACAGTGACATCGTCGTTCTGTATCGCTGTCCGCCGACACCTGACGTCGTACTGCAGTCTTTCGCAGTCGCTGGCTGAGATGGTTCTCCACTACTTCTCAACTCTTCCACTGGATTAAAGTCGCTGCTGCTGGAAACCAGCTGTGTAACGTCATCGTTGTTCGTTGAGTTAGAGCGGTCGTCACTCCAGCTAAGAGGAGCCTCGTTGTCAACCAGTCGCAAAGTCTCGTTCTGGCTCACATCTTCTGACTCTATATTCGTTGTTGTCAAGCCACTACTCGTCAAAGCGGCATATTTCGACTCCAAGTCTCTGCTCGTCTGTGACTCGTCTGCGTTAGTATTCTGCGGTGGCGGCGGCGTTGTATCTCTCGCGGCGTTGTCGAAGCAAACTGTCACTGGAGGCCTGCAGACTCTGCACTCAGCCTGGCCATCCCTCACGGGCTTGGCTGACTCTGTGTGCTCCACAACTGCACCGGTAGACCAAGACGTACAACAAGCGTTGGTATCCTGACACTGTGATCGCAACGGTGACGCATCTGAACGTGATAACAGCCCGGTTACTTCTTCAGATTCTTCACTGCAGCTGCTGTCTGTGCTCGCGTCAGTGGAAGATCGGTTTACGTCGTAGAACGCTGTTCTCTTCATGTGCTCGTTACGTTGAGTTTGTGCACCGGCCTGTGTCGTATGTCTGGTGATCGACAGAGCAGACGATGATCTGGCACAGCGGCGTCCTGGCTCATACACCTGCAGCTGACAGACTGAGCTGCTGGACCGTCGTACGCTAACATCATTCGTGCTGCGGTCATTGGTTCGTGGGTTTACGTCGCAGAGCGCTGTAGTAATGCGGTCGTCATCAGAAAGAGTGACTTCACTGTACTGAAACTGTGGCTGGAGGTGATGGCACTGATGTAGTCTTACCTGTAGTACTCCTGCAGACTGAGTAAATGGCTGCTGCGCGATCGTCCAGTCGAAATGTCTGCCTGTAACGGAGGGTCGTGACGTAGGTCTGTGGGGCAGAGCAGAACTAGCAGCAGGTGGACGTACAATAACCGGTAGCTCAGCTGCAGCGGACAGCGATGACCTCCTGGTGGTCGTATTGTTGGTTGATTGGTTGATCAGCAACTTACTACGCAGTCTGCAGCGCACTTTCTCGCGACATTTCTTCTCCAGCGATTCGACGATCGATTCTCTACGCCCCTTCCACTCAGCCGACCCCTGCAGTGACGTCACAGACCCCCTGACCAACCCCCAGCAGCGTCCCAGGCTTGCTGAAGACCCCTTCCTCTCATCTCGCAGCGACCCACTTTCTTTGTCTTGGTCACGTGACTCAAGGCTTGATGACGTTACCGACACGACTTTCGGTCTCGGCGTGACGTCATCGGCAGACAACATGGCCGACTGATCAAGTAATTAACTTTGTCGTCTCTGCTCGCTGCAAATAAAAACAAGAAATTTGAGTTAACGCTCACGAGACGCACGAAAGCCTATAGCAGTTCCTGTTCGCAAATTCAAACTGCTAGTCTATGTCAAGCCATTTCGACGCGACTTTGATGGGGGTACCGCTCTTTGATGCCCTCGTGCGCAGACTTTCTTGAACCTAGAAAATCGAGACTTGGACCATCGAAATCTACGTTCAATGCTGAAAATTTCATATGCAGTTTGTCCAAGTCTATCTCAATTGGTTTTGGCGCAATTCGCTCTTGAAATGTGTCTCTCAGCCTCTCATTTAGCACCCTCGTTCGGGGTGACCCCCTTGGAATTTATGGAAAAGCTTTACGGTTTCTGAAACTAGAGTCTTCCAGGCAGCCGACAGTGAAGATTTGGTGATCTTAGCTTGCACCGTTTTTGACTGATCTACCCGTGTGACAGACGGATGGACGGACAGACAGACGGATAGAATTGCGATGGCTAAGACGCGCTGAAAGCAGTAGCTGCTTTTGCGTGTAAAACATTTCGTATAGATAAAATACTGACAGTTAATAACTACGAGCAAGTCTACCCTGTCGCGCAGTTTATTGGTCACCACGGTGGCGTCGTGGTCGGGGAAAGACAGAGGAAGGGGCGATTCCTTTCTCTAATTTTGGGCTGTCGAAAAATTGTCAGGAAATCTTTATCTTGTTAGAATTTTTCGTCCAAAAATGCAAAATTTTGGGCCGAAACACGCAATTTTGAGAAGATTTAGGGGCAAAATTAAACTTGAGCACCCGTACTCGGTAATCTCCTCTGTCGGAAAATTGCATTTTTCTCCGCCGACTTTTTTTTAACTCAAGACGCCGCTGTTGGTTACGTTGATGCACAGACAAGAGATTGCCTGAGGCAGAGACCATGGGACTCGCGAGAGAACGAAATTGCGATCTTCGTCAAAATGTCAAAGGCCTTTCGTTTAAAACCCTAATGCGCTGAACACATAGGCTACGGCAAGAACAAGAATGTTTTCTGCGACTGTCTGTCAATGTCCGAAAACCATGGATCCCAAAGGTCTTCGGGCAGTGAGTTCCAGAGAGTCGGGTCGGCAACAGACAAAAAGCTCAGCTGTCGTTAAGATGGCCGACCGCACTGCCTGACAATTTGCTGTCGCTATCGCTGTTTGGTGGGTACCACGGGGTAGCCGTCGCGCAACCCTATTTGCATTCCGATAGGCACAGTATTAACTGACAGACAAGCAGACGGACGGACACAAACTTGTGCCATATGCGCGACTTAGTACTGTCAGCCAAAACACTCCACGGTATGTGCAGAGACGTTTGCGTGATCTGCAGATTTTGGTGTCGTTTACGCCACTGCCGATAGGGTCCCCGTATATTCGCAGTCACTTGATTGATCTATCGTGAATCCGACTTAGCGTGACGCTGATATAGCATGCAATCAAGCTAGATGCAGTAGCACTATACAGCATAATATACACTGTGTCTTAAAAACCATCTCCGACATTTTCGATTGCCACTTGAAAACCAGCAATAATTTTGATAATATTTGGTACTAATAATTCGGACACAAGTTCCCACAACTAGCCATCAAATGACCTTTCAGTTTCCCACCTCACCGACTGTCCGCTTTTCCACTACCTAGGGAAAGCAGATCAAGCGAATATAGTAGGCCCTATACCTTGAAATAAACAGAAAACCTAAAGAAAACATTTCTGACATTATCGACTGTAACTCGAAGAAAGATTAGCAGATTGTAATAGTTTTTGCCAAAAATACTTCTGATACAACTGGATATTAAATCACGGTTTAAGTTTCCACCTCACCCAACGTCTACTTTCGCGCTACTTGGGAAAGCAGACCAAGCATAATACGAGTTGCATAATGGGCAGGCACTTCAATTAGCAGTTTTACTGTAGGCAGTTGAAAAATGGACAACTAGATAAAATGCCAGCCAAAAAGTCAGATATGTGAACAAAATGTGTTTTATGTGTTATGTTGATTAAGTAATCATACTGCATTGGATAAAAAAAAAATATTTCGTTGGTTCTGATATCCCCCCATGTAGTGCAGAAACATACATTGGGAGAAGTGGGAAAATGAATGGTCATTTGCTGGCCAGTTGTCTCAGAAATACTTCTACCAAAAATTATGAAAAGCTGATAATCCTTCTCAAAGTTACAATAGAAAATGTTCGGGATGTTTTTGAGAAGTGTAGGCAGTCTATATGCGTGCTGTTTATTAGACGACGCCAGTAAAGCACGTGTCTCAGCATACATTATGTCAGTACAGCTTACATACTTAGCGTCAAACTCCATTACTTCTATACTTATTGTAAGCTTGTTGTGCAACTAATTGTATAATACAGCATGTTTACAACAAACTAAAGAAGTGGAGTTTGCGCTGTAGCGACATAGTCCATGTCCGTGGTGACTTAGCATTCTAACTAATCAGAGAAATGCACTCGTCGAACCGACCGACCGACGGACGTAAAAAACCACAGACATAACAAATTACTAACGCGTACAGTACGTGCTTGCATGAGAAATAATGCTCCCTATTACACACGATCCAATGCTGCACCAGGCCGTGCTAACTACGGTAATGTTGGCCACACACGCAAAAATGAGAAATGTGACTTGCGGTATTCAGCAGGCCAGTGGATTGAAAAGTTGAGCCAGATAGTTGCATTTTTTTCCGACATGATTGACATGATACTGATCCGAAGAAAGTGGGCAACGTCAGTGCAGCAGTGCCGCACCTTTCAGGGTGCAGACATAGACTCGGATCACAGCCTGGTTATGGCAAATATCAAAATCAAGCTGAAGAAGAAGCACAAAGCACAATTCGGAAAGCGAAGGGACATTGCTAGACTCAGTGATGAAGGAATTAGTAATGCGTACAGAATAGCACTTGAACGGCATCTCGGACAAGCAGAGCCATCACAAGACTTGGACGAAAACGCGAAAAGGATTG
>Ga0209671_1002805_pt1 | contig 16295 bp, 15 predicted proteins | sample WorMetHERISLAND2_2_FD_187401 | JGI IMG/M metagenome (GOLD analysis project Ga0209671, IMG submission 187401) | Marine gutless worms symbiont microbial communities from Max Planck institute for Marine Microbiology, Germany - Olavius geniculatus... | ecosystem: Host-associated > Annelida >...
GGCCGATGTGTATTAGGGTCCCGATGGGCCGAGTCCAAGTGATATGCAATTTTCGAAACTATAACTACTGAACTGGAAATGCTATAGGCTTTTGCGCGTCTCGTGAGCTTTGCTCAAATTTCTTGTTATAGGTGTGTTTTAGGGATCATAGAGTAAAACTTTTCAGGCCAGTTGATGAAGTTACATGCCAGTAGCATTTAATTTGAAGTAATTTTTCTTGAGCCTGTTTAATTTTATTGTTACTGTATGGTTTTATGGCTGTAGTTACGTTTGGAGCCATTCTGCAGTGTTGGGATTCTGGGCTTCAATTCTCCGGAATGGCTTATCTCAAATATGGCAGCAATGTTTGCCGGGTGTGTTTTGTTTGCACTTTTTTCAGCTTAGCCATTTTTGACAGTCATTATTTTCTGTGTTGTCAGTTGTTCATATGCCTTGATTGCAGTAGCATTAATCAGTTATATCAAGCATTCAGTTAGAATGAATGTCAGTAGTGTTGGACTTATTAAAAAATAAATAAAAATTAGTAGTGTACTGTTTTTACTCATTGCATGTTTGTTGATATGAATGTTATAAAGTGTGATGGTAATACAAAGTTTCTCTACAGAAAATCATATGCCTCATCTTGTTCAGCTGTGCATTCAGATGTTCTCAATAATGCAGACACTCTCCACTAGAGTAAAGTATATCAGCTCCTGACCAAGAGTCTCTGGAGTTTGACATTTTCAGTTGACTGATCAGTGATCACATTGCTAACCTAATGTATTAATTGCCTGATCCACCTTCAACCCTTAGTTGCAAAGGAAATGAGTAGTAACTAGCGTAGTGTAGAATAAAGGGTAAAGATGTACTAAGCTATTTCACTGGTTGTGGTATGCCTCCAAGCTGCACTTCAGGTCAGTGCAAGTCACCTTACATCACTTTCGTGATTGTAAAATTGGTGGTTGCAATGGCTGTGATATAACAGGCACTGGTATTCATATGTTTTTGCTTTTATAGATGTTTAACTTTAATTAAACTGTTTTCAGCTATCAACCGACTTGATTGATATGTTTACAGATTTTTTTGGAAATCAAATTGGTTCACATCAGACATTGTGCATTAGTGCTATCGTCATGTAGCAGTACTATACTGGTACACTGTATATCGTTCCGTGGTTTATTATTGGTATGCTACATACTGTGTGCTGTAGCGGCTTGTCAACCGGCATCTACGCCACCAACACAGCTGAAGCTTGTCGCTCAATTGCCACCACTGCCGAGTGTGTCGTTATCGTCGTTGAAAATGACAACCAGCTGCAGAAGATCATCAAAGTCTGGGACCAGCTGCCGTTGCTGAGAGCCGTCGTGCAGTATAAGGGAGTTCCCCATGCACATCCGGGACGAAGCATCTACTCGGTCAGTATCTGTATGTCCTGTACTAATTACCTTTGCCAAAGAAGGACGTGATGTCACGGGCGTCTGTCTATTTGTTAGTTTTTTTGCTGCAACTGATTCTGATGAAATTTTGTATTGGGGTTTGGCATGGGGATCCAACGAGGAACTGGTTATATTTTGGCAGTGAGTTTGAATTTCGTGGATATGGATCATTATTCAGGATTCTTTATTATAGTGAGATAATACACAGACTGACACTTTGTAACGTATCTCAGCAAGTTAACAACTGACTGTGATGAAATAGTTGAGATCCGGAATTTTTTGCACGAATTTCCAGATGAAATTCTCGGAAGGCTCTGGCAAGGCTCAATTAACAATATTATTAGATCAATTGTATTGGCCAGGTGTCTGCACTGTTCTTGGTGGAGATTTGAGATCTCGGGTTGCTGCTAGCTGATATATGTCTAATGTCTATGCAGTGGGTAATTTTAGATCCACTTCATAACAGACTTCATGACTTATCGTTTTTTGCAGAAACTAGGGACGATGTAGAGTTTTTTGTGTGCTACATTTTGGTGTCATCTTTCATAAACAGAATTTTAATAGCCTCTCATAAATACTAGCTTCAGTCAACAGACAACATGGGTACAATTTTGTGAAGTGGCAGTCATTTTGTACATTCTCACATTGCTGTGAATTCATGTGTGACAGACATATTGTGTTTGTGTGTGTGTGTTCAGTGGGCGGAGTTTATGCAGCTTGGTGCAAACGTGCCTGACAGTGCTGTCGACGAGCGGATTAAAATGCTTGCTCCAAACCAGTGCTGCTCGCTAATATTCACCGTAAGCTTTTATTGGCTGTCCAATGACGTATGCTGTAAACTATTGAAATGCATTGGACACACTCTGTGTTTGTATGAACATTATCTTGTTTTAATTTAGTTTTCCATAATGAAGAACTAATTTGTGTTTATTTATGCTTTTGCATAAGCCTAAGTAAAGGCTCGGTCACACCAGGTAAATGCATGAAGAATGCACAAGAAACGCGCTGAAAAATGGTTTGTGCGCTGTTGTTCGTCATCATTCGTTACTCATTCGTTGAGCGATCTGCACCAACGTTTTTCATTTGTGACCATTTGCTTCCATGCATCGAGCTCCGCGCATGATTTTGAACATACATGTTGTGCGCTGAACTCAACGCACAGATGTACATGCCAGAAGGACGCCGAACATGTGCGAGGAGCGATGGACCAACACCTGATACACGTGATACACGCAGAGCACTCGCTCGATATTCGTTGTATGTTCATCGGCTGAGATGTAGCGAACACCCATAGAGACGTAGAACTTCCCCGTACTTGTGGTGCAATTGATGACAAGCACATCAACTTCAAGTGTCCTTCAAAGAGCGGTTCCATATACTAGGCCTTACAACAGTCACAACTGCAAAGGGTTCTACTCCGTTGTTTTTATGGCACTCGTAGATGCTCACTGCAAGTTTATCTGGACAGACATCGGCGGTATGGGGTCAGCATGAAACGCTCAGATTTACAGTGCTTCTGGGCTAAAGAATGCGTTAAAAATTGTAATCTAGGCTTCCCCGATGCTTATCTTTTTCTCAAACTTCCCAAAGACAACCAGGATGCGCCTGCAGCGCCTCACCTTGAGTTAAAAGGGAACTTGCTCGAAGGACTTAGAGGGATAGACACCTTTGATTAACGCTCTTTATTGCATGCAAGTCAATCTCCATGGCAGTCCCTGTATTCTTGATTTATTTCTATACAAAATCTCAAAAAATGGCTGTGGGGAGGGAGACACCCCCTCCCCACACCCACTCCCCTTGGCGCCTTCGGTGCCTCAACTCGGCTCGCGCCTTTGGCGTTCGATTTTGGCCCCCCTCAACTTCAGCTCCTGGATCCGCCTATGTGCCCATTGCCTGATCTGTTGTTTTGGAGATGAGTCTTAACACACAGCAAGGGAAAGCTAAGTACTCTGATTCTTCCTTAATTTTGACATTGTATTATCATTAGTAAAATAGTAAACCATCTTTTTTGTTATTTGATAATTAATTAGTGTTGTAGTTAATGTTTATTTGTTGTTATGTGATGATTTTTGGTGTTTTTACTAAGACATTTTGTTGCCATCGTTTGCGTATGCAGTCGGGCACAACTGGCAATGCTAAAGGTGTGATGCTTAGCCACGACAATGTAAGTAACACAATCCAGATTTTGTATTGGTTGTCTGTTAGACTGGTACCGATTGAAAATTTTTGTAATCAATAAAGCTCAAGAACTAACTTTGAATTATTTCAAACAATTTTTGCAGTCAGTTAGAAAAACCACAAAAGGTGCAGAGAATTCAACTACTGGTAGTTGTTATCTTTTATAAACTAAAGCAAAATCATAAAAGTCACAATAATGCGGTTCACATAGTGACATATGTATTCCAATTAGTAGTCCAACTTTGAGGGCTTACATAGTGCATTCTGCAAAATTAACAAGCTGTAAGAAAATGCATGTCTTACCACATGTTTCATGCAAAAATTTATTATTTGCATTCCAGCTGGTTAAAAAATAAATCAAGCCAGTTTTTTTATGATTAGTTGATTGACCATTAATTTCCACAGTTGTAGTTATTTGGGAAGATGTAGTTCTTTCCAGGCTGTTAAATACACAAGAAACTGCTGTTGAGCTGCACATTTGTCTTCTGCAGTGAATATGCTTATGTGAAATTGTGAATAGCTATAGCTGCCAGGTTATTTTACCAAAGTTTCTGTTACTTCTACTAAAGGATATTAGTGCAGCCTATATTATGGAAAATGTCAGTACTGATGAAAGTGAAATCTCACTAAAATTCTGAAGGCATGTTATATCAGATGATTACACTTCACAGATGGACATGCTTTGGTAGTGATTAATAAGATCTAAGTTAAAGGTCTTTATACGCCAAAATTAACGTATACATGTTATCCATTTTTCTAAAATTGCATAATGTTCTGATAATTTTGACAGTAATATTAGCACCCAGCGTTTTGTCAACATGGAGAAATTTACCTCTGAAACCAACGATCTATCTAAGATCACATAGAAAACGCGTCGCCATATCGGCATGTAGGCGCCACAGGTGACGTCATCACGCTAGCCAGTAAACATCATGAATATTAATGGCCTAGCCTTTTAGACTGATGACTTTACCGGCTAAGCCATTAATATTCATGACGTCTCTAGGCTAGGCTCATGATGTCACCTGGGGAACTGGTATTATTGCTTAACGTAACGTAATGCCGCATTTCGTTTGAAATTGCAAATTGATTTAGTATATTTATGAAGCTCAAATCAACATATCATATATGCGAGGTTAGATGTCTAATTTTTATCTACATAAATTGCGCGAGCGAGTTTGACTGAGGTAGCGGACCTTCAACTTCAATCATTAGAGGTTAATCTGTAGAAAAATGTCTGTTCTTGATTATGTTATATTATGTGATTGATTAGTTTAGTATAGAGCTTTAGATGTGTCAGTATGTAACAATGTTTATGTCTGTCTGATTATAACAATGTCTGGTCATCATTGTACAGCTGATCTGGATAGCCAAGATGTGTGGTATATCGACCAAGTGGCGGCACAGTACCGAGGTCATCCTCAGCTATTTGCCACTCAGTCACGTAGCGGCTCAGATCGTCGACATCTACTGCCCGCTACTCTATGCTGCTTCTGTCTACTTCGCACAGCCCGATGCACTCAAGGTATTTTTTAAAGCTTCGAGCTTTGTATCACTTAATTATTATAATTGATTAATTAATCATCATCATCATGTATCATCATCATTTTTTGTTTAGTCTGCAGCACATTGTGACTTTTTTTTACGTGCGCCCTATATAAGCATTGAGCACTCTTACTTACTCACTCACTTAATTCTAGTCAGACACACCATGCCTTCGCTGTATTTCACCTTCCTACAGTTATGAGGCTGAGTTGGCTTCAGTTATACTGCAGTACATTTGTCCTTTTAACAGTATAACACAGTCTTTCATATCAGGTTAGGCACCTGAGTGTGCATGTGTGCTGTGTAAGTCTGTATAGTGCCAGGTGTGAGAAAAGTAAACTAATAAATCCCATAATATCAACCAGTGTGTTAATTGCTGCAAAGTATTTGACAGCTTTAGTTGGTTGACGCTGCAGGGTTCGCTGGGTGACACAATGAAAGAAGTGCGGCCGACAACATTCTTTGGTGTGCCGAGAGTCTGGGAGAAAATTCAGGAAAAGATGGTTGCTGTCGGGCGAACACGTGGCTTCATTTCACGTTGGATTGTGTCATGGGCAAAATACATCGGTCTTTCTGGCAGCATTTCTGTTATGAATGGGTATGCAACTGCAAGCTGTTGTCTGTCCAGGCAGTAAACAGATAGCTTGATAGTGCTTGTGGTCTGTTGTGGCCGTTGTTATATGTTGACTAAAAAGGCATCTTAGTTACTTACTTGTTTGAGATGCAGCATTGGTTGAGAAGTAGCTTGTGATGTATTGTTCGTCGGTAGAACTGAGGCTGTCCTTTGAGTCAGCTTGAGCTAATGATGTGAGTGGTCGATTGACTATTTGGCTGAGTGGCTGGGTGAATTAAGGTAAAGCAGGCTGTATACCTCAGAGCATAGTTGGGTTGTAGGTTTAGAGTTAAGTACCAATATCGATGCGTAAGGGGTTAACTGACTACGTGACCGTTAGCAGGCAGCTACTCTCTGATGAGGCTGCAGCTGAGTATGCTGGCATCCCTTGCTGCTACGTGTTTGAATGAGCTAGACGTCAAGACTCGCACGCACCATCGTGCAAAGGGGAATAGAATATTTTGGTGTTGGAGTTATATTAGCATTTGGAGTCTATAGATACTTCATTAGAGTCCTACAGCCTGTCACCAATAATAATGATAAGTGGATAAGGATCTGGAGATCCCCTAGGATCCCCACTCACAAGGTTCTCAAACCTCTCATCTCCCATTCATGGCTATTGAACTTGTGGTGGATAGACCACTAAGTTTGTGATACATAGTCAGCATGCCACCAGACCCATTGGTACGTGGGTGATTGGCATTTTTTTAATCAAACAATATGACTATGCGTATATTTACTCTGTGAATGTGTGTGTGTCCGTGTGTTTCAGAGGCAGTTTGCCATATGGTTGGACACTAGCAGACTGGCTGGTGTTTGGTAAAGTTCGCCAGGCTGTTGGCCTTGACCGTTGCCAGTTCTTCCTGGCTTCCGCTGCTCCCATGATGAAAGATACGCTTGAGTTTTTCCACAGTCTGAACATTCCCATTATGGAGATATATGGCATGAGTGAGTGCTCAGGTAAAAAAGTCTTGTAAGATGTCAAGAAAACAACGTAGACGTTGACTATTGCATTACTGATTATACATGTACATAACAGACAGGCTTTCTCGAGTTATAATTGTCTATTGATGCAAAGATGGTCAGATAACCTTAGAGTCATAACAAGATACTATTAAAAGTGTTTAGACCACTCTGCCACATCTGAGATTATAAAATGCTTCTGGTCATAGGTCTGAATCATGTAGTCAACTTTATAGCAGGTACAAGGACATTGTATATGTGGTAAAAATTTCACTTTGAACAGCTTTTATTTCTGTATGATGATGTAGATTTATGTTTTGATTAGGAAGACTGTCATTTGCCGAGATTGGTAAGTCATCATTTTGTCTGCTCTCAGGTGCAGCATTTAGTATATGTTAACAAGGGTGGTTTGGCTTAGTTGGTAGCCTGGTTGATCAGATCAGTGAAGTTAGTTGATTCAGGGCTAGTTAATGACCATGTACAGATGAGCTAACTATTTCAGTATGTAAACAGCCAACTAGGTTAAATCAGCCTCGCCATTCCTCTATGGGTAGGCATTTTGAGTACTGGAGAAAACTTGGATGTAAACAGGCACACTGCACGATGCACTAGCTACATATCCATCAGTCCAAACAGGTGACTGGGAGATGGCTAAGGAAACGGAGCACAGTGCTACTCAGTAGGCCTTGTGTGGCTTGAGAAGGACTTTACATTATATTTTACGTAAGTGTATGTTTGTGTGCAGGCCCACACACGTTCTCATTGCCATGGCAGTTCCGGTTGGGAGCCGCCGGCAAAGCTTTGCCCGGGACAACTACACGAATGCGCAATATCGACAGCAATGGCTGTGGAGAGGTGATTTCTCCTTCTAGTCTGAAGTTTATTCTGTGCCGTATTTGAGAGACAGTTTGACCAAGTCCATTCCAAGCGTTTGCATTTGCATTTATGTGCATTACTTCGATACATTTGTTTTATGTCATGTTTTATGTTTCAAGTTATATCATTCTGTTCATAGCAATTTGTAAATATATAATGTCGCAACAGTCATATGATGCCATGTGAATAGTCGTCAATAACATTAGTGCTGCCATTGAAAGAGTTTATCTTTACCGTGCTGGATACGGTTTTCTTTTGCTTTTTCCACATAGTTGACATTCTGCTGATCATGCACATCTCTTTGACCACTGTTCATTGCAATAAACCCAAACTCGTAGACAGTGTTGTTAGCTAACAGTACTTCTTGTTTCGGTCCTGACACATAAGTTGCTTTTATGCATTTTCATCTGGTTTTTTTGTAAACATATTTGTTGTGTTTGTTTCAAATGGTATCTGTCAGTGAGGGTTATGAACTTTCTGGGTTTTATCAACATTGTAACTGCTGTTTCTGTTGTGTTTTGTTGTGTTTGTTGACAAATGAATTCACCCGGTAATTAATTAATTGACTAATTAATTCGCTAATTAATTAGTGCCTTCGTCGATTGCTTGGCAGGTGTGTGTTTATGGTCGTCACGTGTTCATGGGTTACCTGAAGAACGAGACCGAGACTTGTGAGACTCTGAGTGAGGACGGCTGGCTCTATACTGGTGATGTCGGCAAACTGGATGACGATGGCTATTTGTACATCACTGGTCGACTTAAAGGTATATATTTAGTACAACATTGTACATTGTTGATACATACAATGCAGTGAGGCACATTATCTGTGGATATGCGGAGTGAAATGTGTTTTTTCTCAGCTGTTTGACAGTTAGTTACTGATATAAATTGTTATTATTTTATATCTTTGCCAAACATTAGCCAATTTTTAAAAAGTTTTAGTTTGCCACACTTAGCAGAAGATTTTTTTCTCTACACCTTTAATATGTTGTTGCATTACTTTGTGGAAGTCTAGTGTCAGTATATTAGCATATGATTGATGGTTTTTTGGCTCATGATGTAGATTATATCTAACTGAAGTAATGGTGATGACAAGTATACATTTTGCTGTCATTAAAAACTATATTTATTGCAGAATTTGAATATTAGAATTTGTTTTTTTACACTGTTTTGAGATTCTTTTCTGTTATTGTTTGTGTTAATCGCTGCCTTCCAGTACTGCGCAATGCACTGTGGTTGTTTGTTGCAATTGTGTGGTCGATATTTGCATGTCACTGCTCTGTGGAATGACGTGTGGTGCATATGGCTTAGTATGGTGTTAGAACATTATCGATGTATATTACTCACTAGCGATGTTGTTGATGATGTTAGAAATCCTGATCACTGCCGGTGGTGAGAATGTGGCCCCAGTGCCGATAGAGGATGCAGTGAAAGAACAACTGCCATGTGTTAGTAACTGCATGCTGGTCGGCGATCGCAGGAAGTTCCTCTCAATTCTACTCACTCTCAAGGTTGGTGCTACGAAGTCCAGTTGCACTGCTGCTTGACTGAAATTTGATTTATCCCTCACTAGTAAACACTTACTTCTGCAGCTACTTAATTTGACTTGTTCAAGTGGCCAGTATTCTCCTCAGATTCAGTGAGTTTCTCGCTGACATTATGCGCTTTATAAATTAAATTTACTTACTAAATTAAAATTACTTACTTATTTCTAGAATTGCTCAAGAAATTAGGCTGGGGAGACCGAGCTTCTTGGTATTGTTAGGTGCTCTCCTGGATTGTGTGGCTTGGTGGTAGCATATCGGACTGGTGATTGCGAGGTTGCTGGTTCGACTCTTGCCCAGTGCAATACCAGGTAACAACCCTTAGCAAGTTGTTCACACACATATGCCTCTGTTCACCAAGCAGTATAATTTGGTACCGGTCAAAGGGTGGTGATGCTTTGCGACTGGAAAGGTAACCGTAGTCTGGCATCGCACTGGCCATGTGTCACGGACTCAGTGGTCTATCCGCCTACAGGCTCAACAGCCATAGAAAGGGAGATGACCACCCTTTGTACTACACCCCTTTTGGGGTATGGCACCTTTACCTTACCTCCTGGATCACAATGCAGTGAACTTGAGGAAATGTTGATGCAGGATTTCTTACAGGCCGATGCTATTTTTTGCAGAGTCATGGTGTTGAAGGGTGTGTTGAGGCTTTTAAAGCTGGTATTTGTTTGCTTGCAACACTGTTGCTGTTTTGGCTTTTAATTCTTTCTTGCACTGTCTAGTGCGTGCTGTGCAGGTGACCTTGGACAGTGACACTCAAGAGCCGCAGGATGAGTTGTTGTCAACGACCATGGCATGGTTCCAGTCAGCAGGCGTTGAAGTGTCCACTGTGTCTGATGTTTTGTCATCTGATGATGAGCGTATCACACAGAGCATTCAAGATGGCATCACTCGTGCCAATCAGCGTGCCATCTCACGAGCGCAGGACATCCAGAAGTGGCGTATCTTACCCCGTGATTTTTCCATCATCCATGGCGAGCTTGGTCAGTGTACTTGTGTCTTACTAGCAAACGTGTGTCCCAATGTCTTAACAGAATTCATAACAAAATCCAGACAACAAACAGAAAATTGCTTCTTGTTTTCTCAACAAAATATGTTGGTGATTTGGATTTTTTTGTGGATTCTGGATCACGATCCAGCATTCTTCACCATTCGGAGATAGGGCACAAAATAACTTTCATTTGTGTTCACCAGGTGGCTGCACTATTCACTGCAGAAGTTTGCAATAGTGTTGTGCGACGATACTTCGATAAGTATCGTGAGTACTGACGTTTCGATACTAGTATCGAAGATGTCTCAATATATCGCAATATACCACGGTGCCTCGATACCGCCAAGTATCGTGATATGACGATACTTGTTTATGCAATTGTTATATTGCTGACAACTGCACACTGCGTGACAGCAATGAAAATTGGATCTCACATCAAAACCATTCTTGTAAGTTAGTAATATGTTTGTAGTTTGCACATGCCGTTTGTCAAAACGGCACATCTCTAGTTCATTGTGGCGTTCTGTCAGCTTTCATGATCTAACTGCGGCGTGACTGATGGTGCGCAGTGCACACACGGCATGCGCTATAGGCCTACACTGCAGGCCACTGATGACGAAGTTTTGCGCTGTCTGTCAGGCTATGTTTACGTAGGCCTATTTAGATTGTACTAGTTTTTGCAAAGTTTGTTGTGGTATTTTATAATGACTAACATTGATCATACTTACGTTGAATCACTGGAGTGAGTGTGAGTGTCGCACTCAGTTTCGAGTTTGACATCTTTGAAGATCAGTGCAGAAATTATGCAATAAAACAGGCTGCTGTTAATTCAGTTAAGATGATCAGTTTCACTGTCAAACATCCTATAGTAAATATATATTTTCTAAGCAATGGCGGGACCCCCAAATGTCGCGAGCCTAGCAAAACTAGGAAAGTGATAGGATCATCTGCATCAAAGTGGTGGCTGCGTGCATCTTGCAGTATCGGACATTCTGTCATCACATGTGCTAACGTCTCCTCCACCTGACCACACCGCTGACGTGGCTGGCTCAGGCTGGTCTCGATTTCTTGTTATTCTGTTACGATACCATGCTAGCTCTAAGAATTTTATTAAAAGGATCATACGTGACAGGCTCAACACCTACAGTCAAGAATTTCATTAGAATCCGGTAATAAGTTTTTCGGTTAACTTCCATACATACAAACGGACAGACTGGACTCATAAGCTGCTTATCGAAGTTATTAATGTCTGTCGTGTGTGGTGTGTATGATAGGACCAACGATGAAGTTGAAGCGTCAGGTGGTGTCGAAGATGTATGAGAAAGAGATCGATTCTCTGTATGCTGATTCCGGTGCTCAGTGACCTGAAGTCTGCTCTTGTGATCTGACAGCATGCCAGCCAACACTGACCAGTCGCTTATCTGATCTCACTGTTAGCGCTATAGCTAGAGGAATGACGTGGTCGACCTACAGTGGAATTGATTACTGTCCGTGCAGTATTCAAATCAGTGCTAAATGTTTATCTGTGCTCCATTTCATCTAGTCTGTCTTAAAATTGCTAAACAGTCAGTTTTAGTCAATATTTTGGCTAGGATTTCTTCATTTTATAATGTTACTGTGCAGCTTATGTGTATGCATATTTTAGACATTCTGCCTAGTGTATGCTTGCTATTTGTTTTTTTTGTTAGCACTTATTTTGTGTGGTGCATCTTGTTATTGACTTTGGGTTCTTATTGGTGTATTAGGCATGAGTTAATTAAATTGTAATTTTCTGATTTCATTCAAGTTCTAGGGTACTGATATAACCAAAGTATCCCAGGACTGTTGCTGAGTAGTAAGACATAGTAAGACTAGTAGATTTTTGCAGTTGGCCATTCTCGTTTTCTGAATAGTTTTATAAATCTATAGCTTACCTGGTTGCAGTTTAGTTCCTGCAGTAAAACTTTTAGTAAGTCTTTTTCTATCTCAAGTGTGTGATGTGACAAAACATGTACAGTGATTTGTTGTGTTGACATTGGAAATATGCAAACAAGCGGACAGGTCGCTACGCTTCCTTCGGGTCTCAACTCAGCCTGCGGCCTCGATCTCGGCCTGCGGCCTCAATTTTTGGTCCTTCGGGCTTCAATTCGATCCAGGTTACTTAGCAGCACGTTCCAGTATGCGTTGCAGCGCCGATGATGCATCACCATAGTGACGACGTCTATATGACATCGCAGCCAATCGCTGTGCACAGCTCTGCTGCAGCCTAAGAGATGTGCTGCAAAGTTTAAGAAAAAGTAAAATTTTCTCGAACGAACAACCCCTCAGCGACATCTCACCTAGCCCAGGTCTTGGCATAGGACATGGATCTGCGTGCAAAATTTTGCGGCCATTTAGAAGATATTGGCGGTCGCAACTCAAATACAGTATAGATGTTTTAGATGGCAGAGTCCAACTAAGCACCACGTACAAGCCTATTAACACTGAAATCTGCTTTTTAACGAAAAACCCCAGATTTTGTTAGAAAGAACCCAAGTATCCAGACGATGTAAGAAAAACACAAATCTAGTGAAAAAACCCAGGAGTGGTCACATTGACTGCCATATCGTCAGTTTAGCTGACGATGTCACGATAATATTGCACCTAAAGAAATCTGCAGAGTGTGGACTTTGGCAGTGGGCGCCAGTGGACATTCCATCAGTCCAATGCATCATGAGTAGGTTTACCTGGCCTAGGCCTACAGTATGTGCGTGTTGCCTCGCTGCCACTGTGATGCTGCTGCAGTGACAAAAGAGAGGCTGCCGTATGTTTCTAATCAACAGCTGACATACAGTGCTCATAAGCCAGCGAGTGGCAATGCAATGCAGCAGGCAGTGAGAAGACTCCTTCTATCTGACCATCGCGGTCGGCGTGGTGTAGTGGTAACGCGTGTGATCCAATCGGCGAAGTTACTGTCGCCGGGCCCGGTTAATACTGCGATGGGTGACTGCCTGTGGGCAGGTAAACCATCTCGGGATGTAACCAACCGCCTAGGTCAACTCAGCCTTCCATCCCTTCGGGGTAGGTTAATCGAGTACCGGCCTATTTGGCTGGGGTTAAGGCGGGGCACGTTCACCTCTGTTGGGTGGCAGGTAACACTGTGTGATCCCATATGACAAGTGACGCTCCGTAGCTCTGAGATGGGATCATTAAGATCTATATGCACCTTTAACCTTTTAACCTTTAATCACTGTTCTCGCTGCAATGGTCGAAACGCTTTTTTGCAAAAGTGCATTTTTCTCAAACAGACGACCCTTCAGCAGCATTTCACCTAGCCCATGTCCCGGTCATGTACGACATAAATCTGCTTGCAAAATTTTGCCGCCATAGACCGTGCTTTTAAAAAGTTATTGGCGGTCACAACTGTCAATTATTTATGGAAGTATTATGTGTCTGTGAAATTATCGACTTGTACAATCAGGCATTGACATATTCGCTCCATGACGTACATTTTTCATGTCTGCATATGTCTTGCTGCATTTCTGTAGTGTCACTGTTTGTGGCAGCATTTTTGTCATGGTGTGCAGTTTGTGTCTTGTCTTTCGGTCATTCTCATTTGACATTTCAAACCCTAATGCTGTAGGATATACATTGTGTCTCAAAAAACATCCCCGACATTTTTGACTAACTTGAAAACCAATTATCAGATTTTGATAATTTTTGGTAAGAATATTCCTGACACAACTTGCCATCAAATGACCGTTTAGTTTCCCACCTCGCTCAATATATGTTTCTGCACTACCTAGGGAAAGCAGATCAAGCGAAATATGTGTTGAAATAAACAGAAAACCTGAAAAAACATCCCCAACATTATCGATCGTAACTTCAAGAAAGATTAGCAAATTTTAATAATTTTTTGCCAAAATTTTTTGACTCAACTGGCTATTGAATAAGTGTTCTAGTTTCCACCTCACCCAACGTCTGCTTTTGCACTACCTGGGGAAAGCAGACCAACCATAACACGTGTTAAAGTGAATTGAAAAAAACGTCAATAAATTCCATCTATCCTAATCTGTGGGCCCCAACAGTCGGTCTATTACAAGGTTTGACTGTCATGCAGCAGTGTGTCTACCAGTTGAAGTTTAGGAATGTTTATGAAGTCAAGAAGTGACTGGTACAGCCTGGATTAGTCTGGAGCAGAACTTTATCGATACTGCTGTCAATGAATGGAGAAAGTGTCTCCTTGCCAGTGTTCACATAGTAGGCCAACACTTCAAACAATTTTACTGTAGGCAGTTAAAAAATGGCCAACTGGATGAAATGTCAGCCAAAGTGTCAGAAATGTGAACAAAATGTGTTTTTATGCGTTATGTTAATTCAGCAACCATATTGCATTCGATAAAAAAGTGATATTTCACTGGTTGTGCTTCCCCCTGGTAGTGCAGAAACAAACGTTAGGTGAGGTGGGAAACTAAATGGTCATTTGATGGCAAGTTGTGTCAGGAATATTCGTACCAAAAATTATCAAAATCTGGTAATTGGTTTTCAAGTTATAGTCGAAAATATTGGGGATGTTTTTTTTTTTTGACACAGTGTAGAATACATTACTGTACACTCACAAGTTCATGCATAGCAATTTTTACCAACTGCTTGGTAACAAACAAAAATTAACTAACAATAACGTATGCTTCATGTTTCAGTGTACTTAACATGAGTCGTACTCAGTGCGAGTGGGTCTAGTATTATTGTTAAGTATTCTTGAGTTGTTGGAGCTTCGACATGTTGCTGACTACATGTAGCAAACATGTTGTAAGTGTTCAAGTGATGATTGTTTTCGGCTTTGTGCAGTCACAGTCAGCAGCTGATTGCATGTTTTGTCGTAAGACATGTACTCATGTTGTGTCAAGTTTTATTCATCCTTTAGCATTTCTGTTGTATCTTGTTGATGTCTTGGTTCTTTACAACAGCTATGTATTTTCAGCCGTGGTTACATGTGAAATAAATATGTTACAAAACAATTTTTACAAATCTTCCAGAACATTTTAGCATCTTGGACACGTTTGCACGTGATTAATGTGTAAAACGAAGGTTTGCATAACTGTATTATTATCCCCCCTGCCTTACAATAGACATCATTCTGAGATTAATGACTGTCTGGAGTATAACAGAGAAGATTATTAGAACTGCCACTGCCATTACATATGCATAAACAGTTATAATTGACAGTTCACACAATTTTAGGTGTAGGTCGTTTTTGTGTTTTGTGTTTCGTAAAGGTTAAGCTTTTTGTTCTGTTATTATGTGTATGTGCAATCCTGTCTGGAAAGGCCATCCCCGAAATGACGTATACTGTGTCAAGTGGGACATTAAACCCTACTCACTCACTCACTATTATTTCACATGTAACCTCAGTCTTAGACATAAATTTATGAATGTCTGAATGTTTTATTCTCCATACCTGTGAGCATCTTTTGAACTGTAGTGATTGGAAGTTAGGGAAGGTTTGGAACAGCTCAGTCAGTGCTGTATTGCATACCATAGTTGTACAGTCGTAAGCGCTCACAATTCTTATGGGGAAACGATAGTTTAAGCTTAATTTCGTTTGTTTTTGTGTGTACTTGCATGTTTTTTATACTAGGACCAGTTTGCTTTTGTTTCGTAGTTGGCTTTTTGTGTTTTCAGTGTATTTTGCTTGTTTGATTGCGATTGTTGATGTCAGTGCAGCTGGAAGCACTTGTTTCCTCTTATTTGTTGACTGCTGAGCATGACAAAACTCTGCTCATTCACAACTTCATTGAAGTGTTGGAATATTTTACGCCTTTGTTTCTGTATGGTGCCAATTGGGATTTGATTAGTGTTTTTTGTTGCTGTGAAATACTGCCACATTTGGTGTTGTTTTGTTAGCTGGGGTGGATGCTGGCAGCACTGGATGTTGTCTGCTGATTCAGCAAATCGAATCCATTAATGCATTTATACTCAGAATTTGCGATAATCATTCTTGATGTAATAACTGTAATCATACATGATCTCTGCCAGAATATCACTAATATATGTATGCCTGAAAATTTTGTGGCATGCCCCTAGTATACTTGGGCAAATATTTTATGCTGTCAGCTGCTGTTTGATTTGCTGCATGATGTACTGTAAATTGTCGTGAATGTTGCACATTGTTTGGGATTTTCACCGTCAGTTTTGGTCGTAACAAT
>Ga0209671_1002810_pt1 | contig 16288 bp, 11 predicted proteins | sample WorMetHERISLAND2_2_FD_187401 | JGI IMG/M metagenome (GOLD analysis project Ga0209671, IMG submission 187401) | Marine gutless worms symbiont microbial communities from Max Planck institute for Marine Microbiology, Germany - Olavius geniculatus... | ecosystem: Host-associated > Annelida >...
AGGAATCGCTTCAGGTTATCTGGAGCAACCTACCACAAGGACCGATCGACAAAACTGTGAAAGACTTCTCAAATTAAGCGACTGAAGGCTTGTGTTGGAGCTTGGAGCTATCGGTGGACACTTCAAACATTCACAGTGACAATGGAATTTTGGCATCTGATCATTAATTAACTGTGTTGTTTGACTTGTTTCAACGATGTTATTGAACTAGTGTTGTAGCTTGAACATTTTTTCACGCTGAAAAATCGGTAAGTGGTCATGTTAAAAAATCTATAACTTCGTCATTTTTTAATGGAATCAAATTTTATTTGGCACTTAGCCGTAGAACAATGTACTAAATAAATCTGTAAAATTTCAAACTAATGTACTAAACGGTTGCTGAGAAAACAGCGAAAAACTTTAGGGGGCTACTTTTTTCTGCCGCACCCTGTACAACTGTTAATTTACGTGGCGCTGAGTTTTATCAAGTAATTATTCCTGCAATGTTTAAAGGCAACTCTCGTAAATCGGCCACGGAGTTGCAAAAATTGAAAGTAAAATCATACATTTAGGCTATAAAGTAATAAAACTATGGAAAACGACTAAAAGTTTTAATAATAATAGTATCAAACTACATCATCATAAAAAAGATACGATCAAGGATGTCAATGATGACAACGGAGATTCACAGTCGCTACTACGACGTCGTTGACATGACAAGAAAGACAGCATGCATCGTTATCCGCACCGACGCGGCATCAAAAACGTCAGTCTGCGTCGACGATCAGTTGCACGCAACGACTGCACGCGACTTTCGGTTTCCATTGTCACGTCGTTCGCACGACATCGGAACGAGCGAGCATCGCAGCTGCAGCAGCCCAGAGATGCGCCTGAATCATTTATGTACACGTCCGCCGGCCTATAACCCTCTCACGTGATGTCTGGCATTGAAGAGACCGTTTCCGCTGGATTCCAACCCAGCACGAGCGCACACCACCGGTCGAATATCGACAGACGGGCTGCATAGATCAGAATAGAAAACGCCGAAAATTGGAAGAACGATTTGCTAATGTGGCCCGGGAGAGTTGCGGCTTGGTGACATACAAACACACAGACAGTGGGGCAGACAGAAAGAGCTAGGCGGGTGAACAATCGCGCTGACGTCGTCCTCAATCTCCGCCGCCGTCAGGCACCGCATCGCACTTCTCAGAGCTGTGTCTTCGTGGCACTGAATCGACCACCGCCATCACGCCGACACCAGCGTCAGCATCGGCACGGCAGAAGCGCGCACCGACACGTCGAGTCTGCTTAGAGCCGAATCAATCAGAAAACTGTTTTTCCGCCGCACTCTGCCCGGCATCGACCGAGGGCGACAGAAAGGCGGCGGCGCGCCAGCCAGCTCAATTTTCTGCTCTTTCGCTTCGCATGCTGTGGCAGCGTATACTGTCGGTCGCGCCGGTCGGCACGCCATTGCGACTGACCAACCAGCGAGCAATCTACGCCCGGCGCGCATCAAAGAGGCGTTTACAGCATTCTGAGAGCGGACTTGATGCGGAAGAAAAATGCCGTGAAATTGACGACGCGTACGACCGAACATTACTGCATAGGCGAAGAATGACTGAGGAGGATATAGGCTATAGATCGCCGGCAGCTTGAGTAAACTGTAAAGTATCTTTACGACGTAAAATGTTTATGTGATTCGCATCACACAACAAATGAGCATTTACTTATACTGTAAGCCTACCTATCAATTATTGTACAAAACTAATGAAAAATACAGACGAAATTAACTGTCAAGTCAACAAACAAAAATGCACACAAAACTGTGTCTAGGCCGACGTCAGGCTGCGCACTTCTCAAAACCGTATGACCGAAATTAAGCTAAAGTTGTGTTATAGCATTAGAATTGATCAAATGTTCATCCATGCACTGCATTTGCTAAAAAATATTACTACTGTCGGATACTTAAATGCTAATTAAAATATTAAAACATCATTTAAACAAAGAAACTCAAATTAAAATGCTATAACAGCTCCGGCGAAGCAGTATTTCGATGATTTTGAAAGTTACGAAAGAACGACCGATATGCACAGCAGCAACTGAAAGAAAATGATACTTGTAGCTAAACTGAAGACTTTAGTTATAGACTGTGAGATGAAACGCGTTTGGTCACTCAATGTCTGCTACACAGAGACGGCAGAAGTTCGGTTGTCCTGCTAACAGATGCGTAGATTTTTCGACGGCATTGTCGTCCGCAAAAACGCAACAAATCGTCCGTCCGAGCGAGTGAGCAAGCTGTACGCAGTGTCCCAGATTCCCAGCGGAACCAAACGGCACGGCGCATGCGCGGTGCAATCAGCGAGTCACGGGTCAGACACGCTAATGATTCCACCATTGATCACGTGACCGACGTGATCACGTGACCTCGTGACGTCACGCCAGCCGCTGTGCTCGTCGTCGACATCGGAAATGATACAGCACAGACAACGCGCACTATCTCATTCCGGCCGGCGATCGGCGATGTACTGTATACTGCAAAGCCGCTCACAACAGTTCTAGCTGCTGCTGCCGCTGCTGATGCTCATGACCTAAACTCCACTCTTCGATTTTTACATTCTTCATTTACTAAACAACCCAGGACCAACCGGCCGCTTACACAATTACAAAGCGCCACTGAATTCTTTCTTTTAGCACATACTGGCGCTTTACAAGTCAGATTGTTATTATTATTATTATTATTATTTTTACCCTCGGTACTCCATGAGAACCAGCAATGCTGTGACAGTAAACGTTTGCTGTGAATGTGTTGGGCAAAAGGTCGTACAACTGGCTGTGCAACATCTCAACACGTCAAATCGGTCAAAATGTTTGCCGATTTGACTCACAGGATTTCGATTTGATACGAAATTCTGCAGAACGCAGAACAACTTGTCTGGATTTGCTGCTGTAGGCTTCCAATCTGTTATGGATTCGTCGTACACAATGTTGTAAAATTAATCACAACAGATCGAAGCAAGTGGAGTTTCGATCGATGTGCTGCTGCTATCATAGAATTTCGTTTCGCAATCAGAGCTCATTGACGACGGGCCGGTAAAAAAACACACCCGCTCCACGCCACGCCACACCACCTAGTAGAGAGTTTATTTGATGCGACGACCGCGCTGCGTTTCCGTCCAATCGGTCTTTGCATATGGCTGTCGTCGTCGTCATTTGTATTATACTAAAAGAAAAAATTACCATATATTACCGTAACGTCATTTCCACGACAAAAGTCGATGGCATTCAAAGTTAATATACGTCACAGTAATCAATTGATAGATTGATAATGACGACAGTAACGAATAATAATGATGATGAATAATAAAATATAAGCTTAGCAGACCTCTGTGTTTTCACTGAGCAGTTAATGGCAAAATAACTTACAAAGAAGCCTCGGTGAAAAATTATCATCATTCAATTATTTTATTCTTGACGTTTCGACAACCGTTGCTGCCTTCCTCGGAACGACTGTCTGCCGTAACGACTCCTGGCGGACAGTCGTTCCGAGGAAGCCAGCAGCGGTTGTCGAAACGTCAACGAAAGCAATAAAATAAATGTGATAAATTTCTGCGTATAATTTGTATACCGTTTCATATATACAGTGAATATAATTACAGGTAAGCCTCAAAGACTTTTTTAATATTATTGAAATATTAGTTTAGCCTTGACTCTAATACTCTAACCAAGCTGTCTGGCGATCAGATTGTGTACGTTTATGTTCTGTTCTGGGCGGTCGCAGACTGCCCACGTCCGTCTTTACTATGTCTTTGTTTGCATTAGTGCTAACTCGTAAATCAATTTATTTACCAGAGAGACACTAAAAGTCGCGGTCTACATCCATACGTTCATTCTTGATGTGTCGTACGTTGGATAATCACGCACAGCAAGCTACCATTGTGCTAGGTGCCGTTACACGTTTTCTTCTTAGCATTATCACGTCACTGACAGTCGACACACAAAACGCGCTTGAATCATCCGTGCGAAAACTGCTAACGTGGCCAATTTTTTAAAGTACTTTTGTTTGGCAGATTAAAGTAATATAACTGTGTGTCAAAACAACAAACAACAAAACGCACCGTACTATCGTTCATATTTTTGCCGAACATCGACCAATTTTCAACAGCTTTTTATTTACAAATAATTTTTCTGATATAAGATAACTGAAGTAAACAAAAGGGAGTGCAGAAATATAGCTAATGCGTACAATTTAAAATTTAGCAAACTTCAACTACTGTCATATCTCAGTAGTAACTGGCAAATTTCCTTGCAGCAGTAACGTCTTTTCGCTATATTTCTACGTCCTACAGTAGACGTTGTCCGAATACGACGCATTGAATCACCATTATCGTGACGTATAATATGAACGGTCGGTAATAGCGATAATAGGAAACGGCGCGGCATCAATTATTTTCAATCCGAGTAGCTCTGCCTCATATCTGATGGCAAAACGCGCCGTGTTCGTTCGCTGGTTGTGCAAACAGTGCGCGGTCCAGGCGCCGAGGAAAACATAGGCACTGCGCGCAGTTGTACGTTTGTGTATTATTCGTCGATAAACAGACCATGAAGCACACGCATCGCTTCTAGTGCTGCACGAACTGCTTTTATCCCAGAAATGTGACACAAGCGGCTCAGATATGATTCGACTGTTAAAAAAATCAGTTTTTTTTTATATAGACTCAGTGAAATATTTGCGACAGCACAGTAATAAATCCCCCACACGTCAAAAGTGTCGCTACCTTATCATTTTCGTTTGTAAAAATTGCACTGGTCAAACCACAAGATAGTCTAAAGTATACTGAAATTTTTTAAGCAGCCGTCTTCTTGCACAGTTTTTGTTGAGTGTAACAGTGGAAAAGTTTTAAAAGTCTCCTGATGTATAGCAAAATATGGATAAAAGTTTGGTGTGTTGTTTTTATGACTCATAGTGCAGTAAAATAGCATAACGGCACCGTCATAATGGTTGAAGAAAGTCTAGCTAGGTAATACGCCTCAGTCGAATACAGGTGGATCAGCGACAGTCAAACGGGCTGAATGCACCACAGAACAATACCATGATGCATCACGTGCGCACAAAACTGCTTCCGAGTGTAGTTAGAAAAAAATTGAGGAATAAAACTAAACATTAAAACGCAAGAAAATCCAGAAAAGGCACGGACGTCGACAAACATAGATCTACTTGGCGCAAACAAGAAATTCATTGCTTGCGACGTCACGACTCATAAATAGGCCGTGGTTTCTGGAGCGCCACAATTGTGTCGCAAGCAAAAACTCGCTCGCGCTCCTTATCACAGTCAGCTCGTAAAACTAGCGGACGGTTAACTTAACCTGGCCATCCTTTCTAGTATAGGCGTAATGAGTGCCAGTGAAAGTTAAGATGTAAACAGGAACATCGCGCGATGCACTATAACCCCATAATTTCGCAGTGTAAATTGGTGTCTGGCTAAGGACCAAGAAAACGGAGATCAGCGCTGTCTGATGTGGCTCGATAAGGATTTTGCGTTTTTCTATATCATCGAAATCAGCGTAATCATTATACTTAATTTATTTCAAGTTTAGATTTCGGCATTTATGACGTTAATATTTTACTGAGTCACAAGCGCAGCGGGAAAAAGAGACACAATTTTATATATTGAAACACGTTAACGTGGCAATATAAGCTCTAACATTTAAGTCTGATGTTTTGCTATTTTCTTTATCCTAAATCATCAGCAGTTACACAGACTGGTAAAAGGGCAGCGGAGAAAAAATTGGACATTCCTGGATCGGATAGCAACTGCATTTGGCAACGAACGGACATAATTACATGGCATGCTTGTGTTGACGGTGACAGCAACAGCACCTGATGCTGATCAGATTCATCGGCTTTCTCGTAGCGCCATAAAATCTACTTAGTACTTATTTTATTTGCCCACGTACTTACGAAGGTGTATAAAGCGAAAAAGGTAAAAGGTCGTCTACAGATCTTAATGGCAACCCATGACAAGGCTTCGGAACGTTACTTGCCATACGGGATCACACCCTGTTACCTCACGTCTTAACCGCAAGCTGGTGTCGTGGGAAATTTGTCGCACCTTGAAAATTCTTCCCACCTCCATATTGTCATAATGTAACTAACGCCAACCAACCCTAACACTAACCTTAAATTTAACCCTATCTTTAATCTTAACCCTAACCCGTACTGCTGCGTGTGGGAATAATTTTCCGGTGCGACGAATTTTCCACTACACCGGTACTCGATTTCTGTCTCGAAAAAAAAATAGAAAACTGAGCTGACCTTGGTGTTGCTTAGGGTCTATACACAAAGACTGTTTACCCGTCTTCTGACAGTCACCAATCCAAATACTAACCACCTGATAGCGACCTGACCTGGAATCGAAACCACAACATCTCGACCGTAAAACCAACGTCCTCACTGTTATGCCATCGCCCACCAAGCCACAGTACTTCGTCAACGCTTTCCTCCGCATTGTCGTATTTGGGATTGATTCCCACACTGTAACGCTGGCTGTCTGTCCATTCGCTAAAGCTGTTGGATGTCTGCATCGTTCATCATTCATCGTCTTCGTTCTCTGTTGTGCTATCAGATCAGATTGAAGTGTGCGGCCGCCATACAGCGACGTGACCGAAGCACATTACAAACGCACTCCTCGTTACACCGTGCGCAGTCGCTGTGCCGTGCTCAGAGTGCGATCTGAAATTACCGATAGCCTACATTCGCCGAACGAACGTTACACACTCACTCGTGACTCTCCGACTTCCGGTAAATACATCAGATATCATTGACTATAGCGTTCCATTTCAGATTAACACACATGTATATTAAAACGACGGACAATACCATACGGTGTAACTCAGCATTATAATTATGAAGTGTAGGCCTATCGTTTTTTTCTTACTCGACTTATATGTATTATATGCTATATGCTATATGCTACTATAGTTATAGCACGAATCTGGACTTATTTTCTCCAGCACATTAAGCCTATAGGCCTATTTGCTGGTCAGCGAAAATGGAACAAATGCCCTCTGGTTCCAGCGTTTCATTAATATATTTATTCACACGGCAGCAATCATCCTTCGGTATCAATATCAATCATCGAGTAATCAACTGTTTATCCATTGATAAAACGGTTGTCACGAAACAAAAGTTTTTCGGTTTCTACTAAATATCACAGTGACAGTGAGCTAAAATAATGCTGTTGTGAACCTTCTCGGCGAATGCATTTGCTGTAGCCGCGTGGAACGTAGTAACCTGACGGACAGACACAAAGATCGTCGACACAGAGGGCGCCACCTTCGCAGTGATACGACTTCCGGCATCCGTACTCATTCGCCTGTCCTGCAGAAAAACAGACTCGAATGCGTTATTGTGGCTTCCATGCACGCTCACGCATTGGCTGAACACAACTCTGTTGAGGATGACAACAAATAACACACAAAAAGTCTTCACGCAAGGAAATAGCGAAGAAACATTGCATTGCATGCACCAGAACCAGACTTTTTTCCTATATCAGGAATATTTACCCCGATCCGGCTTTTTGTAAAGCTCTAAAGACTCACATGTTTCCACAACTCTAGATATTGTGATACACTATCGTTTCATTAATGTAGATAGAGCACAATAACATTTACGATTATTTAGGATTACGACTACGCTTGCAAGAAAAGTAAGTAAACGCAGGAGCTAAATTATATGGTTTTTCAAGTTTATGTATTTATGTGCAATTAAATGCAAAAAAACGACGTAAATGTACAAAACATAAACTGCAGAAAATAAGCGTGTAAGTTCAATTTGCAGACTTAAGGTCTGGTGCTGCCACGAATTACTGGGTTTTGTTGGTGCGAGTTTGGTGGATAGAAAAAAAACTTTTTAAAGAAAGATTGGTCACAAATTGTTGGCGTATTTGATGCGTGAGTATTTGCGAATCGATACACGACATACTTTCAGAATGAGCCGTTTAGTGTCGCAGTCGTCAAAGCAGGGTAGTTTTTTTCACAATCTTCTATGTTAGTCACTGCATTAGTATTATTGTAGCTCGAATGAATACCAGGTACAATCACACTAGGTTTAACAACTTTAGTGGAGTAATATGTTTAGCGTAATCCATCATTCTCTACGAGCGTTGGCCGGCGGAAATTCTATTTTACACTGTTGCGCGGTTTCGACTTAAGTTTATTAGCAGCGACGTGATTGCCGGAGACTGGGCCGGAGCGGCGGCGAGAGAAAACGGAAAATAGATTGGAGTGAGATGGAGGTACGTACTGCGACGGCAGCTGATGTTGACTGTACGAAAGCCGTCGGCACAGTGACAGACCTTGGTCTCGGGCGAACAAGTTACGTCGTTGCTCGTGAAGCCGTAAGCTGTACCAGCAGCAACAACTTAATGAACTCAAATAATACAGAGAGTAAAGTAAGCAAGTAAGTGTGTTTATAGGAGGAGCAATTAAAACAAAAAAAATCGCAATGCACCGCAACCTCAAGCGAACAAAAACGTATTCAGTATCCGAAAGTAATGTTTTTCGCTGTTGAACTTTAATCAGTAGATTGTTCCACACAGCCGCGGTCCAGCTGCCGTGAAGCTCTGTTACCGATCTGTGACTATGAAGACCTCCGATGACCTGAGATGCCGACGTCCCACTGCCGCGATAAGTTGACAGTGAGTCTCAGCGAGTACGGATAGGCACTACAGATATAACGAAGATGCAACCGCAAAATTAAACGATATGTGGCAGATTCATGCAACTGCGGTATTAACAGTAGCTGTCTACTGACCACGTAACGTGCAAAATCGTCGTACAGAGATCGGACGCCAGTGCGCATCGTTTTGTTGTACTCAAATATTATTACAGTCTAAGTTTCAACAGCAGAGGAGTTCGCCATCGACTACCGTTAGCGACAAACGTAGCCAGACGCATACATATACTCGGTTGGTACAGAGCGGTCATAAATATGAAAAGTGCTCAATATTTATCGTAATTTGTAAGTATAGTGTATTTCTCTAGTAAAGTGCAAAACTGTTATCGTGCTTACTGTTTTCTCCTAAAAGACTAATATTCGCAGTGTCGATGTCGCAGAGCAGCAAATTACCGCACGTTATTAGATATGAATAACTAGCAACGTCACGTGATCGAAAAATAAGCGTACTATTGTACGCTTTAAAGTTATGATTACAGCAATCGATCCCTCTCAATAATTAAACTTCGAATTGGGTCAGATTTTCTCGCTATAATCACATTAATAAGTGCTACTAACTATCAATAAATTCATTGGTACCTAATATCGGAGGTTAAAAGTGTAATATTGCGTGGCACAGAACGAAAGCAAATATTTTCAATAAGTCCTCTTTAGAACGCATATCTTCATTTTCTTATTGCGTAGATGTCCTAACAGGGTTTCGCTCGTCCGTCTGTTTGCTCAACTGTTCTTTTAACTCTAAACCAAAAAAAACTCAAATTGATATAAACGTTCTTCAGGCAAAAGTAATCGCGGTGTTAGCTTTCAGTTCTAAAGGTCAAGGTTAACTCACGCGAGGGCCCCATATTTTTAGCAAACAAGGCCTAGTCTGATTTAAGTCTGATCTTGGCTATAATCACGGTTAGCCCAAGCGTAATAGAGTGTGTACCTGCACGTTGAAGGCACTGGTGTATGGCGGGGCGACACGGCTGACCGACCAGCCTCTGCAGTCGACTGATGCAGACCAGACGACCATCTGACGTCAGTATACCGTCAGAGTCGACACATCGACACTCACCGTCCACACAGCGCTGACCGCGGCCGCACAGTGACGTCACACACGTCCGGTTTGGCGACATCGCTACAGCGTCTGAGCACGAAAGAACAGACGTCATGCGTCAACGTGTTTTGATCGACTGGTGACTGATTGATGGGCTTCCGTTTCGCACCGCACATATGCGAAATTCTGCTTGAAAAAGAAACTTCTATCGTTCATCTTACATAGCGGACATTACTTCGATTTACGTATTTTATCATCAGTTCTAAAAAATTATTTAATTTTTTTTAAAATTATAAGTGGCCTGTACTCCTGGTATTCAAGATCACAGGGTTAAAAACTATTATTTATTACCATACTCGTAGAAATAGCACGATTGATTTTTTGGTTCACGAAAAGCCAATAGCATAATTCGCACGTCCTATTCGTTAAAGGAACGACGGAAATGCATTGGCTCGTAACAAAACGTTACTTGCCGAATTGGCGTTTTTACACACTAGGCACCTTTAGATAGCCTATTCGGAACACTGGATTAAAGAATGTTTCCTTTGTAGTCTCGGCCGATCTTCGACACTGAAAGTGCATGGCTGCGCTCTGCGCTGCTCCGGCAAAATCTGCATAGTCTATGTAATGCCGGCCACGTGTGCGCCGCAGTGATTGTGTTAGCATAAATCACACAGCAGATATCGCATCTGATTTGTCCTGCGACATATACAGTACGTACGTGCTGGATGTCGTGGTCGGCAGTAGGCGCGCGAGGCGCTGACAGTGTCCACGTCCCACGGGCTCGGCTGCCCCCGGTCTCTGTCGGTCAGCAGTGGGGGTGGCGGTGCTACGGTGGAGTCACAGATGCACTGTCCTCGCCGACATCCGTCGTACAGGCGCACACACGTCTCACCCAACTCAGCGGCACAGTCAGCGTCCGAAAAGCAGTCCCGGGTCGCTCCGGGCAGTGGCGTCGCGGTGCCGCCGCCTGGCGGACTGGCAAAGACACGATCATCATTCCGCCCCGTGTCAGAGTCGTCATCAATGGTGACAGACGGCAGAGATGACGTCACCGTCGATGATACTACAGCGACACACACACACGCATATGAGTACTGCGATCCGCCGCCGACTGATCACAGAAATCCCATCCGCTACGTCGCGTCTCAACACAATACATATTTTTCATACCATGGTAGTCCCCGGAACCGCCGCCTTTCGCAGCCGCCGCCGTCGCCGATAAGCAAGCGGCTTCGGCGGTTTAGCAAAAAAATAAAATCAAACAATGTTTAATGCTCACACTGCTGCAAGCTAAGCTACCAGCGCGAGTGCACGTGTCCTTATGAGTCGTCAGTTCTGCAGTGACTTGCTAATGTGACTCCTGGAAAAACGGTAGTTTATCGTATCTCAATACGAATCACGTGAAGTTTGTTACTTTTTGGTCTCAAAAATTACTACCAGTGACAGACGTCTTAGCGGTTCAAACTGTTAAGCCAGCCGTTAAGGCTTCAGACTACATGTTAAGGCCTTAACAAACGGTTCTGGAGACATATCAGGGCTGTAAAAATTGCTTCATACATACTTAGGTAACATACCTATAAAAACCTAAACAATTTTTTCGAGAAAACCCAATACGTAAAACTATGTTTAGCTCTGTTTAATATTCGAACCCTGAAATTTTACAGAGTAACGCAAAAAAGTTAATTGTTTTACTTTTTATACCGTGTACGTTACACACGCGGAAAAAAGCTAAATATAATATGTCGGCAGTAATACAGTAATAAACCTACATACAACAAATAAGTGTTTAACATAACCGTATGCGTAAACACGATTTATGCAGATACCTAATTTACGATAAACGATTTTACGGCGCTTGAAAATGTGAAATTGGATTTTCAGTCAAAGTTCCAAACAAGTGTAGTGATGTATGTGCATATAGCATACGATTGAAAGGCACATTTGTAACGTATCGCGAGGGCACAGTGGTAAAGTATCGAGGTAAAGCATGACGACGGTCTCATCTGGTGGTGCGATATATTCGCTCGTTTCTTTAGTGTCACATATGTATGCGCAGGTTGTTAAGCAACAAGCAAATCCGACAACCGCGTATGCCGGCACCTCCGACGTCGTCGTGTGGGATATGGTCATTGCTCGTCGCAAGCCTTGATGACTGACATAGATTGCAACTGACGTTATGCAGGCCTATAAAGGGTCGAATTGGACCGAAATCTTTAAAATCTGTTGTTCTTTTACGACGTCCGTTTGTCCATTCGTCATGAATAACACGCGTACTTAGTGTACTGATGTCTTGTCACAATAGAGGATCCACATTTCAAACTGCCAGCATGCTTAAGTTTATTGGCAATACGCATATAGACCTACATATTAAAACTATTCAAAGCAATTTGTAAGTAAGACAACAAAACTAGCCATTCGCCTGCACTCGTTCGATCGGACTGATGCTGCCGGTCATGTCAATTTTCTAAATTACATACTAATTAGAGAATAGAAAATAGGTTTCAGGTCGACACAGTTGAGAAGTTGACCTAGCACTCGACAAAATTAAAGCAGCTGAAATAGAGATGGGAATTAAACCCGAACCGAACGAACTGAAATTGTTTGATTAACCGAACTGAACTGAACCCGAACTCATCACCATGGGTTCAGTCCAGAGTTCGATCTCTACAGTCGTACATAGTATTTGCACTGTAGAATTAAATTTACTTTATTCGTCTCATCTACCAGTACTACTACATCTACCGTTGCTATCAGCAGTACCACTACTATTAATGCAGGTACAGAAATTGGCCAAAAATGGTCAAAATGGTCTCGCTTAAAATGCCATATACCTACTGATAGAAGCAGCTCCTTCGAAAATTGATGTCGAAATGTGAGACATCCATCCTTGATGTTCTCAACAGTAATAATTCTTGTGTTACAAATCAATCTTCAGTCAGTCAGTCAGTCAAAACACATATACCTGCTGTACAATGACATCGTAGGTTGAAAAGTATAGGTGGGCCAGGAAGTGGCAATTTTTCGACAAACAAAGCAAATTTGCGACATGATTTTGATACACAGCTAGAAATTTGCAAAAAAAGAGATTATGGGTGCTTAAAATTTTAGTTTTGCAAATAAATGTACGCAAAATAAAAATTTTCAGACCAGAATTTTGCACTTAAAAATTTTTTAGACAAAAAAGACTGACCGAACCAAACCGAATCCCAACTGTAACACCAAGCGAACCCGAACCGAACCGAACTTAAATTTGTGGGTTCGATTCCCATCTCTAAGCTGAAACTGCAGGAGATGTCGGACTGCAAAGAATGACTAGACGTACAAAAACGTCAAAGTCTAAAAATACAACGCCACCAAGTTGCATTTTTTTAAGTTTAAAGATAAAGGTTTTTATTTCTCAACTGACGTCAATCAATATATTAATCAGCCAACTGCATCTGGTAACAAATAGCCCTACAAAAATTCATAATTGTCAACGAGTTTTTTTGCATAATTTGAAATCAAAAGACATTTTTCCTGGGGAAAGTTAAACTAAAGTTAAGCTGCGCAACTAAACGTTGTTCATTACAAGTAATATATCTGCGACTGTATCGATGTTCATTTATTGTCATCGTGAGAGAAAACGTCGACAGCATAACAATGATAGTTGTTCAAATATTGCGGCCAACGGACTGCACACAGTGCATGTAGACCCAATACAGACAATGAATTTACCGGCGGCGGCGCTGGCGAGGCGTAGAGATGCAACAAATAGAAGGGCTGCAGTAGTGAGCGCCAGTGATGCAGTTGCAGATGCTGCACTAGATACGCTCGTCGTCATCATCCTGGTACTGTACGGTTGATTAACGCAGAGTGGTCTCTGATGCGGCGCCAGCCATTACCGCGCCCGTCCTACGCACGGCACGGTACGGTCCTATAGTCTCCATCCTGCGACGTCAAATGATAGCTTATAGGACTGCAGCAGCAGCAGCAGCAGCAGAGTAAAGCCCCGCTTCCGTCATATGCATTACGCGCGGTATCGCGACGTAACGCAAGCAGTCTCCCGTCTGCCGAAAATGCGGTGCAAAACGTGCATTATATTCATTGCTAACACTTTGCCGCGCTAAATGAGATTCTGTAAGATTCTTCCAATGTTTCGCGACGCAACTTTGGCAAAGGGAAACGATTTTACCTTCTAAAATGCAAGTTCATGCTAACAACTTCGATGCAAATAATTTAGTAGGACCCATGACATTTTAGTATATTAAAATAACAGCACCTCTGATAACCTTGACCTATTGGCTAATAATATAACTTACTTGAACATAATAAATCAATAATCAACACATCAAAAGTGATTTTTTTGACTAAAACAACGTGTACGAGCAACAACATACTAGAGTTTTTATATCACAGATCACAATAGCGCTGGGTCGAGTGATTGTTTCTTCAAAATGGAAACCGAGCTTTAGTGCTTTCCGGAAACGAAGCCTATTATATGTTTTAAGCACATTTTGAGTACAGTCGAAAGTCTATACTTACTTCCATGCACGAGTAGTAAGATTCAGGCGAAATTTATACACTACATCTGAAGTGTATATGGTCTCGGTCTTCTATTATGACTTCTGCATGTTTACTAAAAAACTGGCGAAAATAACAATTCGTAGACCATTTTGTCTATGCAAATTAAAAGGTCAAATATATACTCAAAATTCGGGCTAAGTATTCGGTTCGAACAATTACAATACAAGTGTAATGCAACAGCAATACCATTTTTTTAGCTGACCGTACTTAAGTAATAGTCGAGCTTATGGTACGGTTGTCGTCCGTCGTCTATCCGTCGTCGTTTGTCCGTCGTTTGTCACCGATGTATTGTAGCTAAACGGTAAGTCGTAAGGGGTCGGCGACTTCCTATAGGCTGTCAATAATAACCATGTCTCCACGTGCAGCGGGTTGACCGCAATTTTTAATAGAATGTTTTAAGCTATAAGTAGACGTATCTCGGAAACGGTGAGAGATATGGCTAAGATTACAATTATGCACTAATAGGGGAAATGGTATACGCCCTTTCAGATTACACGAAAATCATTGACATTGGATGACTTTGAAGGTCAGTGACAACCAGTGCAGTTGGCTATTCTAGCGACAGGTGGGCTTCTTGTCTTATATCGCAGTTGTATTACACATGGTATAAACTCGCATAGCAGATTCAGATGTATTGCCTGACAGCGACATCAACGCAACCTGTTGATTGCGAATCCAACGCCCCGATCATTGTTCCACTGAGCCACTCCATAACAAAGCCAGTAATAACCCTAACTCTAGCCTAACCCTTTCAGTTTAAATCGAGCTTGCCGGTCTTCCGAAGAAAGAGCACCCATGCATAGCTTTTGATGCGATAGTCTGCATAGATAAAAGCATAGATCATTGCAAATACGTCGCACTGCCCAGTAACTATAACTGAAGCGGAAAGAAAATGATACCTACAATAGACGTACCTGATACATCGGAGCACACTGCGGGCGATTGTGAATGACAGGACGTAATAGCACGCGGCACGGCCAGAGCATGGTGGTCAGTCGCGGCATCACTATGGCAGCAGCACAATGACTGCGACATGCGTGCGCTCACAGCTCAGCAGCAGCAGCAGCAGCCGGTTCTTATCGTTCTCCTTGGACTGCAAGGTCACGGCCTTCTAGATTACTGGACCTAGACTCTGTGAGTCACGAATAATCAGCCTTGTTCATGCAGCCGTGTATTGAAGACACGTTCGCATTATTGTATGTACAGCGTTTAACATTAGGGGTAGTATTTGTTTGTTGTCCACTGCTGATCTGACTTTAATTAATTGTTGCCTGCAAAGTTAAATGTTTAGCTGTGCAGTGTTTTACAAATTTATACAACACTCATTCCTTGTGAAAATGATGAAACACATTGTTTACAGTAAATATCTTTTACGAATCCCGCGTTTGTATACCGCTTGTAACATGCAGGCCGAAGCAGTTGCCATCTTTTTTGAAGCCTCTCCAGCATGTTCAATCGTCGAACAGACAGGAACGCTCGACATCAGCCAGCGTGGAGCCTCTACTGTGCACTTTGTGTTTTTACAAATTACTTTAGAACGTGACTTAAAATGTCTGCTTTTAGTACGCACACAAGCTTTGAATAGTGCTTGTAACATGCTCATGGAAGCTTCAATAACACGTTGTTGAGTGGCATGCTGCGTCAAACGTTAAGCAAAGCTTACCGGACACTTCGGACCTAAGAGAATTCGGACCTAAGTGTCCCAGACATTTATAGTGGTCTACTGGTTTTTTTGACTAAAATTAAAGTTAACTACTTAGTTACGTGCATAAGCTTAGAGGGTGGTCCAAAAAACGGATACCCAGTTTTATTTTGGGATAACTTCGGTAATTCAGCACCGATTGTAACCATTCTTTCACTGTTACAAGCAGAAATTTATGGCGCGTAAACGTGAAGTTCTTTCACCCACCGCACCTTTATTGTGTGACCACATTACCTAGCAAAACAGTTCTCAGTTCGTAAGCCCATGA
>Ga0209671_1002811_pt1 | contig 16288 bp, 11 predicted proteins | sample WorMetHERISLAND2_2_FD_187401 | JGI IMG/M metagenome (GOLD analysis project Ga0209671, IMG submission 187401) | Marine gutless worms symbiont microbial communities from Max Planck institute for Marine Microbiology, Germany - Olavius geniculatus... | ecosystem: Host-associated > Annelida >...
TAATCCAGTATTCCTTTGATAACTCAGACAATGTTCGATTTGTTCCGCTAACGTGAGCTCCTTCGTCATGTTCATTTTTTACAATTAGCTGTGTAATTCCGTGCTTGCGAGGAAGAATCACTGGATAGCGAGAGTTAAACGACAAGTCTTCTGAATTTACCAGTCGACTGTTACTGCGAATCAGTCCATCATCATCAAGACAGGGTTTTAGAACCAACAGTTTACTATTACTCGACAGTGCTTTCTTCTGGACTAAAGCTTTGTACTCATCTGAGAATGCTTCCTGCTGACAAGCCTTGAGTATGACGATTTTAGCATCCTTCAGCTCATCAGTATTCAGTCCTCCACGTGATCTGTTGTCTTTCACACATCGACAATTATCAACAAATCTCAACATCCACGAATACACACGAACTAATCATGTCCAGTTCGAATATCGATACTCTGTCAATCAGTTTGACAGTCTTAGCAGTTGCACAACTCGAAACGAGCAATGTAGTGGCATCTTGAACTGACTTCTTCACTTCACTAACAGTTTCTGCGGAACTCTTGACGTCATGAGCTGGCCATGAACTAGGCCCCATGGTCAGAAACTTCGGTCCACTCCACCACAGCGGATGACAAGTGAGGTTTTTGACAGATAAACCTCTTGATGCGATGTCAGCTGGATTCAGTTTGGTCGGTACATATCTCCACTGATTTGGAATTGTCACTGTCTGTATCTGTCCAACTCGATTGGCTACAAATGGCTTGTACGCACGACTGCGATTACGTATCCAGCAAAGTACATTCATACTATCACTCCAGAATGTCACATTTGAGACTGTAATACCTAGCACTGGTGCGACTGAGGTTGCCAGATTAAGTGCGAGAACTGCTGCCATTAATTCCAGACGAGGAATACTGACCGATTCCAGAGGTGCGACTTTTGTCTTCGCACAGATGAGGTTACATGACAGAGTTTCGCTATCATACGTACATCTGGCATATGCTACTGCTCCATAAGCGTCGGCTGATGCATCAGAGAACACGTGCAGTTCTGTAGAGGTTAACTCACTACAGTCGCGATGACAAAGGCACCTTGGCACTCGTATCTGTTCACAGTCCATTAATTCTGAAAACCACTGGCAGGCCTCAGATTGCAAATCTGAATTGAAAGGCTAATCCCAATCTGCTCCACTTGCCCAGACTTTCTGCAGCAATATCTTGGCACGAACAATGTATGGTGCTAAAAAACCAAGTGGATCGAAAAGTGCTACTTTCTTCAGTACAGTTCGCTTTGTGAAGACAAAATCACTCTCAGGTGGTTTGAAGCGAAACACAAAGACATCTTCCTTCGCCAGCCACAACACTCCGAGTGTCTTCGTTCCATACAGGTGACTGCCATCGAGTTCAATTTCTGTTGCCTGATCTTCACGTGGAATATTACTGATAACGATTTCAGAGTTTGACAGCCACTTCCGTGTATGCATACCTGCAAGCTTCCACAATGCTTTTAGCTGTTCATAAAGACTGACACCATCACGATCAGTCATACTGAATCCATACTATCGTCCATGTATGTCGACTTCAACACTGTCTCAGCTGCTTCTGGAAACTCAGCAGATAATTTCTTGGCATGATTCTGTGCAACAAATTGAGCGAGAAATGGCGAACAGTTCACACCAAATACAACACGAGAGAATTCATACACATCAGGTGGTCGATCTATCTCCAAGTTGCGCCACAGAAACCTGAAGAAACGACGATCCTTAGCTGCGATCTCGACCTGCAAATACATCTCTGATATATCATACACCAAGGCAACTGGTTTCTTCCTGAAGCGCAATAAGACATCAATAATATCTCTCTGCAATTTCGGACCTTGAAGTATGGCATCATTCAACGATATGGCCTTGTGTGCTGCTGATGCGTCAAACACGACTCGAGTCTTCGTTGTCGATCTATCCGGTCGAACTACAGGAAAATGTGGAAGATACCATTTTCCTTCCGAGCTATTGGCCCGCTGAACCTTGTTGATGTAGCCTTTTTTCAGATACTGATCCAAGGTCTCACAATATGACGACGCTATCTGTGAGTCCTTTGCGAGTCGTTTTTCCGTTCCCTGGAGACGTCGAAATGCCATTTCGAAATCATTTGGCAGTTCACATGGATCTTGCTTCCACGGAATATCAACTTCATATCTGTTCTGCGGTTCAGAGTATTTAATGGTCGAGGCTGTACGATCAATCACCACACGATCATCCAGTGACAACGAAAACTCATCAGTGGACCTGCATGACTCCACTTCCCAGAACTTGCGGAGGGTCTCATCAATCTGCGGAGTGAAGTAAGTGTGGACGAAGTTTGTACGTACTGCCTGCTTCCCTGATACTGTGTTGCCAACACGCGTCCAGCCTAGCGGCGTCAATCTTGCTGTTGGTTCACCAGGCTTGCCACACACTTCTTGTTGTGCAGTATGAAGATCTGCATAGTCCAGTCCAATCAACATGTCCACTTTGTGATTACGATTAATTTTCAGAAACTCGATGTTTCTCAAGTGTGACCAATGCTTGCGATAACCTTTCCAGTCTATAGCCATCATATTGCCTGTAACCTTCTCAGTAGTGAATGCACCAACTTTCTTATTAACTCTACCATCAACTCTGCTCACCTGCAGCTCTACATACTGCATGTGAATCGTGGACTGCTGCCTGTTCAAAACACTCACTGACACTTGCTGCGATTCTCCGGAAACTCCAAGCTCAGCTACAACATCAGAGTTTACGTAAGTAGCAGTACTGCCATCATCTAACAAATCATTAATAGTCAGCTGTTTCTTACCATGCTTCAGAATGTCTGGAACGGTACGTAGTGCTACAACACTGTCGGAGTTATCTCTGGATACCATTGTGACACTTCTCGATACTGCAGCATCTGCTGATTGCCCCTGCATTGGTTCTTTAGACCTCACAGTTGATGCTGAGTTAGCGATAGACTGCTGACTGCTGTCTGAGTGTAGCAATCTATGATGCAGCTTTGAGCATCCGTCAATTCCACAAACTCGGCTTCGATTGCAAGTTGATCCATTATGGAAGACTCCAAGACATCGAAAACACAGCTTCTTGTCCTTTGCTAACTGCCATCTATCTGGAACCTGCAACTGTTTAAATACATCACATTTCCACACTCCATGTCGATCACCACCTCAACTACACAGTAACGGATCTGGATTATCACTACGTCTGCCATGAAAAGACTGAGCCGATGATCTTCAATTATGTCCGAATGTTGCATTCGAGAGCCCCTGGACAGTTTCACTGGCAATCATAAGAAATTCTGATTCTTGGTTCAGCCAGTCTTTCAGACTGTCAACATCCTCACGGCGACGATTCTCAAACAACCAGCGCTGATAGTCCCTAATCATACACTCAGGTAGTTTTTTCAACAGCTTGAAGTAGAATGCACCATAACCTAGCTCATCCGCACGATCGGATTCTTTTTGGTTAATGACAACAACATCTACTAAATCTGCGAACTTCTCGACATCTTTTGCAAAGCCTGGTCTTATCTGCTTGAAGCTGTCTACCTCCTCCATCTGCACTGCAATGTGTTGTCTTATTCCACCAAATTTTCGATCCAATCTATCTTTTGCAGCTTCATAACTTGCAGCTGAATGCCCAAGATTTTCAATTGCTTTTAGTGCATTTCCGGACAAATATTGCCGCAACTGCAGCAACTTATACTTGGACGACATTGGTGCATTATCAACACAAGCAGTGAATAAAGCTTTCCATGCTTCGTACTTTCTTTTATCACCACTAAACACTGGGATGGACACTCTTTTTAACTGATGCCACAAATCATGTTCGACTTTGCCTGCACTGGTACTCGATGGACCAACAGGAGCACTAGCAGCAACTTGTGGCAGTGGCAGCTTGGATTCAAAGGCCACTGCTGTTGGATTTAGTCTGCTTGGATGGCTGGGTGATGACCTGGGACTTCCCACGGTACCCGCCTTCAAGAATTCATCTGCTAACTTCATAACATTCGAAAATTCATATTCAACAGATTCAACTTCTACCTGAATTTGGTCTAGTTCGTTGTCCATCCTGTTGGTGCTGTAAACTGTTGCCAGCTTCATTAACACATCCACTGTTTCCTCCATTGCATCAGCAAAGCGTCTCTGATACGATCGGATCTCCGTGCGAGCACACACCTCAGCGTCGTCGCACAGCTCCAGCAGCTGTAGTTTCACCTTCATGAGCGACCTCTTGGTACTGCATCGTCGAAGTTTCAGCGACGAAATGTCCTCATCATCGGCCGGAGTGTCTGCCGTAGCCATGTTGTTATTTCAAACCACGCTCTGCTACCAGAAAATGTTTGCGATGTCTATTAACTCTATTTTTACACTTCTAAAACTATATCTTCGATAAGGTATTTCGATAAATTGTCATTTTATACGAAACAACCATAAAACCTTTTCAAACATAGAATAGCGAACACTTATCTAAAAAAACAGAGTTCGAACTAAAAGTCCGTAATGTCTTAACTATTGTCCATGCCAACATGGCTAAACGCAGCTCTAATTACGAGTTTTCAGTTGTGGTATCTTTCCTCGGGCGTGTGCAGTCATTCCCTTTAGTCTTTGCTAAATGCACAAGAGTGCAGTTTTTGATATCCACGTGTTTAAGTTAACTATAGGCATGCGTTTAATTAGAACTGGATGCTAGCCAATACAGCCACATCCTTCCAACTGAAAGCTCATAATCAGAGCTGCGTAAATTAACGATTGTTAATAAAATTCTGTTAAAATTTTGATTAGTCATGCCAGTAAATCACTACAGTAGACAAACATCTGAAATCATCTTTTTTTCAAAACGGTGAATATTTTAGTCTGGCTACAAGAATGGGTTAAAGAACACTCAGTAATAACGTCTGAGTGTATCTGTGACAGCTCATAGTGCAATGTTTTATTTGTAGCGAATAATTTTTTTCTCCATTTTTCGACAAGTGCTGTTTCAAAAAGTTTTATTCAAAATCAATCATTAATTGATCAGTAAGTTTTGCAGAGTTAACTTTTAAAAATTTGAAATTTCACAGCCACAGCTCTAATCATAATCATGCTCTATGCCATGCCAAGCCGTTTCTGTGAAGTCAGAATCACATGCTAGGACTTTAGGAGTAATAGACATCCAACGGGGCAAAAAAATTACTGTGCTTCCTGTTGCCATACATTTGTAAAATTATGTTCTTATTATTTTTGCAATTCGTATTTATTTAGAAAGTTTTACTGAAAAAAACTGTTTGCATCTAGTCTGCTGTGCTGCACTATTTCTACCTGGGTTATTATGGATACTATACAGTGTGTCAACTTGCCTTTTATAAGTTGTGAAATATTACATGACCATGTTATATGAAAGCAAACGTAAGAAAATATTTCCACCTTCTGGTCCCTATTTTGTTGCCAGCTGCAGCTGGAAGCACATGAACTTTCTTATGCCTAACCCAACGGCTAACCTTTCTTATGCTGTTTTGGGGGGGAAACAATCTTTTTGCACTGAAGGCTCAAACTTCCAAGACCAAGATGGTAGCGATTGGACAAAATCGGCCAATTTTATGAACTGCATGACATCTGCCTCAAGGTGGTTTATGTGCCCGTTTCACTAAGCACAAAGTACTACATGCTGTATAAAAATGTAAAAATGAAGGCTGGATAAATGCACATATGCTGTGACATATGAGCTGTAATTTGTTTTATCATTACATCATACAACACAAAACCGTAAGCCTATTATGCAACAACCACGTAAAAGCGAATTAAGTAGTGGTGGATGCCTAAAATGAACATTAAAATTTTGAAAATGCACACATTCAGCCGAAGCAACAATCAAATTACAATATCCTATATCTTCAATCTTGGTTGAATCCTCAAATAAACCAGACAATTCAAAATCAGTAGCGGCCCCTGCTATGGGACTAAAATCCCCAAAATGTTGGCTAATTCTTCAGCCATATTAAAACTTTTGTACCACAACAAATTGGAACTCAATGTCACCACTGACCCTTATCACTATGTCTAGTGAAATGCTAGACATTAGAATTGAGCCAGTTATTGCACAGCAACGCTTTGTGGAACAGTGTACCCGTGCCATTAGCATGATAAATGTCACATGAAAAGTTGAAAACGCTTGCACTACAAAAATTTAGTACAAACTGATCATGTTGCTGCAAACTGCAACAATACACAGCAACAGACAAATTAAATTAAGATGCAACTTAGTATGACAATATCTTCTTGAAAACTAATGTAGCTAATAAACAGCTTGGAGATATGAAAATTAAATACGAATGCAAACTTTGCCCCCATGCTAACACTTAAACCAAAGCAAGCCTCTTATCTGCCACCAAGAATCATTAAAAATATCATAATTTATGATGCAATAAATATCTTAAAAAGTAAGGGGTCACTAACAAATACTTTGCAGAAATAAAGCGATGTAGTTGGTAGTAATTGGACAACTACTCGTTCAAAAAGGACATTGAAAATGCAAGCACACAACTGATATGTTACAAAAAATTTTTCATGTCTAACTCTACCCTACTTCAATAACAGTTTAACGCATAAAACACAGAGGTATGCATGCACTGCACGCAAGTCCAGTGTTCGATTTGTCAAAAAACCAGCGGGGGGTCCCCAGTTGGCAAGCGTCGAGGCACAAGTCGAGCGCTGAGAGCGGTGGGGAAGACTAGGGGGCTTGGGGAAGCATTGTGAGCTCCCCAGCGGGGTCTAGGGTGGAGCCCCAGCTGCAAACACATTTTTAGCATATTAGAGTCAAAGAGGGCCTCCTGCAAAAAAATGCACATTTTCTGCCCCACATTTTCAGTGAGACAATCACATAGTGACATACTGAATGATTCAAATTACATGTATTACTATGCAAAGCTTACTATAGGCCTATGGTATGCACAGTGACTTATTTAGGCTGTCTGTCATGCAGAGTAATGAGCGCTGAGGGTCGAGCGATGGGATGGGGTCTTGGATAGGTGATATTCTGGAAGCAGGAAATATCCCAATCCCCAGCTAATTAGGAGGTTTGGGAAGCATCGTGAGCTCTCCCATCGGGGTTCGAGGCAGAGCCCCAGCTGCTAACGCTAATGCATTTTTAGCTTATTTTAAGGGCATATTCAAGATTTGAAGGGCCATGGGGATCTAGCAGACAGAAGTCCCCTAGTGGATTCAGGGGCTGAAGCTTTTTGTTAATAATGATATAGATTTTTGTACAATGGCGTAGCTAGGAAATTTTTTTTTTTGGGGGGGGGAGCAAATCCAGAGGGTTTTCTTTCTTTCCTTCTCTTCCCTTTTCTCCTCCTTCGTCCTCCACTCCCTAAATGTCTTTCTTTATTCCTCCTCTCCCTTCCTCCATCTTCTCCTGTTCTGTTTCCTTTTCTTCTTCCCTGCCCTCTAAATTCCATGAGGGGGCTGCATGAGCTCCGTGAGCGCCCCAAGTTGGGCCTGCAGCAGAGCGCCAGCTAAAATCGATGCATTATAGCCTTAAAATATGAGTGCCAATTCTAAATGTTTGGCAACAATTATTTTCCCACAAATCAACTGATCAAATTTAATGCAATTAAAATAATAAAAGCTAATAAGAGCGGTGCCACAGACTTAAATGTGGGGATGCAAATAATCTACGTTTTGTTTAGTTACTCCTGGTACTCTTCTGGGGGTCAAAGCCGACCCCCCCAGACAAGTTCCAGTGGAGTCATGCTCATCCAGTGGTGGGGGGTTAAACCTCCCCAACCCCCTGGCAAATCAAACACCAGTTGCGCAAGACGCACATATGTACACACCACAACACATCTGTCAAAAGATACGATGTCCAGTTATCTATTCGTGCGAATAACACACAACATACAATACAGTTTACACTGGCAAATTAATTCATTCAACAGACATATCTTGCTGTTAGCTGAATGTTTACCATCAACGTCAAAACAAGTCCCGGTCATGATGACCAAGTTCAACGATGGCGTGGTGAACGTCGGTCTCTCGACACAGATGAGGAATGCAGTTTGGCACCACTACGCACTCTATCTGACCTGGTCACACTACGACCGTGACATAACGGAGATCTGCCATTCCGTGATGACTCAACTGGTAACGGCTTGCGGCTCTCATCAGATCTCTTTGGAGCCGGTGACCAGTGCAGTACTGACTGGGTGCCTGCAGATGTTCGATAGTATTCCAGTCTGGAACGCGATGCTTCTGGAGATGCATGTCTCTGAGTGGTGCGGTTATGAATGCTTGGAGAGCGCCTGCGCAATGCTGGGCTGCTAGCATGGTGATGCACGGGGCTCGCTTGACGTTTAGCAACTGGACTTGCAGAAGTGCGATGGTAGCGTTGCATGGGAGGAGGATTATGTTTCGACACAGGCGGACTTCTCCGTGTCTGGCGAATGTCTGCACGAACCGGTTCACGTTTAGCTGCAACTGGCGGAGGACCATTTTCCCGCACAGCTGGGCTTTTGCCATAACGAGGCGGCGACGTGCTTGAGCTCGAACGATTATCTGTCTGATGCACTGGACTTGCTGAAGAATATCTCCCACCCACGGACTTGCTACGGCTTCTAGACCATCTGGGCGACTGGGGTCTATTAGACGACAAAGCATATGCCTTCGGAGGTGGGGAATTACGCTTTCTTACTGGTGACATAGAATACTTTTTCTCATAGTTGACTCTAGCTTTTGGCTGGGGCGAGGGCGATGCGTATGTTCCGGCAACGTTACGACTCGAGTATGCTAATGGAGATTTACTTCTCCGACGCTTCGGTACTTCTGGACTTGGTGACGCCGCCTGGGCGTGGCCATATCTAGACGGTGGTGAAGAGGAACGGCTTCTAGTTGGAAGGGGTGGTGGTGTTTTACCGAGCAAACGTTCCCGTGGTCGATGGGCAATTGGGGACCCCGACGGTGGTCTTCTTGTCCTCAGAGGTTCTGGGCGTCCAGACTGAGCTCTTGCCGGACTGCGAGAACGTGCATTTACTGGCAACGGACTCCGTGACTTGTACCTTGCAGCACTTCTCCGCTCCTCTCGAACACCATATCTACCACTACCAAGTAAACACACAATAGCACTATTCTCAAGCAGTGCACCAATGTAAGACTGTCACGTGTAGTCCTATACTGCACGATGTGATAAAATCTATTGTATTACAAGCTGACTGACCAACACAAGCATGACCATATTTCATCATTGATTACTATAGACCTAAAAATGTTGTTTCGGAATATTATCAGGGCTGCATAAACTAATGATTAGACACATGATTAATTTGTAGCACTTGCAAAAGTTCATACAACAATGAAAAACTGCAGCAAAAGTCACAGCAATAGAATGGTATAAAGTAGATAAAATCACATCATGACTGGCATCAGAAATCATTTCAATCATCTGTTTTTTTTCCAGAAAGTCAATATTTCTGTCTGTCAACAAGGCTGTGCTAAAACATTCAATAATTGTCTTGAGATCAGTGCATACATGTAAGCTGACAGCTCAATAACTGAAAAAAATGCTAAACAAAAACATGCATTTTCTTCGGCAATTACCACTGTTAGCTTTCAACCAAAATTAGCAATTAACTTATCATTAACTTATCTTTCAAAATGTCTGTAAAGTTGCCGTATCCGTTTTAAAATGTTAATCATTACAAGCTCTAAAAATGACTAAATGCAAGTTCACAACTAAAACAATGGTGCAGTCTTTGCAGATCAGTCCAGCATCAGTTACCTTTTGATATGTGGTGGTGTGTATTCTGGTGAACGAACGTAAGTGGTTGAAGGAAAAGAGCTTCGGGGTGCAGGCAATGGGGGAGCCAGCAGCCTGCCACTGGATGACAGCATGTCAGGATCAACTGCTGGCAGCCTGGTCAGAGGTGACCTGCACACAATATGTGCACAGCACTGTTATGCGTACACAAGTGAAGTACAGTCAATGCTACTTAGTGTAGCAAGTGTCTCGTCTTCGTGTAAGGGTTAATTTCAGAACTGTGCCAAACACACTCAGCACTCATCAATTCTATACACTAACAACTGAACTATAAACACCAAACAACACAAACAGTGAAAGCTAAATTAGCTAATGCCACAACAATTACCAAGACTTTACGTATCTTACCATCCGGGGACTGACCTAACTTGAAATAACTTAGAAAATGGGCTGCACCGAGTCTGTGACAGTTCGATGAACTTAAAATTTTAATATCGCTAAAAATTGCCACATAATTTACTCTCTGTCTAAGAAGAAAAAAACCATCACTTAGATTGTCAAATTAGAGTTTTTGTTGTAAAATATTTACACACGTTTATCATCAATATAATATTACTTGACAGTAATTCTGGACAATTCATGATATGATAATAGTGCTAAGTTAAAATGTAACACCAAAATCTTAGTCATTTTTAGCCGCTTACTACAGAATTTTATGTTACCACTAAACACTGACAAAATAACTTTTCCTCATTAATACCATAATAAATAAAAATGTGATCATACATTGTAGAAACATGCTCGCATGCACTGCCACCACCTGCTGTTGTTGGTTGGGTGCAATGCGTGGCCGCTAGAGCAACTGCACATCGGTGCGCACTGTGCAGCTGCTAACGACGCATGAATGCAGTGGCCACATTACGACGATGGTCGTGGCACGTTTGACGGGTGTTGTACTGTGCATGCCACTACAGCTGATGCAGCAGTGGTCGAAAACGCAGAGTGGTTCTGGCACAGCCTCACGATCATGTGGGCAGCTGTGCAGAAACGACGGTAGTCAGCAATTCAGTGTTGGTAACCAATTTCGCACGGTGCGATTACCACTGGCGCTGTAACACTGCTTGCGGTGTCACAGCATTAGAAGCACAGTTGCACTACAGTAATGCGCTCCGCAGTGTCGGCAGCAGCGATGGCGGTGACCCGCAGTCACGACATGTTATAATGTGCCCCAACCAGAATCATCACGTTGCTGATGGTACATTTTCTAACACTTACAGTACCACAAGAGTACTGAACAAGAGTGACGAAGACGGCTCAACGTTTAATGAACAAAAGCTCTCAACGAAAAGTCGTGTGGAACAGGAACACTGGAACATCACATAGCACGATATGAGAATGATAAAATTCACGGAAAACACCGTCAACAAGGATTAGAGTGCTCATGAAAGGGACAATCTGAGAAATAAAGTGACCAGTGGAAATCTTGGCAGCTTGTCTGATGAATATATTCATCATAATATATATAATTATTCATAGAGATGATGTGCACCAAAAGACAAAGATACATCAGAACACGCAAGTGGAAACTGGAACAGGATCAACTTCAAACTGTTTACACGAAAATGACAATCACAGAGACCAGCACTATGTAAGTCAATCACCAGTTATCAAATCAGCATAAGCAGCAAAGCGGCAAGGCGCATTATGAACCAAGCAAGAAAATGAGGTCTGGAAAGATTTTCTCAAAGGGAAATGATAGAAAAAAACTCAGAACAAATGATGAGATGATGCCATCTTCAGCAGGGCTCAAGCAGGTTACGTGATCAGTGACAGCAGGCAGCAACACAACTGCATATCGATGACCTGCAGCAGCAATGACTTCAGGTTTGCCGTAGTAAGAAGACAGCAACGCTGCATGTTTGATGGTAGCGGCTTGGAGATTTGTGCTTTGTTGATCGATATCACAACTGCAGCCACTGCAACAGCAGTAATGGCGATGGTGAGTTGTTGATGTGCTGCCATGGTAACAGTAGCAGCAGGGTGATTACAGCTGCTGCAGGCTGAGTGGCATTGTCCGAAGTGGTGTTTCGGTTGGTGATGTTATGCCAACAGCCAGCGTGAACCGTGAAATAACGTCATCAGCTAGCTACGCACACTGAGCACAGCTGTAACCATGTAAAACTGACCGATCAACCTAACGACGGCTAACACAGTGCCAGCATGGACGCACACACATCGACAGTACCGCATCTAACCAACGGGTCCGCAGCTCAGACTGCCGACGTCTTGACGCATCTTACCAGGCACCCTCTACCCTGACGACGGTCACTAAGGCGTCAGCTGAGCGCTGCACTTGGCGGGGGTTGTGGTACATCTCCAGCATCAACCGACGTCGTGTTGAGTCCAGCGAGTGCCTACATCGAGATGCCATGAGCGATGTTGGATAAGCACTAATCCGATCCGTCGAGCAGGCCACATCGGTGACCAAACTGACCCAGCTACTGTCAGTCGGGCCTTGTTACTAACCCGTTGTGCAAGCAAACGACGATCGCTGACGATGAAGTGGAGTACATGGGATGGCATACGACTGCCATCAACGAACGAATACATCACGACGACTGCTGTCCGAAGTTTACTTGATGGCGGCAGCCCAGAGATTGGTCTCATGAGGACTCCCACGTATTGGTGGCAGCATCGACATTCTCCATCCATCCCACCGACGGTGTTGATCAATGGTATGGTAACAGCCGCTGGCACAAACAAGTCTGCACCGCTGTTGAACAGGCGACAGTGGTTGGTGACCATGGTCGACTCGGTCACCATCTGTCGTGCCTTGATATCGACCAGTTACGCACGCAAATGACGGTCAGAGCAGGAGGAAAGTCGTGATGTCGGGGCACCATACGATTGCCAATAACGAACCCGAACATTGCGGCGATTGTTGTCCTACGCTCGCTGCATTCTCCCAGGTTTTGGTTATTACCAGCGCCGTATAATGGTAACCGTAAGATAGCTGAATGAAACCACAAAAACAGTGGTATGTAACATCATATCAATGGCTTACTTTTACCCACAAAATTGGACAGGTTGCTAATAAAATTAGCAGCTAAAAGACTGCAATAAAACAGCTTAATGAACCAAGGAATAACTGCTCCCAGCAGAAAGTACACAGTAATATGATCTGAAAGCATATAACAATCCTGTATCAAAGCCCATTTCTCGCAATAATTATAATAAGCTAATAATTACAGTTTACATATTAAATAATCTATTACATATTACATATTAAATAACTAGTGCTGATTATTAATAAATAATAACACAATCAGATTCGCTTTGCAAAAACATCAAAAACATCAAAGAAATGATATTAGCTAGTATAATCACACAAAATGCAAACCTTGGCCTTGGTGAGCGACTCCTATCTCGAACAGATGGCAACAGAACCGACGATGGAACTTGATCACCACGATCCCACGATCGATACATGGGAACATCATCATATAACAAGCCGCTGCCACTGCCACGATGGATCACCACAAGTGGTGACGGCGTCCGGTCATACACCGGAGCCAACAATGACGTAGTTGGTTTAGGTGGAGGTAACAACCTTGTCGACGGAGAACCTAACATCAGATCATCCAAACCTCTAGCCGAAGACTTGTGACGTGAACGTGACGACGAAGATGCCTTTTCACGTTTAGCCTGGCGAGTAAGTGACGTCTCCGTTTTTGCAAATTCAACACGAAGTCGAGTTCCTAGTACTTGGTGACCATCCAAGGCCTGAACACATTTTGATGCATCCTTGCTGTTCAGAAATTCCACGAAAGCAAACCCTGAAGGCTTACGAGAAAGCCAGACATCTTGTAAACGGCCAAAACGACGAAACTCATCCTCCACCTGATTCTTTGTAACCTTGGCAAGATTTCCAATAAACAGCTTGTTAGGCAAACGCCTTGGACCAGTTTTTCTTTGCTACACATACAGTAAATACAGTAAAGTTGTTATCGATTATGTTAAGGCAACAGCTTCATTGTCACTGTGTAGAGCCACTTCCATGGATCCACTCAAATTACACAGATACCTATCAAAGTTTGGTTTTATTAGCCAAAGACAACTGTATAGGCAACTTTAGTAGGAAAACAAGTTTAATATATAAAGTTACTCAATCAGACACTGTATTCATTAAAATAAGCAAGTAAAATATGTTGGCAATTCTAATATATAAATTTTTATTCGGCACATAGGCAGCAACCAGACAGACAGACAGACAAACAGACAGACATAAAAAATGATACAACGACTAGACAGAAAAAGAAAATGCAGTTCACAACCTCAGTAGAGACAATCCATATGTAACAGAATTAGTGGAACATGACATTTTATGGACAAATGATGATTTATGATGACTTAGTTCAGTGTCCAATGCACGAAATTACACTGTAACTGATTTAATTGCCTTTTTCTCAGGGAAAAACTGGTCAAATTCAGGACCTTCATGACATTTTCAGCATGTATAATTGTATATACAACTCCATGACGTTTCAGGTCCTGATTAATGCAAACTCATTTCAGGACTTAACAGGACCTGTGGAAACACCGTTTCAAACACCCACCACTTAACTATACAAGCACCAGCCTGAAACACTGCACACCAGCCAATGTGGGTGGTCTCCCAGGTAGGGCTCAGCATGGCTAGGCCCAGCCTCCCAGGCACCTGCAGTTAGAGAGAAGGCTGCTTCATGAGCTGTACAGCAGCCTAGACTAGTACTATATACCATAGGCCTACTTATCACAGCATTATACTGTTGACCCACAACTGCAGTCTGCAGATGCAGCCGTGAGTCTCCTTGTTGATGCCAAGTAGTATCATTTCTGCTGTCCACCACCTGTCAATCAAAGTGATTAGCCGTCGACAATTACCGATATCGTCATCGGCAGTCCTGGTTATTACGCAAGCAGCTGCATGGCGTGCAGAGTGCTTGCTATGCCTTTCATCTCGCCGTGCTCGCAGGTCGCACGCTGGCGGCCGCGGGGCCGTATTGCTGTAATCCACTGAGTCGTTTCCGTGCGTTGGGTAAACTGCGAGGAATCTATTTATAGCCGACCAATCGCGTGCCGCCTCGCACGCTCTCTCGCACTATACCCTCCTCGCATCTCGCACCTCGCAGTTTACCCGACCCCAAACAGGAGCATCCCATAAGTGAACATAATGAACATAAGTTCCATAATTCCTGAACCAACTCGTAAACCTGCATATACCTCTTGAGATCGACTACCATTTCCTGTTTTGCGGTTCCTACGACGACCTGAACGAGGCATATTTGCTCAGTTTAGACAATTTACAACCACCTAACATATCTAATCAACAAAAAAAACAAAATGGCGGTTGGCACATCGTCACAGATATATACCACAGGCATATATCTGTGCACATCGCAATGCATAAAGTAAAGTAATGGGTCAACTCGATACTAAAATTTCAGTATCGATTCGATACGATATCGATAGTCGATACGATATTGACCAACATCTGATTCGATACGAGGTAACGAAAATGATGTGATGTGATACATACGGTACTTGACCCAGATTACTCGCCGTGCTCCTCCCCTCAGCTCGGAGGTTGGCTCAGACTTTGGAGTAAAAACGAATTCCTATCGTATTTGCCTCTACTGCGTCCAAACTCCAAACTTTTAAGACTGACTCAAGTCTCATCCTCTTTATAAAACTTTTACACAATTGATTTAAAAATACCGGTATTCACAGTTCCCCGCTCTACAAAAATGATCCAAGTCGATTCTAGATATTGTTGAGTCTTTCTTACTTTCGCACTTGCCCAGCTATAGTCAGCTCAGCAGTAGGGACGCATTTAGAGGGGGCGCACGCGGCGCCCCTTCCCCCTTATGATACTCGGCAAACAGGCCTAACGCAAATTGCCTAGAATACGCACGACATAGTTAGTGCGACAATTCTGCATACAACAGCTCCATTTTTTTTCTGCTGGCCTCGCACGCAGTTATAACCCCCACTTTTATAACGTGGCCCTTTTGTTTGCCTTCACTGTTTAAACTGCATTAATTAATTGTGTCAGTTTATTCTCTGAAAAAAAGTTAAAGTTGTTGCCACTAATTAAATCTCATGTTCTAAAACTATAATGCACCAAATTCGGTTTCCGAGGGGACTCATATGGCGCTCCCCCAGATACCAAGCTAGGCCCCTATAGGCTATAAAATTTAGTGGAGGCGGTGGAGGGCTGGAATTTGGTCCGATTAAAAAACCTACGTTTTTAAGGGTTTTTTTCAGAAACCTTAAAAACCTCAAAAGTCTAGTCCAGTTTTGGGTTTTTAAGTTTTAAAAAAATTGTTGTGAAATTTATTGCATATTTTAATTATACTTAATCACGATTTTTGAGTTAGCCTATATGACTTTAATCGTGGCATTATGTCGTTCACTTACAAGAGGATGCATAACACGCTTTTTCTTAGGTTGTATTTTGTGCACGATGTTCATTGGACAAAAAACCTAAAGACTTAAAT
>Ga0209671_1002812_pt1 | contig 16288 bp, 9 predicted proteins | sample WorMetHERISLAND2_2_FD_187401 | JGI IMG/M metagenome (GOLD analysis project Ga0209671, IMG submission 187401) | Marine gutless worms symbiont microbial communities from Max Planck institute for Marine Microbiology, Germany - Olavius geniculatus... | ecosystem: Host-associated > Annelida >...
ACAAAATAAAAATTTAATTTTTGACTTATTTATTCGAAAAATTCGAAAAAAGTTACAATAACGCCTATGGAGAGAATTTAACAATTGTTTAAACTGTCATAACTTCCGTTGTGTCAAGATAGAATCGTAATTTTTGGTTCAAGGATATGGTTTTCGGGGTCGGCCGAATTAACGGTGACATTTATATTTACCCGCGGTTGACCCCCGTTGCCTTGGCAACGAAATTTGGGACAAAATGGGCTATAACTCGGCTTGTGTAAGAGACATCTGCGAGATTTTATTGCATCTGTAGGCGAGTTTCCGGAAATGGGTCATCAACTGCTGCTAATTGAATTTTTACCCCAACCGACCCTTGTTGGCATGGCAACAAAATTTTAGACAAAATGGGCTATATCTCGGCTTGTACAACAAATATCACCAAGATCTTTGCATCTGACGGAGGTGCTGGTTGAGGGTTTGACAATTAGATGACGTCAGTCGAAGTCTACCACAGCCAACCTTGACTTCCAGGTATAACGAGCAGCAGCGTAGTAGGAGCAGCAGCAGTAGTAGACACATAAAACGTTCTGTGCCCGACCGGAGGTATACTGCTCTGCCTTAAAAAAGTAAGAGGTAAAGATACGGGTCCTGCTATAACGCTTCTTACATGCGTCAGACTCATTCCCCGACTTCTGGCAAAAAACAGCAAATATATATGTAAAAAAACTTACCAGTTTAAAACTGTGTGTAAGGACGATGTGATGATATCAGTCCTCTAAAACAGCAAAAATCATTTGGGTAACCTTAGATGGGGCTATGCATATGGCGTTTTTACCAGCTGACTGCTGAAGCCGTAATATAGGCGTCGATTTTTACCTAGGCCCTACCTGTTACTGTGAATCGGCCTGTGACCCCGCTACAATACAGCAAAGCAACGCCGGTAAGCATCAGCCGCAAATTAATCACATCACGCCACGGGGGAGAGGGCGCTAAATTTTTAGACCATATACAATGACGGACCATAATATTGTCACGTTAGTATAATAATTATACGGAATGCGGATTTACAAATCCAAGTAGGCTCGCAAGCTTCCGCAATGGATGGAGGCTCAAACTGTCGCCACGAATCCCAATAGTCCTCGTGAATGAAACTGTAGACTGTTCTGCTCTGCCGCACTTGAGTGCGATTGAAACTGTTCAGCATCGTCTTTTAAACGTGATGTTAATTTTAAATTATACGCTCGTACGTACACGTAGGCCCTACTTAACACGTCTCGGCGACACGGCAATAGCCTATGCAGTATGGATGAATGAAAACGATACTGGTAGGCCTATCGTTTGACGCAAACACCGCATTTTTGTGATATTTGGCAGACATGTTCTAGCTATTTCTATTAGGCCTAGTGTAGTCACTTTTGATGGGATTTTGCCAAATTGATCAACGTTTTCTGTGACGTATTCTTTTAATTCGAATGTTTTCGCTATACATTTGTGTTAAAACAACTGACCAAGAAAGTGCAGTATTGGAAGGAGAATGGTAACGACGGCCGTCGAGATGAGATGCTGTTGCTTGAACATCTTTGAGCTCAACGGCATGATGTCGAACGAGAACTGCTTTGCTGATCTTCAACAGCAACATGGCTAACTGGGTAAACGTACGTAGAACGTGCCACATAGGGTCTACTTGCTTTCGATAAAATTGCAATTACATTCATAAAACCTAACTTTAAAAACTCTTTAGACCCTATAGGCTATATAGGATTCATCCGAATATTTTTAAAAGTTCAACTTAAAAAGATTTTAAGGTTAAATTGAACTATAGGTCCGTTGGCCATAATCGCTGTTTTTGCAACTCAAAAACTGCAGCAAATGTTAGAAAAAACACTATTATGAAGAATTTACCTGCGGGACAGTGAAGATTTCCTTCGTTTTTTATATGCTGCTTATTCAGTATCTGCAGTTCGTCGATGGAGATCTTTCCAGCAACGGACGTATTGTTCAATTTTACCGATTTTAAAATCAATCCACCCCCTTGCATGGACTTAGGCTACAAAAAAACCAGCTGTCGCTAGAATAGTCGATCGTACTACCTGGCAACGTGGTTTTTTTAGGGAGGGGGCAGCAAAGTAGGGACCCTGTTTCGTCTGTTAGTGCGCTCACGGTCAGCCAAAATGCTGTCACTGGAGACATGATGCAAATAAACCAAATGTGCAAGTGAATTAAACTAACCAATAAATGCTATAATCTTAGCTTTAAAGTTTTGCCCTACGTGCACCACGACCACATGTCCCTTTAGCCGACCTTTTAAGCCGGTCGCGCTTATGACACGATCTGTCGTCCGTCTGTAACTTTTTGAACGATTGTGCAATAAATTTGCAATAAGAATTAAAAATTTACGGCGACGAAAACAGCAGCAGCAGCAACAAACAACCACAAATAGATTTGATAGCAATACTCTGACTTTTTGCACAATTCCATTGCGTACGCAGAAAACGAACATTTACTGACCCGTAACTATCTGCGATTCTGCGCTCAGTTTTTAGTTTCGGTGTCCTCGACCTGCAAGATTTAGTCCAGATGTTAGTCGACTCCTTTACTCAGACTCAGTAACTTACCGAAGACTTGCGATTGTCGCTGTTGTGACAATGTTAATGACGATGCAGCGAAAATGCGTCGTCTTCGTCGTTGTCTCATGCTGTCGTCTGCATCATCGTCTTTTATTGTCGCCTCCGTGATGGTTGCGACGTGTGCGTGCGTGGGAGTCTGGGAAACGTGGACAGTTGCTGGACCGCCGGCCAAGATGCGACAGCACTACTCGTGAATGACAGGCAGATCTTCGTCCTCGAGCGTTTCGTCTTCGAGATATTGTGTCAGATTAGCGAACCATGTAGCCTACGTCAAATTCGTACAGCGAGATGATTAGCAAACACGATACCGGTATGCACGGCGCTTCAAAAGAAAACAAACGTATAAAGCTCGGTCATAACTTCAGCAATATTCATGGATTTCAAAACTAGCATCGCACATCTGTCATTTTGCATGTCATTAACGATTATGACACGACGCCTCAAATACTTAGCGCTACAGTAGTGCTACTTGTCAAATATCAATGTCACTTTTTAACTTTGAATACTGATAGACCTATTCTACAAAAAATGGTTAGAAGTGTTGCCATTGCCAATGCGTCCGAGCTTTATTTAGGCTACACTCCTGAAATAGCCGTGAAAGAATGCTGACGGAGAACCGAGTCTGAATGTCTGATCTTCAACAATTGTATAAAACCTAATGTCGTTCTCCGAAAAAAACCTATCTAAGAACGTAAACTGTCGCGCTGCATTTCAACTTTTATGAATAGGAGGCCTAAACTGTTTCATTTCGGTCATCACACACTAATAGGCCTACATTTATAAAGACTGACTGTGAACTACGTACTAACTTGACGTAGACTATCGTCGGCGAGTCCTGTACGAACTGCAAATTTTTGTGGAGAAGGCCTGCAAGCCTCCATAGCACATGCGTGCTTCTTAATTGCCAATAGAAGTGACGCGATGGCTCGATGGAGTGTCATCGCCTGCAGTCGGATAATCCTATAGTATTACTTCATATGCAGCTGCAGGACGAAAACAACGACCGACTCTTATAATTAACGCCAGGAGTACGTGCATGATTGTCAAACTCGCGTCAAATATGACAATCACGATAATGCAAATAATAGGACATTGACGGTAACACGAACGCAGACGGCATAAACAACATAAAAAACAAACAAAAACAAAAGTCGTCGTGCGGTCGCGCAAACGTGAACATTTTATGTAACATCTTTATTTTCAAAATGTTATTTGCCAGTGTATTGAAACATTTCAAGTCTGACTTTATACGATCCTGACTTTTGTGATACAGCATTTTGCATATTTTTTGCGCTTATAGCCTACACATGTTAATCACAAAACATACTGTATAATGTATGCCTATACTTTTTTCTTCAACCCTCTGGCAAAAAAGTAAGTGTCCTAGACGTGGTTACCAGTGGCGTAGACAAGGAGGCCCAGAGCGCCCAGGCCCCTAATCCTCCAGACAAAAACATAAGCATACGTTAAACTGTACCTGGTACCAAATTTGACAATTTGGTCAGTTTGTTCTCGGAAAAATAATAATAATTGTTGCCACCAGATCTCACCTTTTAAAGCTAAAATGCACCAAATTCGATTTCGGCTGGGGCTCCGCCAAGACCCCGCTGGGGGAAGCTCACAGCGCTCCCACAGACTCCTGGATTTTAGGGGGGTCCTACTTCTAAAGGAAGAAAAGGTAAGAAGAGAGGAGAGAGGAAGGGAAGAATAAAAGGGGAAGGGAAAGGAGGGACAAAAGGGGAAATGAAGAAACGGGAAAGAAAGGGAAAGCGAGACGAGACCCCTCCCAATTAAAATTTCTGGTTATGCCACTGGTGGTTACATGTGAAAGATGTCGGCGCAGTGTAGGATATGTGGCAATAGCTGGGATACTCTTAGGCGCCGACAGTAAACGACGCCAAACTACACAGTGTCTCAAAAAGTCAAAATTGTTTTTGTCATAACTTTGTGAAATTTCCACCAACTTTAATAATTTTTAGCACAGAGATGGCCAAGACAATACAATTATGTAAGGAGTACTTTTCCCACCTCACCTAATCTATGTTAATGCACTACCGTGTGAAACACAGATGATCCAAATTGTTACATTACATGGTGATTATTTGTATCAGATTGCTCACCTTTGTATCATCGATTCTATGGAGAGCACCAAGTGATTAATTAATTCTGCGACATTAAATATTTTATGGTGAAAATAGCAGACAACAAAATAGCTGATTGGTGAGCTTAAAAATGTCTAATTGATGAGTGAATGCCGTTTGATCAGTCGATCGTTGATTCCGCTGTCAGCCAGTGGCGCTGCATCTGAACTATTTTGTCTGTGTATGCGAAACACTTTGAACATGACCGCTGATAATTTGCAAGCAAGCTGTTATAAGAACTTTTAATTCTGCGAAATAATTCACACTTTAGTTTATTATGTGCTTAATTAGGTCATTACAACATTTCTGGAGACAACAGCTCAGCGTTATGCAACAATTTGGAGCACCTATGTTTCACACGGTAGTGCGTTGACACAAATTAGGTGAGGTGGAAAATGAGTGCACCCGATGTAATTCTACTGTCTTGGCCATCGTTGTGCCAAAAATTATCAAAGTTGGAGAAAATGTGACAAAGTTATGACAAAAACAATTTTGGCTGTTTTTTATTGAGACACGGTGTATGGTTAAGCCTAGTTTGCAGCCACCCAAAGCGCATTTTCGGAAAGCGGCACTAAATATACAGCAATAATTTGCACACTCTCAATGAATAACATGTATCATGAAATGGTTATGGATTAATATCATTCTCATTTATAAAAAACATCAAACAATAAAATGTTAATAGTGGTAGAGGTAGCTTGAAAACGTAGCAAAATGCATCTGAAACAGAGATGCGTGGATTGCGGATGGGTCGTGAATTGCGGATTTGTCCACTTGTGGATCAAGATCCATAGAATATTTTGATCCATAAATGGGCTGCAGAAAAGTTGTGAATGTGGATCTATATTCTTGGTATTTCATTTTACAACCAAAAACATTATCAAATATACATTTATATTTTCAAATATGAAGTATTTTCAACTTTTGACACCTGGCAAATAAACCTAGTATGCCTGAGATGAACTGCACATGAGGAGAGACTGCATATCTGAGATTGTATACTGCTGCAGAGTGCGAGTGGAATGCAGATCTTAAATCAGAATCCACAGATGAACACCGACTCAAAATTTGAGGATTTTCACATCTCCGATCTAAAATAATCTGAGCCATTGAGTTTGTTATTTAACCAGACCAAAGTTACACACAACAATGCTGACTGCATACAGACACAAGCAGATAATATTACGACACTGAGTTTAATAGATGAAATGGCACACAGATATACGATGGACAGTGTTTGTATGAAACAAACGAGAAAGCCCGAGATGATGAACACGTCCACTAACACTACAGCATGACGCTCAGCACTCGACTCTATTCCAAAATATCACTACCACCGCCCTAATTGGAATACCGTTCACTGTTAAGTCTGACTAATCAACGAGTTTGCTTTGAAAACGCAGGAAACTAACATAAATCACTACATAATACAACAGATGCTGCACATTACAGTCTTTGTAAAATACATAACGACACACGACAAATGGCCCACGAAATACGCACACGCAAAAAAAATGTATATTATTATGTTAACCTAACAAAAAACAAACACTAAGCCGGAAATGAAATAGCTATCCATACACACAATTCAGCACTGCAACATCACAGATCGTAAAGCAATGAAAGATACATGAATTACTACGCAAAAATGCATGCAGTTCAGTCAGCGTGGAATTGGATATCGTGTGGTGCACTGGAAATAGAGGTAAACGAGTTAACTTTCAGTAAGGTCAGCAGTCGAGACTGAAGATGAAGACGATGGTGTGTGAATTCGCCGATACCAATCGACAAACTCGTCAAGCATCACGGGCCCTACACACCACACTGATGCAACGTAAAATTACGATTTACCACAAGACATATACACTTTACTCTGCCAAAGAAAACAAAGCACAAATATCAGTGATTCATGCCTCCCAAATCTTTTTCAGTAAAGTGCTCCTTTTTTTCTAAAAGATGCATTGTCCTTTTCTAAGACGCATGGGTGTTCACATGCACAGTAAGCATACTGCTGTCACATGGACTCACACGTGGTTTCTGTTCAAATGGCCCATCCATGTTATTATGGACCCAAAAAGCAGACTTATTTAAAGGTTAAAAGAGTTTAGAAATGTCTACAGGTCTTCATACGAAACCCACCTCAGAGCTGCAGAGCATCACCTGCCACATATGTTACCTGCCAATGCCACCCAACACAGCACTGATGCTTTAACTCCAGCTACCCCAAAGAGACAGCAGACTGAGCTGACCTGAGTGACTGGTTATATACCAATATGGTTTACATGTCCAAAGACTAGAACCCATCCTGGTACTAACTGCTAACCACTAGCCAATGAGACCACAGATGAAGACAATTCTGACTGATGAAAGCAAGCTGTTGCCATACTGCCACAATGCGCCAAGAACACTGCAAGTTATCAACTGACTGCAACAGAGTAAAATCTGAACAATATCAACACCGTTAGTACTCACAAGCTCCATCCTCATCGTAGTTGGAGAGATCAGGTGCAATCATTCGCGAAAACTCGAGAATATTGCACCACTGATCTCTGTTGATGACCCTGTACTTGGACTGCTACAAAACACACATGAACCAGCACTGCATTATAACAGCACACATACTCCGATTTTTTCCGCTACACTAAAATACGCACCGCATGTTTGCACAATGTTGCATTACAGCCAACAGTAAAGCAAACGACGAACTCATTTTACAATTTCAGCACAACCCCAAGCCACACGGTATCGGGTTTAACGAAAAACCAACAATCACTGTCCATCTGGTTACACTCTATAAACTTCTCTGTTCAGTAGACAGTGAGAAAAGTTGATAATCTTCTGAATCACAGCATAACTGGCAATCTCAGAAAAGAACCTGGTCAAACTTGATGTGCTTTAAACTCAGTTCTTCAAATTTCAATACAAACAACCCACCCACTCCAATTCCACTATGATAACTACATAACACCAGAAACTGGTACAAATTAGTATAGCACACATTATATTCTGTCAGCTGAGCATATTTTACAAGCTAAACTGATCAACTCTTCTAAAGTAAACGTGTTATAACGCGTTAATAATGCATCAATAATACTGCTGATATTGTAGGTAGACTACATCGAGAGGGTGGGTCGAATGAAGCGCATGAAGTCGTGCCTGCGTCACAGAACCATGACAGTAGTGATGAAACAGCAACAAAAAAAATACCAGAATATCAAGCGATCATCAAATAATCACAGGTTAATGGAATATTGGAACTCCTGCTTCACAGAATTTAGTACTTTTACGTATGTGCATTAAGTTTTTTAATGTGTGTTAATTTTTTTAACATTAACATTTTCTAACATTGTTCTCATTAATTTTTTAACGCATTAAATTAATGCACTAATTTGACAGCTCAAATATAAATGTGTTTTGACTGTATGAATAATTACACTTTGTAATGCAACAGAAAGAATCAATTCACAGCAACCTCCAAGAACTGATGAAACTGTGGCAACAGTGACCATCGTTTGCCAAGCAGTAGTGCCAGCATAGCCGTGGCTGTACTGACGTCTAGTGAACGCTGGCCTTTATCCTATGCACCATCATCAAAACATAGCCTTCACTATAACAAGAAAAGCATGGTCAAAAGCTCATTTCTTCTTACTACAAGAACTTACTGGATGTAGTACTGGTAACTGTATGGTCTATGCAAGAATTATGACAATGCAGTCCCATCAAAACATAACAGAAAAACGTGGTAAAAATCAGGTTTTCTTCTTCTGCACATACTAACAAATTATTGAAAGCTGTAACTGTGACTATGTAAGAAATATGATAACATTGCCACTATTTGCTATTTAAACTGCAGTTTAGCAGAGCGGTAATAAATGGTGATGGTGAATGCAGACACTACAGCTGCCTATAGGTGTTTTGGATATGTGTCTCAAGCCGACTGACAAAGTACATAAATTAGCAGCTGCTAAATGCTGTTTTGCATTCAACTTTCATAATGAGCTCAGTATGATGACGACAGCAACACCAACATTTCTGCATCTATTAGTGTTACTACATTACAACTTTCAGCCTTTGTTCAGTCAGAACACTTTTTTGCAATAAATTCAAATTAGGTAAAACCTATTTTTGCCTTTACAGACTAAATGCCATTCCAGCCAGGCCAGTGATGGAAGATAGTCATTAACACACTAATGAAATATCCTTCTTACAAAACAGAAATGACAAGAAACGATAGTGGGTGATCAGAACACTGATAAATCAATCATTAGCTCATATAAATCTGCGAATGGACACACCAATGATAAAAAAAGCGTAAAAAAGTTCCCACAACTCACTTTTGCAAAGTCGTATGCAAACCGAAAGATGTTTTTAAAAGTAGCCGGGTCTGACAGCAAACAGCGCAGACCATCCAGCTTAGACTTCAACTTCTCCGTCGAATCACACCTGACAGAACACACAACACACGGTCAATACACGATGGCAAACACGACAATCAGTTGAGCACAGAATGAAAAGCTAAATACTCAGCATCTCAACTTCTTCCATTAAACTGCACAGTTCACATTTATAACATCTGCAGACAAAACTGCTGATAATGTACAGCTATTACTAGACTACTACTTTTGATATTTTGTATAACCGACGAAATTTTTTCAAAATAGTCTAGTTTAGACCCAATCTACAAAAGTTAAACTTTCGAGAGTTGTTGGACAGTAACTTTTTACAAACAGGATAGATGTCCTTCTCCTTGCCCAACGAACAGTGTCCAGCACTGGAGGAAATACCAATGGCTAAAACCTCATAAGTGTCAGTTTAATTCTAGCAACCCATATCTCACCGACATATGTGTTGCCTGCAAGCCTTTGCGGAGAACCTTGTGTTTGTCTAATTTTGCACACTGGCATTCAGACTTTTATCATTTGATTAAAACACTCCATCAACTTAAAGCACACGCCAGCTAAGATTTTAGATATTCAGCTATGAATTCAGATATGTGCTCTTATCATTCTGACTGTCTGCTTACCTGTAAACTACAAAGTGTTTACTTACTCAAAATGTTTGCATTTTCCAAACCACTACCGTCCAACAGTGACATGTAAAATACAGATATTAATTACGTACAATAAATAGCAGTAATAAATAAACTACTTAAACATTACAGTAATGTATAAACAAAAGTGAAAATGACAAACTGTGCAGGTTGGATCAATAAATTCAATATACACATTTGAATAAATCCAATCCAAACATTATTTTCATACAATAATGAACTAGTTATCACGATTAATTAAAACGTGAAACTTGAAAACTTGTACTGAAGTTCAGTCATTCCGTGGACCCATTCATCCAGAGTAAAAAAGCCCATCTGCTCAGCTTTCAACTTCCATGCCAAGTTCAGCATCAACACCTTCAGAACAATTGCAAAAGACATAGAGTGTAAAAAAGTAACAGTGGCAACAAAAAAGAGAAGCATGCCTTACATTCATTAAGAAATTCTCAGAAAGTCACTAATTTGCATTCACTAAGATCAATCTAGATACAGTTGGTAATGTTTCACGTGAAACTGGCAGTTATGTCAGTAAGGTTAACAATACTGTTCTCATAGTAAGAAGCAAACAAATCTGAACTGTACAACATCTAAGCCAATGCAACTAGTTTCATTTCAGAGATTCATAGAGTTTAACAGTGTTCAAATGCAAAGCAAGCTGGACTCACTAGAGATTAGCACAACACATAGTACAAAATGTCTACACTTCACATACATTTTCTGGTTCAACTCCGATATCTTCGCAAAACTTTTCCATGCCTTCTGGACCAATGACATCACTCTTCTCAGCAGCTACATAAAAAGTAGATGATATTATTATTATTTCTTTTTTAAAAATTATTTATACCCCCAGTAGTAAAGGTTCCAGGGGTTAAAAACAAAATGCCAATTGACTAGAGGTCTGGTGCATCATCGGGCTTCATAACTGTTTTGTTGATAAAAATAGCGTTAAATCGCTATATTATTATTATTTTTTTAATTACTTTTTAAAATTTTATTTTTTAAATTACTATTATTAATATAACTATTATAAGAATAGAGAATGAAATGCTAAACACTCTATCTCAACTTCCACTCATGCGAGATTACATGCTGTGCAAGACATACTGTACCTGTACCACAGTGCATTTCTAAAAAAACTTCTATCATCACACAATTTCATGTTCACAATAACTGTTAACTAATGAATGACAGCAATTAACTGCTTCATGGTTCAGTGGTATTATAACAATTATATTATCAAACTGCAGTGCATAACTTCTACCACCTTCAGTTGCAAGTCATTAAATATTTACTACTTTACAACTCAGTTCATTGAATGACACTTCTGAAGCTTATGAGTCTTAGATAACTAACAAGACAAAGACGACAGAACATATTACTTACATGAGTATTCCTGGAACCATATCTTGCATCTCTTCAAGTTAAAAGGTTGTTCACTTGACGTTCTGTAATGTGCAAGCAAAAAACACACATTACACATGCATCCACTGTCCTAAGAATAATTCTTGTAATACTTTAAAAGAGGTAAAAACTACAAACAACTTCTGATAAACTATGACTGTGAACCAGCAAAGTAACATTACTAATCCTATTTAGTCAAAGTTCAGTTTGCAATAACCATTTTACCAACTGCACTCTAAATATGCAATATGACACTCACAGCTATGCACAGAAAGCAAACTGCCATAAATGAGCGACACAAAGTGAACTACCGTACATACATCACTAAAGTAGTATTACTAATGGAATGCAATTTGCAACCTACTGGCAAACATTCTTAATGTAAATATTCTGCTCAGTTTAACCATTAATAACCAATCAAAATAAATATGAAACAGCAGCTTCATAAAGTTATGAAGAAGCCTTTTACCTAGTTACAGATGCAGATGATCGACATCTTTTCGCCTGATTTACTACATCTGCCACATTTACTGATGACCGTTTTCTATTTTGTGGCATTGCAATAATATTTTAATTAAAACCAAGAATGAGTATGTTGTTAATGTATCAAGATATCAGGCACACACAGTGTAAAAAACTGTCAGTTCAAAATAAACTCAAACATTGCATCAAGCCATCATCATGGTTGGTTTCACTCACACATGTATGCTGCAAAAACAAAAGCAAATCATACAATACAGTGACAATGATGCCAATATGTTAGTACATTTGCTCATAGACAACCATCAGCATCTTTAATAATAAGAAATAAACAAATCACTAATAAAATGACTTTCAATGAGCATTGCAGATCAAAGCTGACAGACTTATCCAAAAATGCAGACCCAACTAACCATATTTGATAAAACTGTGACTGACCATACTGAATTACAGTCATACACTTCTCTAGCTAAGAAACGGTGGGATATCCTACTGCAGGCTGGTCTGCACTAACATTATCAAGGTTGGGCCTAGCACGCTAACTGTGGCACTGGCCAGCTGCTGCTGCCAGCAGACAAGCCAAAATGGCTATTATTTTGACTCAAACAGTATAATGTTGATTAAAATCATTTATAAGGAATGTCACTTATACAGACATCACACATTGTGGATTTGAAAAGCACCAGCAGATTTTGGTAGTGAACATGCTGGAATGCCATTTTTGTCAGTAATGCAGTAGCCAACTGAGTGGTGACTAAGGGCCAGTTTCTGGATCTTTTAGTTAACTGATCAGTTAGTAAACCGTCTGTTAATTATAACTTGCTAGTTAAGTTTGTGCACGTTTCTGAACAAAACCTTGACTGGCTGTCAGCTAATTGAGCAATAAACTATAGTTGCTTAGCAACGATGCACACGACACTTATCACTTCCGCCTAGTGCAGGCAAGCATCATGAATATTAATGAGCGCAAGCGCACGTCAGCCAGCCCATGAGCCAGCCAACCGATTGCAGATGGCCATTTTGTCCATTCATGAATGGGTTTTGTAGTAAAATTTGTAGCAGCAAACGTCTCCTCGAGCATTTTGAAGACTTTGCTATGCGGTAAAATCATTGTATTGTATCACATTCGTCAATAAACTGCTTGCAAAATGGTACAAAAGTTGCGTTAAATATGATAACTACGATCGACAGTTAGCTAACTGGCTGATTTCGGCCAGTTAAATTTTTGGACATTATAACCATTGGTTAGTGCAACGGGAAACGCGAGTTATGCAAATCTGTCAGTTAACACTAACTTGACCGGCCAGTTAAGATCCAGAAATCAGCCCTAAATGAAAGATTTCTCAGGCTACAGGTAAACAACAAAGTTGTGGATAGCAGTGCAATGGTTATGACCGTAACTATGACCGTAACTAAGGACCGCAGTCCTGGTTATTACTTAAGCTGCAGTCCTGGCTGACCACACTGTTGACTGCTCCCCAATGTGCGGCGTACAGCGTGCTTGCTGTGCCTTTCCTCTCGCCGTGCTTGCAGGTCACACTCACACGCTGGCGGCTGCAAGGCCGTATTGGCGTAATCCATTGACTCATTCCGGTGTGTTCAGAATGGTGAGGTAAACGGTGAAAATCACATGGTCACTTACTCGTAAATCTTGCAGTTATCATACCTTATTGCACATTTCATGAATCTTTGTCGTTAGAGGTTTCGTTTGAGTTCCGAACACACTAACTTTCTGGAATAGTAAGACCGACTTTGTAACAACTTCAACATAAACTTTGCACAAAATCAACGTAAACATCGCACTGGACTGTCATGGCAGTCACAAACATCCGCTAATATAATGTAACATAACATCAAACATTATGTACATCAAACATGCAAGCGTCGGAAAACCGACAACGTCCATGTTTATCTTCGAACTTAGGTGTGAATTAATGTTGGGGTTAGGAACAGGGTTAGGGTTAGGTTAAGGGTTTGCAGTCGCATTCAATTGCAATTAAAATAACTAAAATCCAGTACGATCGAGGTCATAATCGTTCTTGATCGATAGACGCTTGAAGTAAATAGCTGTAACATAGAGATCACATTGCATGCACATACGATTTGTTGCGTAATAGTTAGAAAACCGTGTAACGATCGTAAATATTTCTTCATTTTTGGACTTTAGACATCTTTGGCAGTTGATTAACGTGAGTAAAATCGGAAATTTGCGAGTAAGTGACCACATGATTTCGCCGGGCAAACTGCAAGGAATCTATTTATAGCTGACCAATTGCGTGCCACCTCGCACGGTCCCTCGCACTATACCCTTCTCGCGCCTCGCACCTTGCACTTTATCCTTCCCCGACAGAAGCTAGTAACCAAGCACAGATGATGGTAAAAGGCAGATGTACGGATGTGTGGATCTGCGAATGTGGCAATGGGTAAAAGACGGATGTCGATGCGAAGGACATCCGCCTTTTACTCATTGTACTCAGCCATGCCTCTGAACCAATAAGCGGTGTATAACTGTGTATTAATTTGGGGCCTTTGGGCGCCATGCTTTGTGACAGGCACCATGGTACATTATTGAAATTGCCGTACTTTGCATGTCATTCAAGTTAAAAAAATCGTAAGTTGGCATAATAAGTAGACCTCAGTTGGCAAATCTGGGTTTACAATAGTAACTTCCTACTGCACTTAGTAGTCATTGTTGTCATCATCCGTTGTCGTTCGTTGTCGCGTGATGTCATCTGTAGGCCTACATTGTCGTCGCGCATTGACGAGCGTCGTCATATGTCATCCCTACGTGTCTTGTCGCGCGTTGCGTTGTCTACTTACGTTGATGTCGCAATTCCTGGTGCGTTATGAGAGGGCAGACCATTGTTTTCAGAGTAACTGCCTAGACGAATTTGCAATCAGAAATTAGGCTATTGACTAGGCCTGTGCAGAGTGTGAACTGTGAAGAAATTCACAGCGGCAGACTTAAAACGAATGCCGCTTATAAAGCATCCGCTGAGCAGTTAATTACGGAACAAATGATTGAAAAAATCAATAACAACTTTCATGATTGGTAATGTACGTGACAACTGTTATCCGCACATCCGCCGGTATTAGTGCATATTATAACTGCCAGACAATGGCTGGTTTTTGTTACAAATTTTGACTAGCAGTAGATTTACCGATGTTGAAATGTTGCTGTAAATTGCATGCAGATATTCATACATTGATATTAGGTCTCATTTATACATGAATGTTTGACTTAACTATACATATATCGCTGCATATTTGTTGTTTATGTTCTTGACTCTCTCTAGGTGTCGCTATAGTTTGTTCATGTTGGTAAAAAAAGTAAGTAGTGAAAAAACCTGCTTCCAAACTGGCGCTAGTAAGATGTTATTTGCTGACAGTGCTCGAGTGCGTCATGACCTTCTGTGGGCGTACGCTGGCCCAAGCGGCGGCCTATACGCATAATCACGTGATTACGTCTGGTCACTTGCCGGTGTCATTGTAGATAGTATAAACACGTGATTCTGTTTCGTTTTGACATTTTTGCTCGTTTCCCGTGTGATAATGGCAGTGTCGTTTGTGGCGATAATGTTAATTGTCGATCATGCAGTTGGACGATGTTGCAGTTTTGTAAGTTGTGCGATAATGGGGAAGATCTGCTGGATTTTCTTATGCGGCATCAGGTTATTCTGGGAGAGTGGTGGTATGAACGCTGTGGTGCTGTCTGTCGTCGTGATTTTACACATTTTAGTTTCAGGTGGTTTTAATTACATTGGACAGCGTCACACCACAGACGGGTCAACTTTCTCGGCTTCTCAAGTTATGAATGTGATTTTGTTGTGTAAGTGTGTTGTTTCATTTTGTTACTTTTGCTTCAGAAGTGACTGAAATAGGTAGAATTAGTGTTGTTATGCATGTTTCAGACTAATTTAATTATGGGAAACTGCAATTGAGTGACATATTGGTACTCAAGAATAAATTTGGGATTTTGTGTGAGGAGAAACAATAATATCAATTCCTTCGTTGTTTGGTTTTTTTGGTATTGATTAGTGGTGGAAATTGCTGCTTACTTAGTTTATTTACTTTTATTAAAAATATTTTAGTACAATATTCATTCCGCAGGGGGTGCTACTAAGCTCTTTTGGCTACTTTTATGTGTTGTAGATGCGGCTTATTCAGCTATAAAGTTGTTTTTATTATTGCGTTTAGTACGTCTTTCATACGCCAGGTGGCGCTACTAACCTGTTTTTTTCCACCCCAAAAAGACCTAGCCCCTTCTTTCTTTATAGGCCCAATCAAAAAAACCCTCTTTAGAATGATGGAATTAACCAAAAACTGAACTTTGTAATTGGGTCTCAATAGTCAATTATATGCAGTTTCCCATAATTAAATTAGTCTGAAACATGCATAACACCACTAATTCTACCTATTTCAGTCACTTTTGAAGCAATCTGGGGTGGCGGTTGTAATATGCTTTTTACCCATCCGCCTTTTAGCCACACATGCGCAGATTTTATCCACCTTTTACCCGTTGCCACATCCGCTTATTACCCATAGCTAGGGACCAACTTAATTCACGATTTCACGGCCGTGACATTTTCCGTGAAATTGGCCTTCTTCCG
>Ga0209671_1002813_pt1 | contig 16285 bp, 10 predicted proteins | sample WorMetHERISLAND2_2_FD_187401 | JGI IMG/M metagenome (GOLD analysis project Ga0209671, IMG submission 187401) | Marine gutless worms symbiont microbial communities from Max Planck institute for Marine Microbiology, Germany - Olavius geniculatus... | ecosystem: Host-associated > Annelida >...
ATCTTAACAAGTATTTTAACTTTGCTTTTAATACATATATTAACTGCTTTTAACTAATTTTAACCACGTATGGCACTGAATGGCCTATTTTGTGCTGATGTGCCGTTAAGAAACTACTCACTCACTTACTCGTTAGGCGGCCTAGATACTCTACCACACTTCAAAAGCTTTGCAAAACGCAAGCATCAACATATGACAAAATTGTACCAGCAATACTTAATATTATAAACTGAAACGTAAAAATGAATTACGAAAAGCAGAACTAAAACCAGAGTATTGCGTAAAACAATCCAGTTTAACTAAAGACGTATGTTTGCACCTTCCTATCAACAATAAAGAAACACAAGCGACGTGTTAAGGTGCGTGACCTGTCAGTGGAAAGATGAACATAGCTATCAGTAGCAGCAGCTGAACCTTCGAAGACGTCGGCAGCATCACGTGATGTTTACTTTAACTACAGTTTAAAAGCATCAAGTAACGTACGACACGTGTGTCGTTGCCAGCGATTACTGATCAGTATCTGCGAGCGAGTGGCAGCGCAGCTAATCCTCTAGATATAACAGCAGCAGCAGCAGCAGCCGCCGCATCAGCAAAAGAGCATCTTGTGCGGACGCGGGTAGGCTCAGCCAGCGTTGTGGTCCTGCGGCTGGTTGTCACACCTCCGCGTTATATCCATGACGACCGTTGTCACGCAAACAGCCACATGCCAATTTTTGTCGCGAACCGGAGCCACGACTGATCCGTTTAACGACGAACGATTTATCAGTGCTTTTTTACGAGAAAAAATTAAAGCCAAGGCGCGACGAAGACGTTTGCTGAGAAGGACATTTCATTTGCGTTCGAGCGGGACGTTTTTGTATGATTGATGATTATAATGAATTGACGATGATGAATAATGATAATAATTTTTTTTCATTTTTTGTCTTTGGCTGTTTTATTTCCTTATTTTTTGCTCGTTTTTCCCCACATTTTTCTCTTTCTCGCATGACTATTTCTTTAATCCAGCTCGGGATCTAAAGCCTGAAAGAGGGCTGTAAGCTTTCCTCATTGTGCCTGGCGGAGCTGGTCGACAATTACAAGTTGGTGCAAGGAAAAAATTATGTGTGATGGAACAATGTCTTCTGCAGCCAATTTTGTCTTTGAATAAAAACGGTTAGTTGCTATGCCAACAGAGGTCGTCATGGGAGAAATTTAAATGACACCATCGGATAGCCCGGGTCCGAAAATAGAGGGGGGTAGGTGCAAACAGCCCGCAATAATATTATTTTTTACAGGTACCGAGTTATACCGCTTTGAAATCTCCACTGCCTGTAATGCAAAATTCTGCAACTTTTAAATAATTGCTATGGCAACAGGGCCGGGTTGTTAGGGGGTACATTTAAATGACACTGTTAGATTGCCCGACCCCCAAAATAGCGGGTAGGTGGAAGCAGAGCGCAATTATCTTTTACGGGGACCGAGTTATAACGCTTTGAAGTCCCCATAAGCCGTAATGCAAATTTTTAAAAATTGGGGCATAAAACTGGGTAAAAGTTAAAAATTTTAATCGAAAACATATAAGAAATGTGTCCGGCGTCAGGACGCTTCGTTTGAGCCATTAGCGGCGTCGGTTGGTCCAACTAACTGGTCTGTAGCCGTGCGCAAGAAAAAACGGGAAACAATAGACGCCTAACGGCGAATTTCACGCATGCGCAGCCAAGCCCCCTTCGAACCGATTGTAACCAAATTTTGCTTGTGGGGTCGGGTGGGTGATATGATTACTGATGCCAAGTTCTATGGAAATCGGTTGATGGGTTTCGGAGTTACAGGACTCCCCCAAACGCCACTTCCTATACTTAACGTTCATCGCCCTTACAACAGTGTCAGCACTAACGTGCTGCACTGTGATATGACAACCAATTTTACTTGTAGATATCACAAATAGCAGCTGTCGAATATACCTAGTAAACAGGTATGGGGATAAAATGCCACCTTGCTTAGTGCCATTACCAATGTAAAAAGAGTTGACTTTGTGTTGAGCCATAATACAGTTGCCTGCTGATGAGAATACCAATATACTAACATCTTGACTATACATCCATTCACACCATTGTCAGTCAACTGTTTAAACAACTTCCAATAATTCACTTTATCAAAGGCTTTGCAGTAGTCAATGAAACACACAAACATTTTCCTTTAATATTTTATCTTGTTTATGTTTATTTTGAGAGGTTTGAACCCAAACTCACTCTATGAATGCCGCAGCAAGGCGACACTGCAATAGTAGGATTTACTTTTGACGGATTAGTCACATGAGATCGAGTGGGTCGTTGCTATTGTTAGGCCTACTGGCCTCGAGTTAACATCGCATTAGAGCCGATCATAGCATACGATAATTCTATCAGCAAGCCAACGCTAATGGTATTGACATTCTATTTTGGATATCATCACTGTTAGACACACGTAAGTGTTTCTGACATAATCTAGCATTATTTTGTCGCTCGAAGGCATGTTACCGTCACACCAACGAATAGGTCTGCGGACGGATTCGATTATTCAGCCAAACATGTTTACAAGCAAAGATGTTGGTTGGTCTAGTGCCGACATTTCACGCGACCGTCCTGCTTACGTGTGAGTACGTGTGCTGTGTGAGTACGCTATGCTATGAGTCCTCGCCCGATGCACTGCGCAACCCTAACCCTGACCGAAACCGCGATCTTTGACCTTTTGAGTTGAACATTAGACGACGGTCGTCGGTTATTCTTGCCATGGGTAGTAACATGGGGAATGTAAAATTTTTACTGCCGACTCTGATTTTCTTTTTATTTTAGAGTTAGGGGCTTGCACGAGACAGACGGACGGACTCACAGGTAAGCTCCAAAGTGCATTTTTGGTCGGCCGCATAGTATTAAAACAATATCATGCTTGTGGCTTGCATACGTCCAAAATTCGTTTTCTGAGCGGGCAGCGTTACGCAGTTTCTTTGCTGACCTAAAACACAACGGGATTAAAAGCAAAAAGAGGATCTCTCGTAAGAAACAACTCTCGTCTGTTTTAATTTATTATAGGCCTATTCGGATTTGCCTATGTTATTGTCTGTCCAATGCAATGCATAGCATTGGACAGAGTATAAAATCACTTGAGTGTCCGTGCGTCCGTCCGTGCGTCCTACTTTTCTTAAGCTATCTTTCTTCCATTTTCTCTTCCCCTTCTCCTTTTCCTTCCCCTTTTCCTGCCCCTTCTCCTTCCCCCTTTCCCCTTACCCATCTTCCTTCACCTTCCTCTTTCTCTTCCCCTTCTCCATCGTTTTTCCTTCCCCTTTCCCTTGCCCTTTCCTCTTCCCCTTTTTCCTTTCCCTTCCCCTTTCTCTCCCTCTTTTCCTTTTCCTCTTTTCTTATGTTGCAGTATTAGGCCCATAGTGAATTACCGTGATATTTTAGCCTTTGAGAGAAAATCTTTCGGCAGTCGGCACCGTAGGCGGTGTGTGATTCATGACGTGTTTACTCACGTAATCTGTGCCACTGACGCTCATCCCGTGCGGAAAAAAGGTAGGTGGAAAATTAGACCAATGACAACAAACGTCGACATAGGCAGAGCCTGGAAATCTGATAAGCACATAGTAATCAACAGATTGAGCGTTGTTCGCCTCATCCTGCGTCATCTCAGTTATCTCACCGCTAGGCTAGCGAGCCCGACATCAACTAATACGTCTCACAGCACGGATGCGTGTCACCCGCAGTTATTGCCGCAGTCGAAGCGAAGCCACCAACTAGATCACGTTTTGAAGTCGGTCGATTTTTCTCAGCTCAAAAAATTGCGAACGGGTTTTTACGACATTCTATATGAGGATTAGACATGACCAATGGAGAAATTTGTCAGATATTTGTGGCGATCCGGCTTAGCTTGTGTTTGAGTCGGCATTTATCTGCACCTGGCGTCAGTAGCAATTGCGGCGCCAGAAAGATTAACAGGGATATGTCTCCTCAATTTTTGTTTGGCCTTTCTTTCTGGTCATTTTATATGAGTTACCACATTATGGCACAGATTATATTATAGACCTTACTCGAGGGAATTCACTGCACTCAAACGTTGCTAACTGGTGTCACTTTTAGAGTCACTTGTTATGTTTACTTTTACTTATTTACTTTCTTAATCATGTCAAACACGCATCCGAAGCAAAACTGTCCCTGACACGCGAGCTAGTAAAATAGTAGGCGCACTTCTTGTCCAGTGTCTGCTCCTCAAATAAGTTATGTCGATGCCACAACCTACGGCAACACTGATCAAAAAACTACCAAAACAGACTATCTGTTTTAATTTTAACATAAAAGTCGACCGCTCGATAAAAATTATTCAGCTGTGACAGTTGTGTGACGTAGCATTTTTGAGCCGGATTTCTTTTAGGTCTGACAACAAACGAGGAAGCCGTAAGAGAGTTATGTAGAATGCAACAACAGCCGTTGTTATTAACATGTCTGATTAAACAGTGATTATCGTACAGCGACTACATGAAGCCTATGAACGCATGTCTAGTCCGGTGTGCGTCTCGTGTCCCGCTAGTCTCCGGAATGTAAGAAAAATGGTGCAGCCGAAAATTTCAGGATGCAAAGATATGGACTCGAGAGCGTGATAAAACGCAGTAAGTTTACTGTAAGTAAACGTTCGTTCTTTTTGATATGCAGTTGATAAAACAATTAACAAAACATCGACAAAATGAAAAAAGTTTTTTGTTCCGATTTAGAGCTTTTCAAAAGCTCTGTGAGCTACTGCCAGCATAGACTTGGCTGAAAACTAGACCTATCCTTGTGCCTGCGTAGGTTTAGAAAACGCGTTTAGCTAAAATATGATTTACAGCGTCATGTTGACCTTAATTCGTGTCTAATTTTCACGATTTGGAAATAGATGTTAAAAATCCAGAGGCAATGGCGTCGTAGTTGGGAGAAAAGTTAAGGGTGAGTTGTCTAGCCAAAACTTTGAGCTGTCAAAAAATTGTTGGAAAATTTTTTCGTCAAAATTTTTTTGGTCAAAAATGCAAAATTTAGGGCTAAAACCCCACAATTTGAAAAAAAACTAAAAATAACATTAAAAGTTTGAGCCTCATAATCTCCCCTGTTGAGAACTTTCAACCGTCTGTCGGAATTCTGTCGAAGATTTTCAACTTTCTGCGCCACCTGTTTCTGAAACCCACGACTCCGCGGCTGTCCAAAGAAACCTGTGCTGCATTGGAGCATCCTGGCTTCGCCACTAAGCAAGACCATGTTTACCCGTTTGTCTCGAGGAGTTATTATTGTTTGCTTCGGCAATTATTATTTTTTTTCTATTTTAGTGCGTTCCACTACGATGGCTACCGGTCGTATATCGCAATGTACGTCATCTATCAACTAAAGTGAAAACAACAAAAAATGTAAGGCACAAAGTCAGCAATCGCACCGATTGCAGATATTGTGCGTAGTCAGTAGACTTGTCAGGAACGTTTGACGAGATAAATTACCTTGGCTATGTTGTAGAATTAATGGAACGACATTACCTATCAGTACCTATTAGCTTTTCGTCGTTGTCGCAGAAATATGTTTGCTATTGGAGTAAGCAGTGTGCGTGAAACGAGATGTTAGCTACTCTGCTGCCTATCATACATCAAGGCACTGTTTCATCACTGTTGCACTATGGCCTATTCACTGCTATTGTTCTTAAACAAGGCATAACTCGTGGTCTTGGACGTTGTCTTGCATGTATGTTATCTGCTGCATTTTCAAGCCAACGACATAATTCTGATACCACCGCCATTATCGCCACTTTAACAACAATTACTCCGCTGTACCCATCAAAAATTTCATTAAAATCCGTTCATAACTTTTTGAGTTATTTCGATGCAAACAGAGTCAAAAACTTAAACTCCTACGCAGAGATGACGACGTCAAATACAACGACAAGAGAGAGAACAGTAATGTTAGATATTCGTATTAGATTGCTTTTACATCTTGAGCGTTTTGACCCCAGCGATTCATTGCGACCATACAAAACTAAACGACGGAGCTTGGTTATTGTGACAACTTAAAAGTTTACAATATAAAAAGTTGCATTTTTAACTTTCTATAGGTTCATAATACTAGACAAACCACTGTGACAAAACGGTCGTATAGACGGCGACGTACGTACATGCAGATAGTACAAAAAACATCGCATGCAAGAAGCATTTTTATGCTTTTTCATTTGTTAGGGGCACCCGAGTAACACTACATTAGACAGATCCAGTCTTTCAAAAAAAACGGGAGAGACTTAGGGATCGCAGCCCTTATTCAAAAATTGCATTAATGCTAAACCGACACCGGGCAGCAGTGATGCCACTTTAGTGCCCGTGTCCCCGACAGCTTAGGTCCTGATTTCAAATCGTGCAAATACGAGTATTTTATTACGGCAATGAGTATTGTGGCAATAATTATAACATTACATCAGCTACTTTTTGGCCTTTTTTCTTCAAATCCTATGATATGCATAAAATCATTTTCGGCCCGACCCCTTGGGGTGGTTATGCTCATAACACTCCCCAAAGCGTAATCGGTTCACAAAATAGCTGTGACGTTTTGTGCGACAATATTTTCTTGGCACAGAATGTTTTCACTGCATGCATAATGGTCTCACCTCGTACTTCTACAGGCTTCACGTAGACTAGGAGCCTGATTTTGGAAACTTCTTATGAACTTTCCTCAGTTTTCCTAAGTTTCCTAAGTTTCCTATGTTTGTCCGAAGTTAACAACTTACGATTTCGTAATTTTTTTCGTAAGAATTCGCGTAAGTTCATCTTACGAATTTCGTGTCAGGTAAGCACGCCTATCGAGTAAAGCCCCAAACCAGTCTGCTCTTCGTCCGAAAATGTTTCCGGCTATAAGTGCCGTCGTTGTTGACGTAGGAGAAGAGGAATACTATAGATCTGTAGATGTTATCGACGAACTTGCCTGATCTGCACGACATTACACCGCACTCAACAGATTAGTTTCAGGCAGCGCATACAAACTAAAAATTCGTTTGTGTCCCAACTTCCGTTCCGCTGGGAGCGACAAAGTCAGTCTATACAACATGTGTATGCATCGTTGCAATAAGTCAGCTTGAAATCAAATAGAAGTTTCCACACAAACAAAACAAATCATTCGCTTGCAAACTCATCTCATTCGAGGCACTTTAAGCCGGCGACGGCAGAGCAAATGCGCTCCAAGCCACTACGATGGACGGACACCGGCTAAGTCAGCAAGTATAGCGCACACATTAGCCGACAAGGCGAGTATGCCAGCAGTACTGGAAGTGTGGCCTTGTTCTAAGGCTAAGTGGACGATTTTCCAAGCGGTGGACGTAATCCCCGCCATCACTCAACGTAACAACAGTTACGTACGAGCGCTTGAAATCCGGGACCAACTGAACAAAATGCGCTCTCCGCGCTACTCACTACTTGTCTGTTGCATCTTGCTTGGGAAAATTTAATATCAGAAAAAAGTTAATTTTTATGCGTATATATGATCTCTGTACCTCATTCAATAACCAAAACGCACTCTACTTGCAAAGGCACTTTACTGCACGGCTTCGTTCAGTGAAAGGCGTATGAAAATACGACAAAAGAACATTCAAATTAGATAGAAACTTGTCGGACAACGCAAAAATGATGGGATTGAAATTCTGTTGTAAACTTTCAACTTCTTTGGTGCATTATTGTATAATGGTTGAAAATTTGCTGTAAATTTTCAATTTGCTGTTGTACAACAGATCACAACAAATCAAACCAAGTAGGGTTTACGCCTCAAGAGTATCCAACACAACCTCCACGACCAACCTCCACTAGTGAAACGTGTGCTTTCAAAAATAGATTAAATCAGCTTGCACACTGCCGCATATCACTTTTATATGAAATAAATTTGCACATCACGTCTGTCTTTATTTCGCGTTCCTTGACACGGCGACTTAGTCAAAAAATGCACTGTGTAACATTGTGTGCTGCCGGAACAGGAGTTTTTATCTGTCCGGGCGTTAAAAGCGATGTTGTAGTTTCTTATAACGGAAGGACTAATGCAGACATACGTGCGATGGACTCAGTCAATCTTTTTACAAGTGCTGTAAAGACAGTTTTGTTTTCCTGACAGCATTATTAATAGTATCATTTATTTTTAACTTTTAAGAAAGCTTTAAATTATAAATAGCAATGAATCGGATCCTCAACACAAAAAAACTCATGCAACGTACAGGACGCTGTCAGATCGCTGCTGTATTACTAAGCCTATTATTACTATCATTACTGGTGTCATGGCAGCTGTGTTCCATGCTCAGAAGTGAGGAAAGCTTACGTGGCGCGGCAGTGTCAGTTGGGCTGTCAAGCAGTGAGAGGTACGATTGTGGTACACTGTTGCCGTCGTCGTCAGCTGTGGTTGCTCTGGTGGTCGGCGTGAGGTAGCCGTCGTCAGTGGTCAGAGGCTGTAGCAGCATGTCGTCCTTGTCTACCGCTGGCCGCGTCGTCACGTCACTGACGGCAAGCACCTTGTCGACGTACTCCGCGAACTGTACACGAGCCGACCTCACCCCGGCACCCTCGCCGTTATAGTAACCTTCCTCTGCTATCTGAAACATCGTCAGCGCAGTCGCCCACAACTTCGTATTACCCACTGTTGAGTACGAATTCGATAAAAAAAATTTCCTCGTTTACGTGTACGCTTTATAACTGAAAAAATTAACTGTCTGTTGTTTGCTCTCTTTTGTTTCATTATGTGCGCATAAATGTACGTGTTTTGTATTCTGTTGGACATTGCGCTGTGTTTTGCACGTGTGCGCTTGCGATGTGTTGTCGCTATTAAACAATTAAACAATGTGGGCGTACAATTGCGGTCTGACTGTTGTTGCATTAAAAAACGTTTGATTTGATTTGATTGAACAGATGAAACAACCGCACCGTTGTTATTCCGGCGAAAACGCGCATGTTACCCCTGCGTGGTCTGCACAAGACCAAGCGTCTAAGTCTCAAACATTGATAACTTTATCAAATTTTAACCGATTTTCGAAATTCCATCATTACCAAATCAGCTGTAAACTTGAGTTATTTTACACTGTTAACGCTGATTGTTGTGGAGTAAAAAAAACAAACAAACAAGCAACAAACACAGTGACGGCTGACCTTGCGTAGTGGGTTTGAAGTGCGTCGAGCAGCGTCGTCGTCGGCGCGCGGCTGTAAGTAGTAATCGTCGGCAGTCATCAGTTCATTCTGCGTGTCACTGACTATACTCATGCCTCGCAGGATCTCTCCCATGTCTGGAGCCGCACTCGGCAACCTCATTCGAGCGTCACCCTTCAACGGTAACAGCAACAAAAGCTAGAAGCTAGAAGCAATCAGAGATATCAAACATCCGTCAAAAATGGTGCAGCCACCTGGCGATTAGAACAGATTTAATAGGGCGCCTATATCTAATGTAAGCTATCAGTTGAAAAGACCGTATTTACCTTTATTACTAGATATCGTTCAGGGTCTCGGGACATCTTCGAGAACTCGTCACGTAGCTGTGCAAAGGACGGTCTGCTGTCCGCATCCACCAGCCAACCTGAACGCTCATGCGCAACGCAATAAACAGATCAGCACACTCCAGGCACCAAAAGTACAAGAATATATATGAACTTACTGCCGAATCGCTACTTTCGTGAACCAGTATCGTTTTAGAACTGCAGTTTAAGTCAGCGACACACGAGCCGGGTGCCAGGGAGACAGCCGTAGTCAGCAAAGAAGTTTTAATAATAAGTTTTTAATAATTATTTTACATTTGTCATATATGTTACGCAATGACACGTAAGTCACCTAAAAGTCCAAAGCGCGTTTCTATTTCTTCCTTGGCTATCTTCTTTATTGCAGTATTTTTTTGTAGTCTGCGATTTTCATATCCCAGAGACAAATGTGTGATTGATACAATTATCAACTTTTTACACATTTTCGATCCTCCCAGAAACCAGCTTTAGTAGTACGTACGAAGTACGGCTACTCAGAATAGGAGGACAACATAAGTTTCAGACGACATGAAAGTGTAGCCTTACAAACAAATCAAATTTCCCTCGGAAACGCACTGTTCAACTTCATAAGTATGTAAATCGAAATAAAATTTTATGCCGAGCAGTGCCCGGGCATCCAGGTTTAGCGACACACGAGCCGACTGCACGGCTGTCAGCCACAAAAAGCATTTGCAATGCAATGCTTTTCTATGTCTCGTCGGGTGTCAGCGACACACGAGCAGGATGTCCGGGCCGGGTGTCCTGGCCGGGTCAAAGCGGTTTGTGTGTCGCTGAACCCGGGTGCCCAGCCGGGTGCCCGGCCTGGATGCCCGGCTTGTGTGTCGCTAGCTAGTGTTTGTAACGGAATTAGTGCACGAAAGTCGGTAGGCGTAAAAGTAAAAGATCAATTCAGGTGTCGAAAAATGCCAAGCACCGCACGCTCACATGCATTGCCATTAGCCTACTAAGCTTACTGTATCTAAACAAGTAAAAAAAACTAGCACTTAGGGTATGCGATCTGCATCTGTTCTGCGCTATTCCGTATTCAGTATTGTTAGTCCTTTGCCTTGCCCTTGTCTTTAAGGCCAAATTGTACGGCCTTGGTCAGTTGGCATTGCCTGTTCTAGTCACGTTAACGTGACTTTCAGTACTTCAATGGACGGCACAGGCAAAAACTGACAGATAATTTATTGAAATGTAACGACCAAAGTCCGAAATGATACAGTGCAACAAGTGTAACATCTAATTATACAAATGCTGTAAATTACTCAAAATATACGCTGCAGCTTAGCCGTACATTTGACCATGATCATGTAGACATCAATGGTACAGATGGTTGGCTGCGGTAGTCTGGTTCCTTTGTCAAGTGCTCGAGCCATGTCCATTGCTCGAATGTCTTCGTACGGACGCTGGCCGTATGTGAACAGCTCCCACAGTGTTACTCCTGATAAAGAACAAAGCAACCGCCGTGCATTCTGCAAAAATTCGTTAGAACAATGCTACCACACGGGGAAAGCAAATAAGTAAACAGATTTTGAAAAACCAGCGCCGCTAGAACGAGCAGTTACGGGTAATACGACGGCAAAATCTTTAAAATAGGGATATGTCAACTTGGACTGCGATTGGCTGTTAGGTCATATAGACGTCATCACCGTGTGATGCATCATCAGCATCATTATAAACGATGCAAGACTGTGCTACGCTGCAGCGCTGTGTATTGAGGCCCGAAGGGCCGAAAATAGAGGCCGCAGGAGCATGATCTTTGCACTATGGCAAAGATCACGCTCCTTGTCCGCTTTGGCCGCTTGTAATTATAATACATTAGCGTCGAATCATAGTACCCAAGGTTCTTATTGATACACTTTTTAACTAGACTGAAAAAAACAATTTTACTTTTGTCAAACAATTAGCAGCAGTACTGACCGTAACTCCAAACGTCGCTTTTGTGGGTGAATTTTCGTTGCCGGATGCTTTCCAGGGCAAGCCATTTGATCGGCAGCTACACAAAACATTACAGTCACTGTAGTTACAAAACTGGATGCAAGGAGAAACTCTAAAAGATATCTGAATGCTGCAAATACAGATTAACGACTGTATAGGCCTAATTCTATTCACAGCAACAAAAAAATGACAGCATTCTGTACACTTAAGACCACATGTATAACAGATTTCGATTTCAGGTCAAAAGCATTAGCTTTAGAACAGATCAATGCAAAAAATTTATGCATAAAATTGTTTTTCAGCCATGCATAATTCGAAATCTTACTGACCTAAGCTAATTTGGATGTATGGGTATTTTCATTAGGCCAACTTGATTCAAATAAAAACAGCGTTAGAAACTACTACCGCACTGTATACATTATTAGGCCCTATAGGCCTATTGTTCGCATAATACAGCGAAGTAGTTTAATAACCTTTCCACCAGTCGCTTCGTAGCTCTCTTCGTCACATTCCAGCAGTTTTGCGAGGCCGAAGTCAGTGATTTTTACTTGAGTCGGGCCATGCACTGCAAAATACAACAGCTCAGTATTTCACACATGCAGTCCTTCACTGGCTGAAAGCAGACGTGGTCGCAGACACGCAGTGTCTACTTCTTCTTCCGGTGCCACTTGTCACATCTGTAGCAGAGTCTGTGCATCAGACTTCGGGCTTCGTAGCCACCTCCGAAGCTACACCCGACTGACCTCTAGCACAGCGTCATCGTCGTAATCGACGGACTACTCCAAGACAAGGCAAGGCCTTCACTGGCATGGACATAACTGTACCTAACGCAACGTTCTTTTGTTACGTACACACATTGGTAACTTGGTTATATTAATAAAAATGTCCTCGTAAACTCTAATTCACTTAAAACCGGCATAACTTACATTGATGAAGCTCACAGACTAACGTGACTAACGAAAACTTCGAGAATTGGACATTTAAATAAAAAATAAGAAGTAAAATAAAAAAAAATAAAATTAAAAAAAAGATTTAAAAAGTTAGGGCTTTAATTCTTTTTGGTAAAATTCTGCACACACCACTGACATAGAATTCTTAACACAAAAAAATAAATAACAAACGAACCGAGAACGTTTCTTGCTGCCAGATCTCGATGAACGATTGCTCGACTCTCGAGATAACTCATGCCCTGCAACAAGTTGTATTGTCATCCACGCATTGATGTGATTGGCTGCAATGTCGGGCTTCCAAGACGTTTTTGATTAGCGAGCAAAAAACAAGCTATGTGCAATGAATAGTTAATACTTTATACTATTCCACACAAGCTCTAAACTGACACAGTTGCAGCAAAGCAATGCAATGAAGCCTCTACACTTTTTTTTCGTTCGGCAAATGTGAATTTTAAACATTTTTACTAAGCCATTTGGTCAGAAAAGTTGCATTACGACGGTAATCATCGTAAGTCATGCCACACCTTTAATGTTTTGTCAGCTGAGTTTTTTTTCTCTACTTATATGACTTTGCTCTACACATGTAGGCTGTTTAATACTGGTTGATCATTTAGGCGAAAGTTAATAATCGGTCAAAACTCGCAACCGCGCTGATGCAGCCACAGACCTCAGCGATCTGTTTGGCCCAGGTGAGCATTGATCGTGAGCCGACGTTGGCGCGGTTTCGATGTAGGTAGTCGAGCAGAGATCCGAACGGCATGAGCGGCGTTACCAGCATCATCTGACGAGTTACACACACGGCCATGATGCGGATGCAGCACGGGTGAGTCACTGATGCCATTATGCGAGCCTCTTCCAACAGCTCCGTGTCCGAGCCCGGGTTTGAACTCTCGCTCAGCTCCTTTATTGCCACCAGAATTTTCACGTTCTCGCGCTCTGGAATGTAAACACCCTGCAACGACACGCGAATTTGTACGGTCAACTCAAAGCTGATAGATATTCATAATACAAAGTAGGCCTAGAAGATAATGCTAGTTAATCCGCAACTGACGTAGTTACAAATCCTGCCGTAGGACCGTAGCCGTCATTACTTTTAATTAGACAAACAGTTAATTACCTTTCCAGCCGCACAGCATCAGCGCTTATTGACCGGTACTAGATTAATGATGACGGAAGCTCATGTGCATGAACAGCTGTCCAGAATCTTTCGATCGCGAGTTCAACGTCCTATCTACTGCGCTGCAAAGCTAAATTACTTTTAGTAGTGCTGCAAAGAATGGCGTAGACCTATGAGAGAACTTTTACCTTGTATACTGTGCCGAATGCACCGGAGCCAATGATTTGTCCACGTCGCAACTCAGACTCTTTACACAGTCGCAAGCTCGCCATGTCTGGACTGGCGTTACCCGGCGTCAACTCCTGCGTGTACAGTACCCATGATTCATTTTACAGCAATCTTGATAATTTTAGAAATGGTAATTTGTAATATCTATATATTTCAAAGAGAGATGTGTCAGTTTGGACTGCGATTGGTTGTGACGTCATATAGATGTCGTCACCATGGTGACGCATCATCAACATCTTTATAGCTAGCGATAACGCTGCAGCGTAGTACGCACATGCAGCGCTGTGTATCAAGGCCGCAGACCAAGATGAGGCACGAAGGGCCGAAAATTGAGGCCGCAGGCCGATAATATGGTAAAGATCAACACAGAGCGTAACGACTAGCGACCTGTCCGCCTGTGTACTTTTAATTTTGATAATTTTATTTTTTTAAAACAAGTGCAGTAATAAAAGAAAGGTTTTTTTCACATAGACTTACGGTTTTGGACCTCTGAGGCCACAAAGAAAAAACGGCAGTTTAATAGTCTGGCCCTATTAGTCCAAGACTGTTAGCATACTGATCTATAGTTGGTTAAAGACATCAGTTGATAAGGAAACCGGCCATCCGGCTGACTTGCGCTGTAACTGGGTTTAACCGTCGCCGACTCAAAGCGCAAAGGGGATAAGTTCTCAGCCAATGCAATGCAATACAATACACAGTCAATAATTGTATAGCGCAGAAGCACGTAAAGTAACTAATTTGCTGTAGCGCCATTATCAGTAAATACCAAAAAGTGATGTTAAAAAATAGCATTTTAACGTGGCACCGAAGTAAGTCGGATCTCTCAGATAGTCCGGAAATGTATTCCTGGGTGTCCGACAGAACTGAGAACGACAAAACCGGGAAACAGAAGTCTAGGGTAAAGGATGAGATTAGGGATAGTGTTAGTTTAGGGTTCATGCAGTGGCGTAGTTCTGACGTTTCCGGTTCTGTTGTTCGCAATTTTAACAGAAAACCGTATTCGAGACACTAAGCCGGAGAGACTGGAACGCTTCGTCGGTCCAAGCGAGATCTCGTACCTCCTCGTCGGCAGCGAGACCGCTGAGCTTGACAGTGAGCTGCAGGCGCCGTGTCTCAGCGCGTGTCCACTGACGACGCAAGAACACCGTCGCAACGACAGCGAACGCAACCAGCACACACGCCAGCGGCACCATGATTCCCACCAGCAAAACACTGCCCTGCCGCCTGTATGCACAGCACGCCGTCGTTACCGGCATCGCCAGCATCATCAGCATCATCATAATCATGGTGGGCTTCGTTGCTTATTACGAGAACAAGGCAGCATATAAAGTCACACTAATATAACACGCATCCAAACATACGCACGAATATAGAATTTACACAAGACGAAATACACACAATGCACCAGAATATGTCACAGCAAAACAGTACGTGCACAATTGTTTCAAATCATATTTTCACTACCAGGTGTCATTGCATCAACATCATGACTGTATTCAGAACACTCAGCTACAAATTCATTGCAACTGAGCACTGACATTGTTTGCAATAGCCTACCACTGCAGTAGAAGTAGGCCTAGGCCAACCGGCAAAAGAGGCATAGTTCTGTGTAACAAAGTCTAAGACCGTATAACAAAATCTTATTATTCAATTGCATGACCACTCTTACCTGATGAGAAAAACTTCAGTCAAACGTCATGTCCCCGTGGACAACAGTTCCAGCTCTCCAGTACACGTTTTCAAGTGTTTCTTTGCTAAACATTGTTTGTCTAATTTTGTGTAGCCTTTGGCGATTTTCTTTTATGTTGTATTGCATTCACGTTTGTTTTATGCAAACTTCCGAACATCAAACATCCTACTTTACTGATTTATAAAAAAGTAACGAATGTACGTCTTACCGATGTATAAATTGCGAAGCAATTTTATCAACTTATATTGATTCTGAAAACTTATTAGCGAATATAAACAGTTCTTTCTAAAAATGTCTAGGGCAGTGTGAGTAAGTAAAAAAGTATGTTTTACTGGCACATAAAGTGGAAGAAATGTAGTTTATTATACATGTATATCGATTGTTGCATACTAGTGATGTATTGTTTGTAACAATAATGAGAATTATTTATAATAATGGTGATATATACTTACGGTTTAACAGAGCAGACTTGTTCGTCGTAACCTTCATGTGCCTCGATGATCACGTGATCAATGACAGCCGGGCATTTAGCCGCGCAGAAGACCTATACAGAACACGCACACGTAGGCCTATACAAGTAAACATTTAGTTTACCACAGGCAGTAGCCCCCAGGACTCCAATACTGACAGAGCACCGAAACACGAATAGAATCGGATTTCTCTTTAACCGTCACATAGCCATAACCGTCTTCCTCTCTTTCCGCCCACCTGATTTCCATTCTAATCTAACTTACCTTCAGGATGTCTTGCAATGTATCCCTTCCTGGATGACTGCTAACCTACTAACTCTCAACTCCTCCAAGACTGAATTTCTTCTCATTGGGCTTAAACAACAACTTGCTAAAATAAATAACTCTTCTCTCAACACTACTC
>Ga0209671_1002814_pt1 | contig 16284 bp, 11 predicted proteins | sample WorMetHERISLAND2_2_FD_187401 | JGI IMG/M metagenome (GOLD analysis project Ga0209671, IMG submission 187401) | Marine gutless worms symbiont microbial communities from Max Planck institute for Marine Microbiology, Germany - Olavius geniculatus... | ecosystem: Host-associated > Annelida >...
AGGCTGCATTTCTTTTCATCTCGTGTGCTGAATCGCTGGAACAGTCTGTCTCAAGAGGCTGTGGACTCAACCTCACTGAATATGTTCAAGAGCCATCTAGATCAACTACGCTCAGCAAAGATGGGTTTCTTTACGGATTCGTGGTCCGCTTAACCCTACTGCTGCTTCTGATTGATGCGATTGTTACACTAATGTTTGAGAAGTTTAACTGGAGCAGCACACAGGTATGAAACAGGTATGAAACTCTGCAACAGCTACTAGCAAGAACACAAAATGAAACTAGGATAAACTGCCAAAAGATAGCAACTTTATCATCACGGCGCAAAACGGGACGAATAATTCTGTCAGCCCATCACCACCATCACCGCGTCAAAGCGCGAGTTAGCTTGAAGCGTCCGATAACGACCCACAATACAGTGTCATACCATTTGCTGCAAGAAACTCGTCGAAGTTTTCGTTCCTGACCAGTACATATTTTCCGGCGAAGTTTGGTTTATCGCCAGCAGACGCCTCTTCTCCACTCATGATGATAACATATGTTTTCAAGCTGCCACGTACTGAAATGTAAACAAACCGCCCGTCTGTGAAGTTGTGAACTGACCTTTAATTGGCGGCACTGTGCCATCTGTCGGTAATAGAGCCGTTTAGCAATGAAACTTCATTAGCCGACTGTAGTCGCGCTTATGGTACGATGTGTCGTCCGTCTGTCTGTCGTCTGTATCGAAATATATTGTTGCCAAACGGCACGTCACAGGGAGTCGGCGATGGTACCATTAGATAGGGCGTCATCAAGTTCTCGTAAACTGTCACTCAATAGTAACGAAATCGCTATCTGCAACGGTTCGGCCAAGTTTTCAACACCACCAGTTCGTTGAACAGTTTGTTGCTCATTTAATGTCAATCGGTAATACAGAAAAGTTAGGAGAACGGGTTTCTAAATATCAAACTGCTTGAATTGTAGACATCTTAATAGTGATGGTATCTGATATCTGGATACATTAATTACAGCTGTACCAGTGGCCAGGCATGTAGTTTTGAGACCACCGTTTAGTCCAGGGGTGCACAACTTCTCTGGGCATCTGGGCCACACAGGAGATAGATTTTAAGCTGGCGGGCCGCACGACCCCAGGCCATCATGAATGCTTTATAAATGTTATCAGTTATCTGGCTGTATTGTAGGGCCTTGTAGGCCACAATGCCACTTTTTGGCTCAATCCGCAAATAATGCCGAAAATTAACAAAGACAAGCATTCGAATGAAAATGAGAATTATGACAACCTCGACTGGTAATCAAAAAGCAGTCACATCATGCAATAATGTACTGTAGTAAACTAAAATAATTCGTGCTTCTCAAGTTCTTCATCGCAACAACGCTACATGTAGTGCACTCACTTAGTGAGAAATATTGCATTTCTTGTCTGAAGCCAGTTGTTCAATGTTTGGAGACAAGCGGGAGCAAGCAACATGCATAACGGCATGCAAATTGTCATCTGTTAAACTTATTTATATTCATGACAGAGAACGCTTGCTCACAAATGTAACTGCTGCCAAAAATCGAAAAGTTTCAGTGCATTTGTGATAACTGTTGAATATTTGTGTCTGTCGAGACACTTGTAGAACTCCAGAATTCCTTTTTCACGAAGTACAGCACGCAATGCAGCTGAACACTGGATGTCAACACTGTCTAAAAACCGAAACAAACTAATCAAATTGTTTTGTTTAATTGTAGTGAACTGTCAAAAAATATCAGTAGAGTACGGGGTAATTTTCCTTATTCTACAGCAAGCAAGGCGGGCCGGATGTTGTGCACCCCTGGTTTAGTCTACAGACAGTATGGTGTCCTTGTTAGGACTCTCTACCCTGTTTAATTACTGAAGACTGAGGAGGCTGTTATCACTCATATTATTCTGGTTATATATAAATGTACTACATTTGCGTGTGTTGATATAAAAGTTTATCGCAAAATGAACATTACCCGAATTAGTAAGTTTCTGTTCAAAAGCTAATGGGCAAACTTTTTTTGCTCCACAGCTCATTTCATTTTGCACAAACTAATATAACTGACTTTGATGACGTCAATTGCAGAACAGTGAAAGCAGTGCACGCTGATAAGCAAACACTAATACTTATCCAATATTTATTTTTTTTTCATTTTAGGTAACATCAATATCAGCATTAATTTAAAGAATTTATTAACAACCATCTAGTGGTCACCAGTTATCCAGAAACAGGCTGCATTACTATACATGTAGTACAAATCTTCTTTAATAGACCTTTCTCCCAGAGACTAATCACCGCAGATGTACGTGAGACGGAAAATATGTAAACTGCTGCAACAATTTTACACCTGGCATAACTAAGTTGCAGTTGTTCATGCGTTTAAACATTTTAATGTTGTTTTCTTTTGCATAATAATACAAGATTTACGTAGCACACAGTATATTCGGAGGTGTCTGGCTTTTTCGCCCCTTTGCCATTTCACCCCGTTTTTTCACCCAGTGGTGTAGCCAGGATCTAGCTGTAGTGGGGGCACTTCAGGGGTGAGGTATGGGGAGGGGTGTCCCCTTCCCAAGAGGAAGGGGTCTGGAAAATTTTTGGATTTTGTGTGTGGTAATGACGTGTTTTGGTGCATTTTTGGCACTATTTTGAGTAAGTGAGTAGGCTCCTATGGGGGCACGTACGCCAGTGCTTTCGCCCCCTTAGCTTGGATGATTCACCCCCCAATGAACAGACCTGCCAGTAATTCAATATCGATTAGTACGAGAGCGATAAAGTGCAATATGTATATGCTATAATACGACCTGATTTGCTTTTTACAGCAAGTTGTCACCATATAACGTTTACAGTGCTATAGGATGCTGTCTACAGATCTAGACTTTCGTCAACACGCAGTAGCAGTTATTAGACCTAGACCTAAGTAGGTATATGCTACCTGTAAGAATTCGTTTCAAAGACCGACGTACTTGACACGCACGTAGCACACATGGAGAAGATTTGACATTTGGTCTTTTAGGTGTCTGTCATCAAAAAATGAGATATTTGCAGCAAAAATCACCATTTTGTGGACAAAACAAAATTAAAATTAATGCAGAAATTTGCACAAGACTCTGTCGGAATTAAGCTAAGCCTATATGAGAAATTTGCAAACATTTCAGTTGGAAAATTATAGCTACCTTTCTACTCCACAATGAAGCTGCTATGGCGGATCCTGAGACGACTGACTTTTGTTTTTGTGCTGCGATCACTTATTAAGACAAACATTTTTGTCACATATAATGTAAATTAAAATAAGTAGGCTTACTAATCAGTTAAGTGACGATACACTGTAGTTGTTGTCGTTATGTAAACAAAAAAAAACAGAAAATATCATTCTATATTATACCAATATATTACTCAAAGTGTAGCGAATTGTCCAAGGTGTGGGGGCAAATCAGCCAGGGGGGGTGAAAAAGCCATAATTATTTTAGGATATTTTTGGACTCCATGGCACCATACAAATCTTGCATCATTATTAATATTAACTGTACTGAAGAAAAAGATGAAAATGGCTAAATGAATAAACAGTTTGATCTTCAAAGTGAAACAAAAATACTTCAAAGTGCTTTAACAACAGAGCGATGACGACACCTTTACGTACCACAAAATGACAATAAAACAAAACGGCAAACACTCAACGCACAACTTACAAAAACACATCAGAGACTGGGACAAGCAACTGCATGTGGACAGCAAAGCGCTGCGACATTGCAGACATATCTGTTTGACTGAAAGATCGATAAACCTAAGTGTCAACAGTCACCATCATGGCAACCACAATCACATTGGTCGACCACGTCCACGCCCACGTGGCATCATCCCGCCTCCGCCACCCTCGCCCTCCTGCGACGATTTCGGATTTTTGACAGTTTCGTCGACGGACAGTATGAGACACGCTGCTTCCGACGCGGCAGTCAGAGCGTTGATTTTAATCACAGCCGGTTCCCAGACGCACGCGTCAAAGTTGTCGGTGATGTCCTCGTTGTTTATGTCGACACCGTACCACGTGCATCCTATGCACCGCCAATAATGTTAATTATCATGAAAAGCCTCCACAGGCTTATCGTCATTATATGCCAGGATGTGCCTGATCTATATAGTCAGCAGAACAGAAACGTCTTTAGAGCAAAATTACTTACTGAGTTCATCGCAATACTAACTTGCATGACAAGTAATACAAGTCATATTATTTTGTTGTTCATACATATATGTATAATTTTATAATAAATGTGATAGCAAATAGTACAATACCAAGCATCACTGTCACTTGCATGCTACTGCCAGCAGACACAAGTCATAGCAACAATTAACCTGCTGAAAAACTGCAACTAAATATTAGTACTGCATTCATGTACTATAGCTCAGCTAAGACAGCTGTTCTGCATACTCAAACAACATAATAAGTCCTATAATGATACTGGCTTTGGTCATTTTACTTCTGCACTAAATGTGCACCATTACTCACGCCTGTAGAAAGAAACAATATTTTATCCTCGTAGTAACTTGGACAAATCTCTGCAGAAAACCAACTAAAATGTACAGCAACAGCAACAAATGTCCACCTTGGATTTTTCATATTTTATTTAATGAACAACCCATGTACAGTTAAAATTCCTGTAAACGTGTAATTTTCTTACCCACAGAAACTATAGCAATATTAAATTACAAACAGTGATAAACCAGAAGAGAGGAAAGATAGTTTATGAGACTATGCGAAAAATAATGGAGAAAAGAAGTTGCCTCCCGTGTATGCGAAAATACCTAAAATAGTCGGTAAAAGGAGTTGGCTCATTGCAAAAAGTGGTGAATGGGGGTACCCCCAGTGCACAAATTCTGATTGTACAGGAAATGTGTGTTACTACACAGTTAAGTGTGGAGATAAAGTCGTAGGTCGGAGACCTTGAGCGTGTTTCTGTCGCAGTTTGTTGAGCACGTTGGTTGCATCGAAGCCGGCGTTGTCACACAGCTGGCGCGGTATCACTTCCAGTGCCTTTGCCATGCAGCCGATCAGCAGCTGCTCCTTACCAGCGATCGTACGCGAGTGATCACGCAGGTACTTGCTGAGTTCCATCTCAATCGCACCGCCGCCTGCCATATACACAGCAGCAGTCCATACATACTGGTAATTACACAGAAAGATATCAGTGACAATCTGACTGCCCCATCATAGTCGGCCACCTTCACCTTGACGTCTTAGTGCTCCAAAGACCCAAAAGATTGGTAAAATCCGAGGCAGAGAAGCCAACAAAGTGCCAACCAGGCTCTCTTTGAGCAGTTATCATACACTGGTTTTAACACTCTGACTGGGGCACAATGTGACACTCGTTTATAATTGCGCTATACAAATACTCTTACTGAATTAAACTGAACTTTACCAGTGCTTAAAGTCCAAGTCTCGTCATTTTATGTAACTGTTAAAAGTGCTAATTGGCTTAATAAAATGCTAATTTGTCAATATTCGTCAATCTTCCGGTTGCTAATACATCTTAATACCCAAAAAATCAGATGTAAAGTACTCACTTTTCCCTTTTCACGGATTCGGACATTTTTGAAACTGCGATGTCACCTGCAGGAAAGTTGCTCTATTGCCCTGAGGTCAAATGCAGCTTAATTTACGGCCAAACAGACAGCCTCAAAAGGCCAAATTTTTCATCAATAGCTAACCCAGTAAAAACCAATATTCCAGCACATCATTAATTTTACTAACCGCACACTTATAGTAGTGAACAAATAAACAATGATGTAATTTCTAATGTCACGTACTATGAAGCTAGCATTATTCTGAGAAAAATTGATGGACTTAGTATGTTCAAATGCGAATGTCAGTTTGTCAATTAAGCATCCTATGAGTGACGTCGTCAGTATTTATGGCACGTTCCGGTGAGTTCGGCTGGCACAACATATTTGTGATAAAATTACTAGAGCTGTCAAAGCATTAATTTTTTAATGCATTAATGCACTGCATTAATTTTTTAACGCATTAATTAATGCGTTATTAACGCACCCAGTCCCTTTCAAGAGGGAAAGTAGGGGAGGGGGTAAGTTACTCCGGACTCCACGACGTTCAGGGCCCCCTGCTTGTAGAATATAGAAAGTTAGGAACACATTTTAAATGTATAATCAACGATAACTGCCATCATAGCTAGCATAGAAATCTATTAGCCTGTCGTCGAAATAATTATTTATTAACAGTAGTGATGGAATGGCAACTACAGTTTGTTACTTGAATTCATTCGATTGTCAAATAACTGCAGTTTAACGAAATATTGTAACTTTTGCTTCACGAAATTTAGTAAATTAAGATAAATTTACGCACGTGTGTGTTAATTTTTTTAACGCATGTTAATTTTTTTAAAGCATGTTAATTTGTTAATATATTAATGCGTTAATTTGACAGCTCTAAAAATTACTTCAAGGCGATGTTTTCATTTCAACTGATCAGCGTATTATTAACTGGTGTTACATTCTACACGTATTTAGCCAATATCGTTTTTTCGTGCGACTGGGCCTTTAATCTTCAGCTTCAATGCCGATTTCAGCTTCACAGCCATATATGACTGCACAGCCATCCGTGGCTTCATAGCCATTTACTGTAACCCTTTAGTTGCATTCGGGGAAGCGCATTGGGCATAACTGATATGACCTCAGTGCTGCACAAGTGAAACAGCCTGCCACCTTGAAGCTAAGGTAAGAACAACCTAGCTCCATGTCAAAGAATAATCTAACAGAAATCACTGCACTGTATTTCTCCCACTTGTTGCCTGTGATGCTTTAGCATTCAGTCATCCTGGAATATGCAGATGCACTCCAGAGCAATAACTGCATTAAGTATATATCATGTCTGTAAAGTTTCTGATGCTAGAGACTGAAAATCGGCACACCAGTTACACCTTGTGTAACATTATACATTTTTGCAAAATACTGATGACAAAATACATACAAAAAGGTATTAGAGATCTTTTTGAGTATGCGCTATATGAATTTACACTTTACTTACTTACTCACTTACTTACCTGCCCTGGAAAATGTCTGTACCAATTCTGGTTTTCCACAATTTCTTGTTTTTGTTGTTATGGACTGATATTAAACACATAAACAGACAAATGAGAAAAATGCATAATGTGGCTTATGTAAAGGAGGCATAATAATGTAGAAATAAGCTTCACAATGTCACAATCCCTGTAGTGCCTTCACTCAGCTGCAAGTAAAAAACACTGCTAAATCTTTCTGTTCATCTATTTCTCAGCACAGCGAATCCAATTACTATTACAGTGAGTGAAAAAACCGACCAGCAACAATGGCATCATTCTTGATGGTCCGGCGAACTATCATAATAGCATCATGCAGTGATCGCTCAGTCTCTTCGATGAACTGTTCGGCACCGCCGCGTAAGACAATTGTGCATGTCCTTGCTTTTACACACCCCGTGAACAGATTGTACCTACATCCGCATACATACAAACTCAATACTACTACAAACACTACTACAAGTATAATACTACAACTAAAACAACTACAAATACCACTTCAGTGAAGTTACTACTACTCCAGACTACCATGCTGGACAATTCTGCATGCATGTTACACAGACCGTGAACAAGCTGTACCATCATCCACAGTTCCCCATATACATACAAACCGATTATTACTACAGATACTAATACAACTACCAATGCTCAGCACCACCATGGAGGACAACTGCAATGTTGGATACTGTTTTCAAACACCAGGCAAATCATATCACTTGTCTCTGCTTGCTTAAGTTTTGCAGAATTCTTCACAACAACGTGGAAATTTAGCAAAACACTTCTGCTGATTCGGAAGTAAGTCTACATGTTGTTCTAGATCAGCACTGCGTGTTGGGGGGAGGGGCACAAGGCCTAGAATGTGCAAAGCCTCTGGAAAGCCAAGCGATCGCTTTCGCTGGCTATGAGAAAAATGGAAAGATGAAGGAAGACTTCTTGTTCTGTAAATAGCAACTGCAGCAGATGTGAAAGCTATTGTCGACTTTCTTTTGAAAGAAACAGGCTTGGCTGGAAGAATGTCAAGCACATCAGTACTGACAGTGCCGTAGCGATGGTCAGAGTCAGATGGGAAAACAACATGTTGAGCTTCTGCTGTAATTTCAGTGGCTGACTGCTGAAAAGAAGAAATATAACTCATTTTTTATCGAAGCGCAAGGGGGCCACGAGTTGGTGAGGGGCTCAGCACGGGAACATGGGCCAAAAAAAAATTAAGAACCACCGTTCTAAATGCTAAACTCAATTCAATTAGACATTATTGCAGCAGTGATGTTTGCTGACCGTTCGCCACCAAGCTGTTTCTCCTCAAAGAGTTCACACGTGCCGAGAACATCATCGTTGATTCCGCTGACAGTTGTGACGATTGAACCACCGCATGCCTGCATTGTACGCTTGAGATCATCTTCCACTACACGACCCGCGCAGAACATGTCCCTACAACAGCAACAGCAACAACCATTAGTTACTACAACTACCACTACTACTACTACAACATATACACTTCAGGTCATCTTCAACAACACGAACGGCACAGAACATGTCCCTAAGACAACATCTACAACTGCTACTATTACAGCATACACACTTCAGGTCTTCAGATCATCAAACTCTGGTTACTGTATGCACGCATTCCGGACACACGACCAACCATGGCACAACTACACGCTGTCTGAAACTAATGCCTTGCTAAGCTGACGCACTGCAAGCCAAAAATCAGTCCATCATGCAGTAAGAAACTTAAGAAAGTCAAAAATATCCAAAAAGTGTTAACTAAAAACAAATATAATTAAAAACAGGGTTAAAAAGAGTCTCAGATGTTCTGAAAAGTTTCCATGTTAGATTTGAAATCTTTAGGAAATTTGTTTCACGCATGTGGACTGATGTAAAAAAGCACATTTTCCAAACTTATTAAGCAGTTATGGCTTGATGTAGTCACTGGTCTATGCTGCATGCAAATCAGGTGATAAGAGTTCAGCATTTCATATAAAACACGCACTACAGGAGACTGACAAAAGTTATAAAATGCATCTGACCTCTTGAAGGTTACAAGTTGTGTACAGAGCCAAACCCAAGACCTCTGCCACATTCACAACCTTACAACCACAACCTACCATTACACCACCCAGTCACATAAAACTAAACTTTCCCGGAACACTTGAATCAATTTGCCTGGAGAACAAAAATGTCCAGCAAGAACCAATCAGTCAATCAATCGCTGGTGAAAATTAACTACCACAAACGTTCAGCCATAGTTGACAAATAGAGAGATTTAAATATGATAAATTATAGTTAGAGTATGCACCAGACCTGTCGGCAAAGTACTGCGTTGCAACATCTCCAATGGGCAGCTTCGACAGGACGACCTTTGCCCCACTCTGGTGTATTTTGTCCAGTTTGTTGTACAAGATCGACCACTCGGCATCCACAACTGCCTGGTATTCCTGGCAACATGAGGCAGACAGACAGATATCAGCATAAGCAGGGATCACTTAACCAATCAGATAATGATATATGCCCAAAAACCTACATACTAACAACGAACAACAATAGTAATAGCCGCAGCAATATTTGTGGGGCAGTGGGTCATCACAGTACAGCCATTTAAAAGCTCAGATGGCTCATATGACAATGCAGAACATCACTACATAACCATTAACCTTTGGACCAAACCAATCAGCTTTAGTCACAGTCGAGATCAACACTGCCAATAACAATACTGCATATATGTCTAATCAGCTAACTACAAATGTAGCAGCTGATGCCTTTGAATAAACTAATAAATGCAAAAATAACAAGACAAGTCAATGAGATGAGATAAAGTATCCTACCAAGTTCTCCATCTCTGACATTGTTCATCCCATTCTTGTGCTCAAACATAAAATCCCTAAAAAAACCATCCGATTGAATGCAACTGGTCTCTTTAAAAACCTGGGTCAAAGCCAGAAAACCCAAATCCCACAAAACTTACTAAGGTGGGCTTCTTTAAAGAACCCTTTTTTTCAACCGATTCAATTCATCATTCAGTCAGAAGGTTGAGACTGAGCTTACTTCAACAGAGTCGACGCGAATCTCAGCGTTGTCTTTTTCGGCTTTGAGTTCCAACTCAATGTTGAGCATCGCTATCTTAGGATTGTGGTAACTCTTGGGCTGCATCTCAAACCCAGCGTAGCTGAACGTCTTCTTGAACGCCACGCCGGCAACCAACAATGAATCCTGAAATATGCATGCAAATATGCATGTTCACTAGCAAAGTCTGGAAGCTATATAGCAACTCCGCAAAAACAGTTTTAATTCTGATTTTAATTGTGTTTATATCTTCTACATATTTCACACTGCTTTGATTGTAAACAAATGACTGCAGTCAACTTTATTCCAGCACTTGAATTTTAAAGTTTACAATATAAACGAAAACCAGAATAAAAACAACAGAAAAACCTTAATCCTACACGATCTCCATTCAACATACTAATACACTTGCACAACAAATGAGGTTTCTAACCAGCACATCAGCATATAAAAATCATCAGATACCACAAAACTTTCATTAAAAATTATGGACATATTCATAATAAAAATGATAGACATATTCATAATAAATATAACAAAATGTCCTGCTAACACAAACGGGAACGTGCAACAGCTGTGATGCATGTTTAAAAGCTCAGTAAAACAATGTCCAAGTCAGTCACCAGAGAGCGCCAGATGACCCATGGCTATAGTGTCTATAGTGTTTTACTCGTACTCACCAGAGGGCATGACGTATCTCGATCAGCCAATGCCGTATCAGCTGGATATCGCAAATTTTCCCTACCCCCTCACATTTAGCACTCTCGTTGGCGTGACCCTTTCAAATTTATGGAAAAGCTTTACGATTCCTGAAACTAGAGTCTTCCAGGCAGCCGACAGTGAAGATTTGGTGATCCTAGCTTGCACCGTTTTTGACTGATTCACTCGTGTGATGGATGGCTGGACAGACAGACAGAATAGTGATGGCTAAGATGCGCTACAGCAGTAGCTGCTGTTGCGTGTAATAAATAAAAAAATAAACATTTAAAAGCATAATTTTTTAGCTACAACTTTTTCACAGCAAGTAGCTACATGATCGTAAAAAACAACAAGATGGATAAAAACAACATAAAAAAGCTAGGATATTTGGCTGCATTACTCCAGAGTAGCTAATGAAACAATCAAAATAAACAAATGCAACTGCAACTTAAAAATTTAAAATTGAAACTGTGAATGCATTTCATGCATAAGTGATATTTCCCCGAATCGGCTAAGATGCTGTCACATGTTTTCAAAGGTTATGCTTGCTTACCTAAGCTTTTCTTATGACTCGTTTGTAAATCACAGCTTTTCTTACAGTTTTCATTAGTCCAATTTCTTTGTAAATTATTCGCAAGTCGAACTGATGAACTGCGATGGCATACAGACCTCCAAAGCTCCGCCTTGTATCTTCTTTACTCCAATCATGTTCAAAGGAAGCAGCTCATCGAGCATCATTACGGCATCTACGACCATATTGGCAAAAAAGTCCTTCTGATGAGCGACTAGCTTAGAGCTTAGTGCAGTCGCAGCACATTTCTTCAGCAGTTCTCTGTGCTGTCTGCAACGCACATAAAACACGGTACAATATTTTATTATTCGAATGCAACCATGACTGGTAAAAGGTTACGAAACAGCACATACATCATCAGTCACCAGCAGTCAATCAAGCAAAAGTAAACACAAAAACAACAGAAATATTCAAAAAAATTTATATGCACAGTACAGCATAAAATCTCTCCATAGCGAGTAGCTCTGCAAGTGGAAGACCGACAGATCTTTACAATAAATATTTCTAGATACTTGACTATAGCGTCACTCTGTTGTGGAAAGCGTCACTTCGTAAATGACCCCTCCTTCTCAGATGCTTTGCGCAGAGGTACAATTGCATCATCCGATGACTCGTGCAGCAAATAAGGTAAGTGAATACAAATGAATCGAAATCAACACTACATCATAAAAATAAATGCTCAACAGTCAACAATTTAATATTAATTACACACGAATCAAAGTGATGAACGAACAATATAGCAGTTGCAATGGATGCTAGCCAGGCAAGGGCCGCTTCGAAGACGTTGGGTTTGGATGGCGGTGCTGCCCATGGGAAGACCATATGAATATGTAGATCACAAACAGTCTCACAGTGGGACAATTAAATGGGTGCTGATAAGTAATGGAATTAATTTCTCTGAATATGTCTCATGTCAGTATATTATGACTGACTGCCAGAGACAATACTCACAGCAGTTCATCCAACAGAATGATAAGTTAGCAATAAAAAACAGGCAAAATTCCAGACACAATGCCACAGCAAACAAACTGCGTACAGCGCAAAACTTACCCTGGGTTTGACTCCTTTATTTGCACGGCAATGTCTCGAATGCGTTGTATTGCCTGCAGTACAAAAAACCATATCAGACAGATTAGCTTAACAGTAACAACCATTACAGGCCCAATGGTACACTGCCATAGAGCGTTAACAGTTTGAAACCATCAACATTACTAAAAAAACAAATCTTTGAATCAACCTGCTACTAAGAACAAACTGCTAAGCTTTTTTTCAGACAGTCAAGTCAGCTGACGATGATTTTACCTATCGACCTCAAACAACATTTAACCTTTAAACATTCATGTTTCCCGGCCTCGATAACCGATAATAACTCTCGATAATAACTCTAGAAAAATTTGCATTTACACTTGTACAGGGGTGTACCTGCAAATTTTTCCAGAGTTAACTAAATGAGGCCTGTTCCCAAAAGTAGACTTTCCACCATTGTTGAGGCAATACTCTTAACGAACCGATCATGCCCTTCCTGTGGCCCAATTCATAATCAAAGCCATATGAGATGTGTAACCTACAGATATATCTAAGCAATAATAATACCATACCAAGCTGGTAGCTCGTCGAAATGCCCTCACAATGACCTGCGGGTGAACGCCCTCCTCTATGAATGGCTTGCAGTGTTTCAGAAACTCTCCTGCCAGAAGAACTACACTCGTTGTCCCATCACCAACCTGGCACAACAAGCATGATATATGCAAACACAGCAACATGGCTCTGTTATAAACCAACACCGTGATTAAGCACAGATCACTTAAGCTTCAGCAAACAAGAAACTTTAAACTGATTAAAAAAAACTGCCAGCAGTGCTAGTCTAACAATTCACCCAACAACTGTTCCTAAGAATCTTTTATCTTGTTATTGTGATGCAGAGACAAAATGTTCAACATCAACGATCAATTCTGTTGGCATAGAAAAACTGTTTTCTACTTATGTGTGCAATGTGTGAACCTCGGCATCTTGTGACTTGGCAATCTCAACCAGTGTCTTGGCAGCAGGATGCACCACATCGAGGAGCTTCATAATTGTTGCACCGTCGTTAGATATCGATGCCTTGCCTGTTAGTGCAAAATGCACAACTCGCAATAGTGACAAAACCTCAGAATAGATAACAAATTTGAGCTAATGCTCACGAGACGCGCGAAAGCCTATATCAGTTCCAGTTCAGTAGTTTAGCTGAAAATTGGGGTGTTCATGCAAAGTTAATATACAAACACCAAATTCTCTATCTGGATCGCATAGCGGTAACGACAGTACCGTGGCGCCACCTTGTAAATGATACAGACTTGTGTAACAGCCCGAAATCTCCAAAAAGTCCGTAAAACCCCCTATTTTGGCATTCAAGGTCATATAAGGTCATTGAATTCGGCGCCAATCGAGAGCCAGTATATGACTTCCTATTAGTGATTAACAGTAACCTAGACTCTACCTCGCACCGTTACTGAGATACAGCGACTCATTGGCCAAAAATCGCAAATTAAGCCCACCCCCTCTCATTTAGCGCCCTCGTTCAGGGTGACCCCCTTCGAATTCATGGAAAAGCTTTACGGTTCCTGAAACTAGAGTTTTCCGGGCAGCCGACAGTGAAGATTTAGTAATTCTAGCTTTATTGATCCACCCGTGTGACGTACAGACGGACGGACGGACAGACAGACGAACAGAATTGCATTGGCTAAGATGTGCTGAAAGCAGTAGCTGCTTTCACATGTAGAAACGTCTTCAGTGACACGCATTCCTTACACAGCTTTACAACCCAAACCACTCTGTCCAAAAACTCTGTGAGGCATCATTTTGGAATTACTGCCGCACCGGCCTTGTGCTAACATTATGCAACTGTCCATCTAAAGCTGTGCAAACTCGTCCCTAACCTTTAACCTCTTGAAATGAAAACTGACACACTGGTTATTCCTGCCCTGAGAACATTGACACCAATTTTGACTCTTCTATGCTAGTTTTGTTTTTACGCGCGAAAGCAGCTACTGCTTTCAGTGGATCTTAGCCATCGCAATTCTGTGAGTCTGTCCGTCCATCACACGGGTGGATCAGTCAAAAACGGTGCAAGATAGGATCACCAAATCTTCACCGTCGGCTGTCTAAAAGACTCTAGTTTCATGATCAGTAAAGCTTTTCATAAATTTGAAGGGGTCACCCCGAACGACGGCGCTAAATGAGAGAGGGGTGGGCAAAATTTGCGATTTTTTGGCCAATACGTCGCTGTATCTCAGTAACAGTGCGAGATAGGGCCTAGGTTACTATTAATCACTAATAAGAAGTCATGCACTAGGTCTCGACTGGCACCGAATCCAATGACCTTGAATGACCTTGAACGCCAAAATAGGGGGATTTATGGATTTTTTGGCAATTTCGGGCTGCGAAACAAGTCTATATCATTCACAAGGTGGCGCCACGGAACTAGATACGTTATGCGATCCAGATACAGAATTTGGTATTTGTATATTAACTTAGCGTGAACACCCCAATTTTCAGCTAAACTACTGAACCGGAACTACTATAGACTTTTGCGCATCTCATGAGCATTAGCTCAAATTTCTTGTCAAGTTAGAAGCCCGAACAAATAGAAGGACAAGCAAACCTCTAATGCACTACATGTATATTAGAAAAAAATTTAATAAGCAAGCCATAAGTCAAGTCGTAACACACAAGCATCTCGGCACAGTGTTCTAGATTGCTGTCAACTCACCAGAGCTATCAACGATGAGCTTGTCCATCCCACGAGGCCCAAGCGTTGTGCGGATGGCATCAACAATCGCCTGGCAGGCATTTATGTTGCTGACAAGTTGCGGCTTGCCCTGTGAAGTGTCAGTTCCTTCCTTCAGCAGGATGATTGGCGCTTGCTACAGTCACCAACCACAAACACAACTACTGCACATATATCCAATTGCACAGACTTAAAGGTCCACTGCCACGGTCAAACTCACTCGCACAATTTATGTAGATTTAAATTCGACATCTAACCTCGCACATATAATATGTTGATTTGAGCTTCATGAACATACAAAATTAATGTGCAATTTCAATTTGAAACAAAATGCAGCATTACGTTATATTAAGCGAAAATACCAGTTCCCAAGGTGAGCCTAGCCTAGAGATGTCATGAATATTAATGGCTTAGCCGGTAATGTCATCAGTTTAGGCTAAGCCATTAATATTCATAATGTTTATTGGCTAGCTTCATGACGTCACCTGGGGCGCCTACATGCCAATATGGCGACGCATTTTCTACGTGATTTTTGTAGATCGTCAATTTCAAAGGTAAATTTTTCCGTGTTGATAAAATGCTGTTATTACTGTCAAAATTATCAGAACATTATGCAATTTTAGAAAAATGGATAAAATATATACGTTAATTTTGGTGTCTAGGGACCTTTAACCAAACAGACTGTAAGCTGCCACTCATTTTTTGAGGTGACACCAGTCTAAATTTGATCAGGTTCCAGTCTGCCAGGGACTGCCATAGCCAAGGTCAGCCATAGCCGAAGATGCAATTTATCCCAACTCATAACCCTGACACTAACAATATCTTAACCCTGGCGCTGTTCAGGCTAGTGCCCCTTCATACTAGTAAACTGTCCCCACTAACAGTAATGAGTTCTTATGCTGTTAAGGGATGGATGAAGAGTTGGAGTGAGTAAACTGACATAATCGGTTACCAATTTGCCTCGGGCAACATACAAGAGACACAAACGACAAGTAGCGTACAACCACCGTCTGTAGTCCTATTTGTAGCAAGTGTTACGGTCCTCTTCGGCGAATTACCGGCGGCTTAACAAACCAGACTGTCATCTTCCTACCATTATAAACCTTAATATACACATGTAT
>Ga0209671_1002815_pt1 | contig 16283 bp, 13 predicted proteins | sample WorMetHERISLAND2_2_FD_187401 | JGI IMG/M metagenome (GOLD analysis project Ga0209671, IMG submission 187401) | Marine gutless worms symbiont microbial communities from Max Planck institute for Marine Microbiology, Germany - Olavius geniculatus... | ecosystem: Host-associated > Annelida >...
GTACACAGCAGTTTTCACGCAGGTCCTAGTATTGTTTTTTGGCTAGTACTTCAGCTGAAAGTACTGCACGAAATTATTGTCACGATTGAAGTACTTCAGGATACAGTCTAAATAAGTATTCTTGCCAAGCATGTTGGAGTAGAAATTCCACTGATACAACTCATGCAAATATTCAAAAGGCAAGTCACCACAGAAATACTGAAGTTCCTTTACTGATTCACTTCTCTTGTAACTAAAAATCTTCTGATAAGCGTCATTGTAGCATACACACAATTGATGAAGAGTATTTTTACACATATATGAATGAGTGCTGTGCATTTTAATCAGTTGATTGTTAATGCCACTGTCAGCCGTGGCGTCACGTCTAAGCCATTTTATACACTTTGGGTATAAATTATGATAATTTAAAAGCAAGTTGTTACACAAACTGACAATTTTCAATTCTGCTGAATAAATCACATTTTAGTTTATTGTGTTTTAATTAAGTCATTAGAACTTTTACAGAGACAACAACTCAGCATTACCCAACAGTTTGGAGCATCTGCATTTTACATGATAGTGCGCTGACATAAATTACGTGAGGTGGACAGTGATAGTACTTTACATTATTCTATCGTCCTGGCTATATGTATGCCAAAAATTATCAAATTTGGTGCAGATTTGACGAAGTTCTGACAAAAACAAGTTGGGTCATTTTTTGGCACACTGTAGAATTGTTCAGTGATTAATGTTTTATTAGACAACAGCTCCAGCAAGATAGCGGCTGTGTATTCTTTGTGTTGGATGTGAAGTGTGGTTTGCTGCAGGGGTTTGCAGTGTCGTTGCTGACTAACACACTGAATGCCGAGATGTTACAAGTGAGCGGCAGACAGTCGGCTGCCGACCGGGGCCTTGCTGAGGTCGTTGTACACTTCAGCATTGTGATGCAAGCCTTGAAAGACTACAAACTGCTGCAACCACTCCACTCGCTCATCGCCAACGCCGGCAGCATAGCTGTGTGTATCCAGTTTAGTTGTCTTGTGCTTAGGAAGCCTCTTTTTCGTGAGCTGTTTTAGGTGTAACTGTTATACCTAAGTAATGTTAGCTATGGATATTGATACAAATGTTGTTCTTTGCATTTATCGAATAGATTCATCACGTCAAATGTACTATGCAAAAAATTCGTTAAATATGACCAAAAAGCATTTGTATACCTTGACGTTTCTTTCGACTTCCATCGGAAGTTTTCATCAGAAGAATGTAAAAATAATTTCTTCTTGGTTCTTGGCACAGTAAGTAGCAGATGTGCCAAGATGTGTTTTTTGCCTTGCTTTGCTTTGCCTTTAGCTGTCTTTGCTTTGAGGATAGGCTGGACTGTGAATCGCCCGTCTCTTTATTCTGATCTGTTGTCTGCTTTTTAGACTGCATCTTCAATTTCCATTCCATTGTCATCTGTGTCTGTATTTGTCTGTATCAGAAAATTTGGATAATGTTTAAGCCGTTAACATATACAATGTACCAATGGACAGACTGGGGATCTTCTACAATCTGTGAGCTACTTATTGAGTGTTTCATTTGATACTGATTGTTCTTACCATCACTGTAATTGTCGTGTTTACAGATATTTTCTGTCTCCATTGATACTTGTCAATTCCGTTGTAGAATGCGTTTCTGCCGACGATGCCTCAGGATGATGTTGAAGAAGTCAGAGCAGCTTTGCTTGGTGCTCGTCATGCAGGGGAAAATCCAGTCTTCTATCGTATGCACTTTTTTACTACAATGTTGCTGCTTTCATATTTTTGTGTCTTTATTGTCCATTTTGTGTGTTGAGTTTAGTTTTTAAAAATTTGTCATTGAATTACTATTTATTTTATTACTTTTTCAATTTAGCAGATAATTAATTTATTAACTTATTTGTTGTTTGTTACAGAATGTCCCAATGGACATCCATATGTCATAGGAAATGTGAGTTCTTACTATTATTTTTATGTACTTTTGCAACTATTGTTGTAATTAGATATTGCATTTTTGTTCGTCATTATTATGGGAATGTTTAGCTTTCAAAGAAAAGAATGCCACTCTTATCATTATTATGGGAATGTTTAACTTTCAAAGAAAAGAATGCCACTCTTATCTAGTGAAGTAATGTGTTGTTTAGTCTGAACTTTGTCTGTATAAAGCATTTGCTCTCAGATTTGTCAACACACCATTTGTTCCAATGCATATGTATTAGTTTTGACAATAGTTAAAGAACAGTTTCTAAATATCTTATTAAACTATATTATTGTGAACCGGTAATTTAATTGTATTTATAACACTTAGTTATTTGGGCTATTGTCTAATTCATCAAACTAGCAAAGTACCCGCCCTATGGGTGGGCTACTTTTTTTGCTAGTGAAATGAATGCACGCAAGAGTTTGGGAGGGATTGTACGCAGTAGGCCTACATGGTATTTCGGTCGTAATAACATGCAGAGGGTGCCACTGATCCAATTGCCAGCGTGAGCCAGCACATGTCGCAGAGACTATGAAATTCATAGTAGGAGCGTAGTAGACTGGAACCTTTAAGTGGCCGTCATTCACCAGATGTCGCCACAAAGCTGACTATGGGCTTACTGACGAACTTGACAGAATCAGTTGGGAAAGAAGACCCGGCAACTCAACCCCTGCCCCTCAAGCTGCCCATGGGGGCAGATGGGGGCAAGGTGGGGGGGCACGTAGCCAAGGCTCAAGTATTCAAACGCCGTGGTCGGGGTTCACGACCGTGCAACAAGGAAGGCGCTAGAGGGGGCTGACAGACAGACAGACAAACCTTGCACAACTAATTAGTGTTCAAATTAGTTGGAAAGAATTTTGTGAAATTGTGACGGTAAGTAGTATATTTTAGTGTGGTCGCCCGGTGGCTGCCGATACATGTCGTCAGTGTGGAGCACGCATTGGAGGTCAAGCTTATGTTCTTGATGCAGCCAATCGCCTGCTTACAGAGTAAGTGTTTGCTTATTATGACTGAATCCAATGAGCTAATCTGCCTTCTGTTTTGCAGTGTGGACAGCCCAACCAGGAAGCTAATTGTCGGGCCTGTGGGGCTCGTATCGGTGGTGCGAATCACACCCTCGTGGCAAACAATGTCCTACTAATCAAGTTAGTTTCTGTCTCTGATACGGCTATATTCTTGGAAAAGATACGATTTTGACTAAATGCATTACACAGCGTTGCTTATTAGAGCAAGAAGTTGCCATGTCCATAATATTACATAATTTTTTTAGAAGATTCCATTTATAGCTTTATTGCTAGGTAGGAGCGCTCACGTTTGCAGAGGTTTCTGCTGTCCCAGCACCACTTATTTTTCAGTTTTAATTACATTTCTATTTACGTAACACTGTGTGTTCTGTACAGTGCTAGAGACAACACACGACGTGGTCACATCCTTGGTGCTGCACCTCAGACTCGGATTCCTTCGCCTGAGAGACAGATGTCGGCAGCATCAACGTCTGTTGTTCGTCTACTGCTCCATATGTCTATGTACCTTGGCGCTACTGAAAGCCCTCAGGTGTCTGTTTATCTGTTGTGTATTTTGTATTGTTATGCTTTATCAGTAAACAGCTTTTGTAACTGCTTTACTTGTGCTGCCACATCTCAAAATAAACTAGATATTTTACATTCTGATTGGAACTACTAGTGTCGGTTGTCTTTTGAGTGGCTCAGTTTTTGAGAAGTTTTTGACGCTAAGTGGATAACTCAAATTTAAGGTATATTTCATAACAGTTTCAAAAACTGCTAAAAGATGATTCAGACAAACAATTACTCAACTGCTTAATAGTAAAATATGACACACCTTTAATAAGGAACATCTTGAACACTGCATAGTTTACCGCCGACTGGCGCACGTGGTTCAGAAGATTTTTCATCTTCACTTGGCTACTAGAGTGTCAGTGGTTGACGGTGGTTATTCCAAGAGCATGCGTGCTGTATTCACTTTGTGACATATATAGGCCGTTCGACAATGTGAGTTTATTTCTTAGTCAGTGTTTAAACTGAACACTGTACAAAAACAACCACAACTAAACCAAACTAAACATGCAACAATCCAAAACAAGACGAGTGTTTGTTTACGCCATCGCTATCTCTGATTGGTCCTTCCGTTGGTCACGCCCAGTCACCTACGTCATTAGGGCACGTGAAGCAGTCAAAAGATATCGGTCTGCAAGTATCATTACAAAATTAATGTCGTTGATGTAATATAATAAATTAATATTACGAGCATACAGGATCGTTCACGGGTCGGATTGAAGAGATTTATGCACCAGAATATGATGAGGCCCAGCCAACACTACTAAACACTACAAAACATGCTTAACTGCTCATTTGTTGGAGTAATTAGACCTACTTTATTTTACAGAGGCATTGGACAGACTCCACGTTCGTTTGAACATTATCTTGTTGAGAATCAAATTTCCTTATGCCAGTTTCATAGGAATTGCTAAGTAATTTTTTTACTCCTCGCGCACTACATTCCTAACATAGCGAAGAGGAGTATATAAGATCAGTGTAATACTGAGGACCGACCAGTCGACCGACCGACTGACCGACCGACCAACGACCGATTTTTGTTCCTGGAAGAGCCTTACTGGAAGAACTTCAGACGGCCATATCTCCATAACTGTGCTAGATAGGCGCATGGTCACTATGGACCACCAATAAGAAGTCGACCACTGGCAGTCTAATGGTCATGAGACCGATGACGTCACGTGACCCCAAAAGGTCAAACTCGTGACCTCATTATCTTTGAGACGCCATTTCTCCATAACGGTGCTAGATAGACGCATGGTCACTATGGACAAGACCATGCGTCTATCTAGGGTCACGTGACGTGATGACGTCAGTTGCACGGTTGATGCTGTCGGCGAGGTGATGCTGTCAGCACCACTATTTGCGATGTGAAAAGAAAAAAACTAAAAAGCAGTTAAAAAGAATACAAAAGAAAATAATGTGTGCGAGGAGTACATTCGATTGGTCACAATCTAAAATATTTTTTGTGTTTTTTTGGATTTGATCTTTGTATTACCAGCTGGGCAAGACTACAGCAGCATTTTATTGATATTGATACTGATAATGACATACTGATACTACTAATACTACTACCACACGGCATAGTGGTAACGCATTTCATCTGGTCAACAAAGTTACTCTACAGCAGGCTCGGTTAGTGCTTAGATTCGTGACTGTCCACGGGCAGGTAAATCATCTAAGTACGAAGCCAGCCAGCTAGGTCGACTCAGCCTTCTACCCTCTGTGGGATGGTAAAATGAGTATCAGCTTTCGGGCTGAGTAGTAATAAATGGCGATGGTTAGTGTAGCACTTGTAGCTGCCTACAGGTGGATTTGAGGTTCAGATCAATCGGTCTGGTCCAAAGGTTGGCAGCCGCCTGGTGCTTGTGCTGTTCTGGCCAAATGAACCGGGTGAACTCTTGCAGTGGCAGTTCACTTCTACGATGACAGCACCATAAACACTGTCGCGGCTATTACTATTACTATTACTATGTACATGGAATTTTTATTGTCTGCTTTGAATATTTGGTCAACAAAAACTAAAACTGAGTTAAAATAAGAGTTTGACTCTTGATATCCTGGATGGGTAACTCAGTCTTCCGTCCATCTGGGGTGGGTAATTCAAGTATCGGTTTGTGTGGCTGGGGTTAAGGTGAGACATATTTGGTTGATCACCTGTGTCGAGCTCATGGCAGATAACTTTGTGTGATCTGATATGGCATGTGAGGCTCCGTAGCTTTGTGATTGGTTTCCGTGAAATGCTGTAGACATTTTTGCCATTTAGCTGTTACTCATTTTTACTGATTTTTATTTTTAAATGGTTTTTACTTGCTCTTTGTTTCTAATGTCTAGCGGCATCTAATGGTTTTGTGTGTGTTAATGTGTCATTAAGAAATCGTATGTTAGTGTGAATTATGTACGCATTTGTTCAGCTGGTTGCTCAGTTGATTGAATCGGCAGTTCATCCCGTGGAAGTGATGGAGTTTCTATGGCGTCACATGCGCTGTGATGTGGACACTATTCACACGGCTGTTGGCTGCAGTCTGGACGACGTTCTTGTTTTGGTTCACCTTTTGCTCACACTGATAGCCAGAGGACTTGATGGTTCGTTGTCTTAGTTCTATAACTTCTAACACTGCCAACATTTTATTCTAGCACTTTTGCTGCTGCTGCTGCTGTATTTGCTTCTCGTTTGTGTTAAGTCAAATAATTTTTCAATGCTGTTTACTTTTTGGGATTGAGGTGAAGTTAAGGTAAAAGTAAAGTTTAAGTCCAGTACTTGCTAGGGTGCTTTTTGCATGAGAAGAGTAGTGAGTAAATAAATAAGTAAATTGTTGATGTATGTAGCATGCCAAGCAATGCCAGAACAGCCTCTGTTATTAGCGTTGAAATATGGTAGGTTTCTAATAGGATTTTTTGCTGGTCGTAGTCCTTCAGATGTCTAGCCCAACCAACGACATCGAAGTTCTGAAGTGTCATGTGCAAAATGTTGGTTAGTATAAGTTATTGGGTTTAGCTTTTAGTTAGACAGCTAGCTAATTATCGGAAGACTTTACCATGTTGTATTCCAAGTGGATTCAGTGTGCGTTTTACAACACTTTTTTGTCCATCTATTAAGCCTAAGTGTATTTTATACCAGCCACAAACATTATCTCTTTCCGAATTCTGCTAGAAGGTTGCATTTTAAATAGACATATTTGTAACACATGGCATTAAAATATATAGACTTTTAAAACTGTATCTGGTCAGAACATTGAGAAGACACATTTAGTTCTGCATAGCTAAATCTTCAGATGTTGCTGAAGATATTTTTTGACAGGCTGGTAAATGGTGCTAAACCAACACAACAGCATCGAACATGGAAGCACTTTGGGTTGGTGGCTTGGCTTAGCGGTAACACATTTTATTCGATCAACGAAGTTTTTCTACGCTGGGCCAGGTTAATACTTTGATGGGTGACTGCCTGCAGGCAGGTAAACTATCTCGTTATGTAACCAGCTGCCTAGGTCAACTCAGCCTTCCATTTCTTGGGGTAGGTAAATCGAGTACCGGCTTAGCTGGCTAGGGTTAAGGTGGGGCGCGTTCACCTGTGTCAGGTGGCAGGTAACACTGCATGATCCCATATGGCAGGTTACACTTCGTAGCTCTGAGATGGGCTTCCCATAAAGAGCTATATCACCACCTTTGGCCTTTAACTTAAATGTGTGTAGTGTAAGTGTGGTAAGTTATAGAATTGACAGAGCATTCAGTTGCATTAATGAATTATGCACAGTAACTTGTAATTGTAGATTATCGTGGAGACACATCATTGGGTTCAAAGCCAGCTCGTCAGCAGTGGGAAAATGCATTTGTCAACGCCTATGTGGCTCCTGTATTAAATGTATGTTGATTTGTTTGTTTTGTTCGTAATTTCAGATTACATATTATGTCTCTTTTTAGTCTTCTGCTAAGTTACAGGTTTATGACAATCTCTTCTACCAGCTGCACATGTCTTTGGCTCCTCTCTTTATGTTTTAGTAGCCTTTGCTTGTGATGTTATTTGGCATTTTAAGCGCTTTCATTCTTATTTTGCTTTGCACAACATACTCAGATATTTTTTTCTATTATGTTTCAGAACATTGATACATGTAATAGGTGTTCTTAGCCATTTGAGTTTGCGGTGATGTGCTGTATTCGAGACACTCCTATTTTCCTGCACTTGCTGTAGAACTTCTTCATTTGTTACATTGTCCACCCAACTGATTTTCTTTGATCTTCTTCAGATTTTCATTTCAAAATAATTGTTTTTCTCTATCAGCCTGTTCTATGCGTGAACAATAATAATATGACTAGTAGAGTGCTGTGTGCTGTGGTGTCTGATCATGAAAAGATACACTGGGCGACTTCACTTTTTGACTTAGACTTTTGCTGAGACTTTCATTGAGGTTAAACTTCGGTCTAATATGACTAGTAGACAATACTTAATACTTGAGTCAAAAAGTGAAGTGATTTCGCTGAGCGGAAACATGGCGACTAACATGGAAGGTTTAGTTAATTAAAACAGTCTGGTACCAAAAATAAATGCCATAATGGCTACATGATGACATAAGACGTTACGTAATTACGTCATTTGCGTGCACGGTGCAATTAAATAAGCAAGTCCAAGTGTAACTGGTTGATTTATTTCCTGTTAGGTTTACCAGTTTTCCACAATTTTTAATCGTTTTGATTTAAGTCAGTAGTTTAGTTGAACTTTGGTCTAAGTACATACTTTAGCGTTCAGCTTTAGCTTTGGCTCAGCGAAAAGGCTCAGCGAAAGTCTAACTCAAAAAGTGAAGTCGCCCACTGACAGACTGATGACGTTTTCTGTTGTAGGATGCAAGAAACTTGCTGCAGCGAGCAAACAGTGATATTGTCAATGATGAAAGGCTTGGTATGATTGATTTTTGTTTATTATGCTATCTTAGTTGTGTCTATCCCTTGCTACCTCTTAAGTTTTGCAAAGGGAATTAGCTCACGTGCAACAGAGTTTATTCCACGCTAGCAGTGGTAATGACTTTATCTACCATACTGTCCTCAGTGAGATAACTTGTTGATAGCACACAGGTGCCGTCACGCATGTCCAAGCAAACTGCATTTTAGGATACGTGACTGACTGTTGGCCAGTGTAGAATAAATGTGTTGAACCATTTTCAGGAGCATATTAGTTAGTTCAACACTCAATTGCAGACCATGATTTAACATACACTTGGTCTGTGTATTTAGTTATTTGCTTGCATCTGTGTGTTAAATGCTGGCTGCCGATGGGTGTGTATAAAGCACCTGGCTGTGATTTTTATGCGCGAAAGCAGCTACTGCTTTCAGTGCATCTTAGCCATCGCAATTCTGTCTGTCTGTCCGTCTGTCCGTCTGTCTGTCTGTCTGTCTGTCACACGGATGGATCAGTCAAAAACGGTGCAAGTAGGATCAGCAAATCTTCACCATCGGCTGCCTGGAAGACTCTAGTTTTAGGAACCGTAAAACTTTTCCATAAATTCGAAGGGAGTCACCCTGAACGAGGGTGCTGAATGAGAGGGGGGTCGGCATAATTTGCGATTTTTGGCCAATAAGTCGCTGTATCTTAGTAACGGTGCGAGATAGGGCCTAGGTTACTATTAATCACTAATAGGAAGTTGTACACTGGCTCTCGATTGGCGCCAAATTCAGTGACCTTGAATGACCTTGAACGCCAAAATAGGGGGTTTTGTGGATTTTTTAGCGATTTTGGGCTGCGACACAAGTCTATATCATTCACAAGGTGGCACCATGGAACTATAGTTATGTGATCCATGTGGAGAATTTGGTATTTGTTTATTAACTTAGCATGAACACCCCAATTTTCAGTTAAACTACTGAACCGGAACTGCTATAGGCTTTCGTGCATCTCCTGAGCATTAGCTCAAATTTCTTGTTTATGTTGTGATGTGTGCTTGATGATTGTGGTTGCAAGCTATACACTTGAATCAGCTTGATGAGTGCTCGACGAGCGCACTGGTTGAGCCAGTTTCACAAGCTGGCTTGTTGAGCTAGCTTCATCGTGTAAACAGGGTTAAAGGTTAAAAAGGTCAAAGGTGGTGTATGGCTCTTTGTAGGAAACCCATCTCATACTTACGGAGCCTCACCTGCCATATGGGATCACACAACCCACCCAACACAGGTGAACGCGCCTCATCTTAATCCCAGCCAGATGGGCTGGTACTCGATTTACCTACCCTAGAAGGATGGAAGACTGAGTTGACTTATGCAGCTGGTTATATATTGAGATGGTTTGCCTGCCCAGAGGCAGTCACCCATCCATGTACTAACCCTGCTCAGTGTAGAGCAACTTCGTTGGGGTATAAAGCACGTGTTGGCTGTTTGTTGATACTGTAGGCAACAACATGCTGCTGCGGATGCTGTATGAGGTCGATGTCTCAGATGCTGCAGCAGCTGAAGCTAATCTGCTCGATGTGCCGGCATTATGGCGCTACCGAGCCCGCGTCACTCTCAACCACTTGAAGCGTGAAATGGAACAACAGCGTTCTACCAGGCAGAAGAGTTCACCATACCCTGTGCTCGATTTGTTTTTGAGAGAGGTTGTTGCAGTTGTGTTTATTGTATTGCTTCGGAAATTTCAGTTTCTTTGTAAACACTGTATGCTGACAATGTGAAATTCTATAGTGCTGTAAGCTAGAATTATTGCAGTCTGTCATTTGAGACCTCTCAGTTTGCGTATACCTTGTCATCATGTTGCATCATTAAATAATAATGAGCTTTAGTTGCGGTCCCTGAACCTCACAGGAAGGGGATGTTTGAGGTTGAACTCCCAACTAAAACGCAGAATTGCAAATTGCAACCACACCATCAGTTTTGTGCTACTTCCTAGTGAATACAAACGAGGATTTTGGTAGATTTTATGTTGCAATTCCGGCTTTTTCCAAATTACTTTCGTTTTTGTTTAGTAAGTGATAGTAGTGACAATGTGTAATCTGTAGGAGCATCATCTGCGAGCATTGAGACTGCTGCCAAGCATTGTTCGCCTACAACGTCTGCTGTTGGCCCGATTCAATCGCAGGATTGATCATGCTGAGGCAGTGTCGGTGAAAATTGGCACATTCATTGATGATATCACTGATGGTAATAACATTAATTTGCTGCCTTCGCACTTTGTTTCTAGCTTTGTTTTAATATAGTTTGTTGATCTTTATGGTTAAGATACTAAGCCTATCATCTCTCGCTAATAATCTCAGTGTATGAATTATCCTTGTATATTCAGCTGAATATTGAAGTTTAAATTTAGCAAGTTGCAGCTAGTGTTGTCTACTAATGAAGCTGCTCTGGAGTTAGTACAAAACTGCATTTTCTGACTTTGAGTATTTTTATTGTATCTGTTAAATACTCAGTTTTTTGGATGTTGATAGTGGCATCTCAAATGTAAAATTTGTTTAAACAGTCTTGAATATTAGCAAGAAAATAATTGGATTAAAAAATTAAGTTAGAGAAGAAGTACTACATGTACTCATACCAATAAGTGATGTATTATTTAACTCTGTCAAATTGTCACATCAATTATTTCATCATTGACAAGCGTGTGTCAGTTTTTTGACAATCATTTTCAAGTCCATATCCTGCTTGCACGTCAGTGTAGTTCCACACATTATCTGATGTTTTGTCTGCAGATCATGTTCGTCAAGAAATTGCTGGTCTTGTGAATGATTTCAGCACAGCATGGAACTGTGTCCATGGCAGTCTTGTTAACTATGGTGAGCCAGCTCTTGTCTTGCTTTTTTCTCTAGCAGTCACTTTTCTTGTATTGGTTTTTGTACTGTCGACTTACAATGCTGTATTTTTGTCATCTCACATCGTTGCTTCTGCTGTATTGGTTACTGGCATATTGAGACCAGTGTGTTCTTAATCTACACGGACTGGTTCTTGTCATAATGTTAATTCAGTCAGATTAAACTACAGTGTCGAATTGTGTTTATCAGTGTAGTTGCTTGGGTGAGTAGTTTTTTAATGGCGCATCAGCACAGAATACGACATTTCGTGTTAAAATGGTTAAAAACATTTAATTTGTGTGTGTTATAAGAAAGGATAAATTTTAAAATTTGCATTATGGCCCATAGAGACTTTAAAGCGGCAAAACTCGGTGTGGTTGCAGTCTGCAGTTGCTCTGTGAGGCAGGCGACAAAAATGATTAGAAATCTCAGCAACCATAGCTCTAGCTATATTGATCCCAAAGAACCATTCATTCATGACACATGGCATTATGTCTGTGTCTGCACGTGCCAGTATTTGGAGGTCAGAAGTTACCAGTGGAGTATGCACAGAGACCAGTGAATGAAGATTCGTGCCTTGCCGTATTGCTGCCGTCATTGCGAGACTACGGACTCTGTTCCATTGCACTCCTCTTCTTCCTGCATGAGAAGCAGAACGACTTTCTTGAACAGTACTCTAAGCTCAAGAAGCAGAAGTAAGTTAGTGTGTTTTGATAAGTCAGGTAATTTCATCAATAATAACAAGCATTTTTTTCTTTTATTGTTTTTATTGTTGATGTTTCGGCAGCCGCTGCTGCCTTTTTCGGAATGACTGTCTACCAGGTGTCGCTGCAGCGGACTGTAAGTAACCATAGATGTGTGGAACTTGATTGGACAATAAAAGAAAACAATAGAAGATAAAAAGATTGTATTATCGATGAAATTACATGACTTATCAAGTTACTCTTTCAACCTGTGTGTTTATTCAAAGACAAGTTTAGTGTGTTTTGTACTGCTGTTACTGAAATAAGCTGGGCTGGGTTAGTACTACGATGGGTGACTGCCTGCGGGCAGGTAAACCATCTCGGTATGTAACCAGTCGTCTATAGGTCAACTCAGCCTTCCATTTTTCCAGGGTAGGTAAATCGAGTACCAGCCTATCTGGCTGCGGTTAAGGCGGGGCATGTTCTTCTGTGTCGGGTGGCAGGTAACACTGTGTGATCCCATATGGCAGGTGATGCTCCGAAGCTGTGTGAGAGGTTCAATCTTCTAAAGAGCTATATTCCCTCATTACCTTTATTCAGTAGAACTCATTTTTGACTGATTTTCTGATTGGTTACTTTGTCAGTTGGTTGGTCGGTCTGTTGGTCGAGAAATAATTAGTTTGGTGTAGGGCTGTACCGAATATCTATTCGTATTCTATTCGGCATGAATAGTAGGTCGAATGGTGTATTCGTATTCGGCCGAATAGTAATGTCAAAAACAGGCCGAATATGAATAATAAGCACAGCGCCATCGCCACTCGTTGTTCCATCATTTAGCCTTAGACAGCATAACGCCCACGTGATGCTTGATGACATTTACATAACCATCTAGTTAGCTCATTGTCAAGAGTCTGTTGTGAATCACTGTGATGTTTCGTTAGTGTCAGTAATCTCTTGCTAGTATTATTCATTTAACATTAATACAAATTACAAAACAAAAGTTTTTTAAATGTTCAATCTGAAAATTTTTCACCGCACTGTGATCAAACCAATGTGTTTGAACTTGCGTCAACTATTCGTATTCTTTTCGTATTCAGCCGAATAATATCATAAATTATTCTTATTTGGCTGAATGCTAAAATATACTATTTGGTACAGCCCTAGTTTGGTGCCACATGAACTTGAACTGTTCGATATTGCTTACACTTCAGTTTAACAATGCCTACATGTTATATCAGATGCTGAAACTATGATTGTTTGTGAGTAGCGTACAATAAAAGTGCATTATGGTTCTAACTGTTACTGTAGTAGCTTTGAGTGTAAGAATACCATTCAGAATTTCAGACGTGAGCCAGTGGTTTTAGAATTTGTTGTACACTCCGTGATTAGCTAATAGTATGATGTTAACTTTAAACCTTATCTTAAATATTCTGATCAATCGCAGTGCATGTTGCTTTTATTGTGAAAAGAAAATATTATCTTTTTAGGTGTTATGTGAGGTGGCTGCCTATTGCACTCATGTTGTATTAACGTTTGCTTCATTGTGTGTTTAAATAAATAAATAAGTAAAAACCTTGATAGCATGTAGCAACTGGTGAATCGTCATTGTTTTGTCATGTGTAGACTGGATGCACCTGGTGTTGACATCAGACAAGCGGGTCCAGCTCATCTGCTTTACTTCCACCCTGAACGTGACTTGCAGCCGATCATTCTGGCCAACTGCAACTATTCGCTGGAGGTCGGCAAAGGATCACGCATCGACTATGACTTCAGAACGATGCAGAAGCAGGTGGAAGAACGCTTCATCTGGGCCAGACCTCGGCTTCAGTTCCAGGTTTGTCATAGCTGCTTGTCGGCTGACATGATAAGTATCACGTACGCTGAAGTAGCTGGATCCAGTTTGTGTCCGTTCCATTTTGGTCTTTATAAATCTGTGTTAAAATTAGCAACGGAAACAGTGCATAAGTGTAGTATCAGTTAATTATTGGTATCGTAGCGTCAAACAAAAGATCGGTAGAGTCACTATTGTCATTCGTTGGCACCAACTCTGCTGGTTAGGTGCACCTTGTTTTTAAACCCTACTGCGGCCGCATTAATGTGTGTTTCATGTGCAGTTCCAACTAACTCTGCACAATGTTAGGAGATCTGTTAACAGCATTTCTTTAAACCTGTGGTCTCAGTCTTGTGTTTGAGACTATTTTGTGGATGTGGTCGAAATGGAGCATTAAAATAGAATGTTGCTGAAACTTCATAATGTTTTGGTGGGTCAATCTGTCGTAAGTTTGGGCTTTTTAGTTACTCTTTCAGGATGTTTCAGTCACGTGTATAAGTTTTTTTTTGTTTCCATACTATTGTACTTGCTTGTGGTCTTAATTCGTCTGATGTTGTTTGATGATGCTGTTTCTCGTTTGTCAAGTGAGTGAAAACAAGAAATCTGAGCTAATGCTCATGAGATGCACAAGAACCTATAACAGTTCATGTTTGCAGGTAATCTTGGTCTATCTCCATCCATTTCATTGCAATTCACTCCTTTGCAGCCAAAAGTCGCCAAAAAATCACCAAAAACCCCTATTATTAGGGTTCACAGTCAATCAGAGTCATCAATATTAACAATTTTAAGAAGCTTGTCACTAGTGTTTGTTATGTTAAGCAGCATGTCTGTGCCTATCTGCAACCATTTTCATGTTAGGCAAGCCAGCAGCGGATAAATAATCACTTTTTAGAGGGGAACCCCTCTTTGACACCCACGTGCGCAGGCCTCCTTAAACCTAGAGGGTCCAGACTTAAATTGCTGAAATCTACATTCAATGCTGAAAATTTCATACGCAGGTTGTCTTGGTCTATCTCCAGCCATTTCGGTGCAATTCACTTTTGAAATGCGTGTTGCAGCCCAAAATCACGAACAAATTTACTAAAACCCCCTATTTTGGGAGTTCCAGGTTATTCAGGGTCATTGATGTTGACATTTCTAAGAAGCTCGTCACCGGTGCTTGTTATAATAAGCAGCATGTCTATGCCTCTCTGCAACCATTTTCACGTTTGACGAGCCAATAGTGGTAGAATAACGCCTTTTAAGGGGGGTGCTCCTCTTTCTCCCCCTCGTTCATGGGGACCCCCTTCACCCAGTGGCATGATATTTTGTCACAAAATACTAGAGACTCTTAGCTATCATATGGTGTAAACCAGAAGTCTCTATCTCACCTGGGCTCCGATCGGTACCCAGTTGTGACAGACACCAAAACAGAACTACCATAGCTAATACACGCTATAGCTTGTTGTGCTAGCTCTCGCGCATAAAAATTTGAAGCCAGGTATCCGAGGTGCTTAGTATTACTAGGAATAATGTTCTTTGTTGATTGTTGTGCAGATTGATTTTCTGTCTTATCGAGAGGATTTCACCAATGCGGCAGTGTTCGCAGAACTGCGCTCAAGAATTCCACAGGTATTGCTTGTTGAATTGTTTTCCACTAACGATCATTATTTTTATAGTCGTAAATTCTAGTTGTAATGTTCTGTTCACTTTTTTGTTTTGTGCATGGGGCACAAACCCACTTTTTCCAGGGAAAGAACACGTTTTCCCACTATACTGCAACAAAAAATCTGTACAAAAGAAGGTTCACAGCAGATTTCACAGTTCACAAATGATTTTCAGTGTGTTGTGATAATTTCATTGTATTTTTGTACATACTATGGTTTTAAAAGAGAGTGCAAAACTAGATTGTGCCTTATGCACTGAGTTCCAGGTGACCACCCCACTTCTGTTTATAACTAGACTTCTGGTGATTGTGGGAAATACGTGCATTATTGGGTGTTGCTAGGATGCTCTGGTGAACCAGGCTGCAGTCGAGAAGCAGTTTCGTCTGAAGTTGTTGGACGTCAGTGACCTGCTCGCCAATCTGGATATCACTGTCGGCTTCCTTGTGTCCGTTGGTGGAGATCCCAATGCCAGTCTCGCCCAGTTCATGACTGAGACCCTCAAGATGAAGACGAAGACTAATAGACAGCTGCTGACTGATGCGGTTAGCGTGTGTCTCAGCACGTTGGTAGTCTGTCATTATTTCTGTGCTGATAACGCTTCTTTATGATTAATGAAATTTTACTCATTTAATTTCTGATCAAAGCCACATCACTAAGACAGAATGATATAGTAGAAATTATGACAAGCGTCAGAATAAAGGTGCATATAGCTCTTAATGATCCCATCTCAGAGCTACGGAGCGTCACTTGTCATATGGGATCACACAGTGTTACCTGCCACCCGACAGAGGTGAACGCGCCCCGCCTTAACCCCAGCCAAA
>Ga0209671_1002818_pt1 | contig 16277 bp, 12 predicted proteins | sample WorMetHERISLAND2_2_FD_187401 | JGI IMG/M metagenome (GOLD analysis project Ga0209671, IMG submission 187401) | Marine gutless worms symbiont microbial communities from Max Planck institute for Marine Microbiology, Germany - Olavius geniculatus... | ecosystem: Host-associated > Annelida >...
GTCCAGGGGCAGAGCCCCTAGTCGGGGGTCAGGGGGGCAAAGCCCCCCTGAAGCTGAAACACTTTTTGCTTCTGAATGTTCAATGGAAACCGCAAATTCGCCCATTTTTGTGAAATTTGGAAACGCAAAAGACCATCATACATTGTTGAATTTTGCAAGTTGATTTCATCTGACTAATCACCGGACCAAAACTACAATTTATGTGGGACGATGGCGGGCCACATGGAATCCCTTCGCGGGCCGCGCGGCCCGCCGGCCGCGGGCCGCGGATTGGACAGCACTGATTTAAACTATTATTTATTATGCTTGAAAATATCCAGATGACTTTCAGAGACATTTTGGTTTTTAAATTGATTTTATTTTCAGTTCTTGTGGAGCTCACTGTATGCTAGTTATAGTTTTATACAAACAACTTGATTCTTTTGTTGTTATATACTTCTTAAAAAATAACTTTTTTATCTAATTTGTTGTTATGTTGGTGAAATAAAAAGTGAAAGTAGTCTATTGACAGCGACGTGTTTGCATGGTTGCATGTTACTCAGAGGCAGTAAAGCAGGTCGACTTTTGTTCCAGTTACGATCACAACCGGTTGGCCTCAAACGTGTTGGCAAGGCTATCGTTGTTGCCTGCATGGACAACACCGTGCAGTGCTTCAATATCAAGGTTTGATTTTCTACAAGCTAATGCACGCAGGCTGGCTCGCTGAAAGGATCTGCATGCTACTAATAACATTTACGTCCTAAAATGCTTTGACAGCTATGCTGACTTATTCGGTTTTATTTGAACTTGTTATGCATTTATTTAATGATGAGTGACATCACTGTTTGTATGATTGTTTATTATTTTTCTTCATGCTTAGTTAAAGTGCTTTGTTATTGATTCGCTATTAAATTATCGGTGTATTATTATTCTTTTTATTGTTTTTATTACCGGGTATTATTATTAGTGGTGCTTTGACGTCACGCTATGTTAGCACTGGGCCAACGTAGTTTTTTACTATTATTATTGTTGTTAAGGCACCATAAGGTTATTTTTCTTGTTTAGATACTATGACTAATTGTGTCGTGGCTGTTGCATTTGATGTGCCCAGGGCAGGCAGCAATGGTCGGTGAAAATGCCAGCGAACATAATGGCAATAGAAGTTCTTGACTACAAAGCCAAGAGCATTCTTGGTGTCCTCGTTGCCCTGAGTAACTGCGAAGTTCACACATACATTGACAAGATGCATGTCGACACGATCACCACCGAAGATGTTGTGACTGCTATGAAGTTTGGTCAGTTTGGCCGCGAAGAGTCAACGCTTGTTATGATCACCCGAGGTTGGCTTATTACTTAATAGGCCACATTACAGGTCTTGTCCATGTGTTTGTCTGTACAGGGTGCAGCAAAAAGATTTTTTACATGATGACGTATTTTTATCACGGAAAAAATCAAACTAAAATGCCAAAAGCTGTGGGCCTTACAAACCTATCACAAAATGGCACAATCGTAAATAAACGCACTGCAACTTAAGAAATTGCACTTATAAAATGAAAAAAAGATAGGTAATTCTCTTTGTACGTTGCTAGCATGACTCAGCACAATGTCACTATGCCAGCCGGCTCTTCAGAAACTAAATTTGTTGAACAGGATAGAGCTCAGTTTATTTACAAATGGAAGGCTGCGGTGAGCCACGAAATTTGGATGCTTTTGCCGCGGTAAGCTGCAGAATTTTGCAAACTGGCTCGCAGAATTTGGCAAAATTTTCTGCGGAAAACTGTGGGCCCTGATTATAACGTCAGTACATCACTTAGCCATAAAAAGTTGCATACAAGTCACAGTCAGTGTTAAAAAGATAGAGGTTTGTGTTTGCAGGCGGCGGGTTGATAGTGAAGATGTTGAAACGGACGGCACAGTTTGACAGCAAGTCATCGACGGTCGCTGGTCCACCTGCGGCTCAGGGCGTCAAACTTGATGTGCCCAAGAAAACCAAACTTTTCCTTGATCAGACTGTCAGGGAACGTGAGTCTGGCTCAGGTACAGTATTGGTGTTTGCTTTGTGGTACGTGTATTCAGTGGCGAGAAATTTTATTGTCTCTGCCAAGCAAACTTAGTGAACGGAGGAGTTAATGTGTTCACTCGATTTGTCGGTCTGTCTGTGTGCAGCTACATTATAGTGACTCACTGTACGTGACGTCGTGATAATAATGACGTCATTGCATCACTGGCAGATTGTGTATAGTCTGTGACATCACCAGCAGCAACGCCGGCAGCGGCAGTTAAGGCTGTACTATACAGGCTATTAACTTTACAAAAGAGATTTTTTGTTAATTATCTTAACTACTGATAACCAATTCACAGCGATATGTTTAAATTACTATTTTGTAAAAATACTTGGTGGAGATGCACTTTTACGGTTGCTTTCTAGTATGTGACAGAATGAATGTTTTTTTTTTAATTTTTAATCATGATACAGATAGAAATAAAAGTAGGCAATTTCCACCAAGTACACATTCAGTTTAATATAAAATCAACAGCAGTGAACACCATGTAATATATTGAAAATAATGATGTGGCTTATAAAGCGTCATTACCTCGAAAAGATTTCCGATAAGTTTCTGTAGCATGCTGATCGAGTGAAGCCATATGTTGTTGCATTGCAGACATGTATCGTCAGTTCCAGCATGACTTGTACCGGCTGCGTCTGGAAGCAGCACGTGGCTATGCTGGTGTTCTACAAAAGGGTCTGTCTCCGGTGTCGACCAGCTCAGCTGAGCCGGTCAAACTTCACGTCGAAGTCAGTTCACCAGATAGCTTCTTTCTGTTCTTGTGCTCATGGCGGTAGAACTTGTGATGAAGTGGTGATGAGTGATATGACAATGTCAGCATTGTATGCTGTAGTTCAGTGCCAATAAGTAGCAAGTAGATTGCAATGACTGGCATTAATCATAGCTTGAATCTTACCTCCCCTAAGAACAAATTTTTTTTTGTCGGTTTGATTTGTTTGCTAAATTTTTCAAAAAGTGGCAAACGGAGTTTGATCATTTTTTTGGAACTATGCTTTCATATTTTGGTGGTGATCTGAGTTATAATCCAGTCCAGGAATTGTTTAAACGCTAGTCAGTATTATTCTTTAGGCGACAATGCTAGTCTCAGCAGAAGTTTGTGATCTTTGATCTATTATAGTATATGAAACAAAAAGCTAAGTTCAACGAGAAAAATGTGTTATTGGCAGTTTAACGTTTTTGGCAGATCTGCTAACAGTAATATGATGGTGCCACTACTGCTGCTGCTGATAATGATGATGATGATGAATGTTATCATATCTTGTTTAAGGTTTAAAAAGGTTTCGTAAAAGAGTATAGCTTTTCATGGGAAACTGTGGAGCATGACCAAAGCTACAGAGCTTCACCTGCCATATAGAATCAAACAACGTTATCTGTCACTTAACACCGGTGAACGTGCTGCGCCTCAGCCCTAGCCAGACAGACCAGTACTCTATTTACCTACTGCTGAGGGATGCAAGGCTGAGTTGACCTCGTCCTGCTGCGCTTGAGCAGTGTGAACGTTACTGTAGGTGACTGGTCTTGGACCAACGTTCATGCTGTCGATGCACGTACAGAACACGTCCATGTCTCAGTTGTGTACAGACCTCCGTATTGCGTTTGACTACGACTTCCGACTCTATGCTGTGCGGCAACCGTTTATCCAGGTTCGCTGTTTACAGACAGTCATGTTGTGGTGTTGATTTTTTCCTTGTACGATATCAGTAATTAACTAAGCAAATAAGTAGTCAATTTATATAGCACTTTGTCATCAAATAACTTTGAATCAATGGAATCAAGCACTTTGTTTGCGGTAATGTTGAATGTGACGTGCAGTGCTGAACGTGCTTGTAGAACGAGTAGTACACCGTGGGCCATGAAAAATGTGCCACTTTACTTTTGTCCATGTCTTTGCCAATTATTGACTGATTTTCAAAATTTTTTCACTGGCGCACTCTGCAGATAATTTGCAATAATGTGATTATTATATATCCCACCAGATGGTAAATGTGTTATTACACTACTCTGTGAAATATAAATGTAAGCAAAAAGTAACGATAATAACAAAAATTTAGGTAAAAGAAAGAAATGCTTCATACCAGCATTGCGATGAATGATTTGTATGACACTAAACTTTGTTATGCCCACACAGTCTAGTGTCACAGACCATTCATTGCAATGTTTGTCTGAAGTGTTTTATTTTTAAAATTACCAAAAAGTTAGTTTGTTATTATTGTTATGTATGCATATTTCATTGATGTTTCACAAGGTAGTGTAGAGACGCATTTACGGTGTGGTGGGATGTATAATAATTACATTATTGCAAATTGTCTGCTGAGTGAGTGAGTGAGCAGGGTTTATCATTTCACCCGACACAGTATAGGTCATTTTGGGGACGGCCTTTTCAGGCAGAATGCACACAAACACTTATTAATGGAACGGTAAGTTTAAACTTTACAATAAACAGCAAGTTTAACTTTTACAGAAACACAAAACACAAAAATGAGCTTAACCTAAAATTGTAAGAACTCCATTATACGCATGCATATGTAATTAACATAATGGTAGTTCTAATAATCTTTCCTGTTATCCTCCAGACAGACATCAAGGTGATGATGCTGTCTATTGGAGGACAGGGGGCAAATTGTCTGCAGAGTGTGCCAGTGAAAAAATTTTGAAAATTGGTCAATAATTGGTGAACATATAGACAAAAGTACATGTAAAGTGGCATGTTTTTTATGACCCACCCTGTAGAAGTATTTGAGCTCACATCTGAAAGTAGACAGCGAGTGTGTGCTGTTTTTATATAAATGACAAAAATACGTTGTTTTTTTGTAGAGGGATAGTTGTGAAGAAGGGATATAAGCCAGTGGCCACTGTCTTGTGAATAACTTGTCTGAATAGTGGACCGACGGACCTAGGTGAAAAATGTATTTAAGTTGATTTTGTACCCCTGTCTGTTGAAGCCAAATCATAAGTTAAAGGTGAAAAATGTGACTTGGATCTGACTTTGACCATCACACGGACTGTCTGGTCTGGACTAATTGTCATTCTCTTTATCTCCTCTTTTGCACTAAGTCTAATTTCTGTAGATGGTGATTAGTTAGTATTAACATTGCTGTGGCATGAGATGGCTTGTGTGCAGATGTGCTGTTAAGAAACTATTCACTCAGTCAGTCACTGTATTTGCAGCTGTTGCTCAGTTGCTGATGTAATGTAATGTAATGTTGCTGATGTATGTGTAATGCAGATACCAATGTTGGTGCCAGGACTCGACTACACGTTTGAGACGTTCGTTCAATGCCTCAGCGATCGCGGCATCTCGGACCTTGTCAAGGTTTGGCTGTTGCACTAGTGACTAGTGAATGCTCACGTTCTCTGTCTCTCTCTGTCGTCTTTGAGATCGTCTGCTATAAACGTAGCTAGAGATGACCGAAAATGGCTTTTTATGTTCATATTCCCTCGCATTCTTATGCAGTCAGTTTCCATTCCTTCCTATTTCAGTTCCCAATTTTTTTGTCATCAATTTCCATTCTCATTGGATTCCCGTGGGATTTTCGTTTCTATTTGGAATCCCATTTCCATACTTATCTCTAAACATATTTGTAGTTTATTTTCTGATTAGTGAGAGATTCTCTTACTTTATCAGTCAATGATCCGTCGGTATGTTTGTTTATTCAGTATTGAATTTATATACAGCACAGTATGATGAAGTGTCTCTGTTGTAGACTGATGTGCTATTTGACTGTTTATTTTTATGTTTATTTTGACCCACTCTGTAGTTTTAACCATGAGTTGTGGCATCTCGTGACTCAGCTGTGCAGTCTGCATGGTGGTTGTTTAGTAGGCTGTGAATTTATCATTCTGTCTGTGCAGGTGTTTCTGTTGAAGAAGTCGGTCAGTTCACCGATCATCACGGCAGTTGTCAACATGCCTGTCTCCGAACCCCAGATTGTCTAGCACTGTCCGTGGCGTTACACTCACTCTCAGGCTGCCAACAACCCCGTCGACAACCAACGGGAAGACAACCAACGGGCTTTCCCGGTTGTCGGCCAACGGACGTGGAACGACCCGCCGGACGACGTGACGTCTGCCGAGTCATTATCCACTCCGCATTAACGACTAAAAACTCGACCCTGTTGACCAAATCCTTTGTCTGATTATTTCCCAGCATTTAGAAGAGATCATTAATCACTGGCATAGTCATAAGGGGGAGGGGGAATGTAGGCACATGCTTCCCCATGAGCTATACACTTCATTTTATGATTTTTACTCAGAAATTTGGAAAAGTTTCGGGAGAGGGCTGTGCCCCCTGTCCAGGCCCTTTTCCCAATCGACATGCCATTTCTCAAGTGCCCCCCATACATCCAGATTTTGGCTATGCCACTGTCACTGATGTTGTAAAGTTGGTCTCGATCGTCTGCGTATTCTGTGGACTTGGTTTGAGATTTTTGATTTCTTTATCGACTGCTTCTCGTGGAGTGAGCTTGAGCTCGGACCTAGTTATAAAGTAAAAGCGTATAATATACATCGTGGTGCATAAAAAACATGCCACTTTTTTTGAACAGGTCCATGAAACATTGGCCGATTTTAATAATTTTTGGCATGCAACATCAAGAAGAAACTTGACGCAAATGACTGTATTTTTGACCACCTCACTTTAATATTGTCCCTACACTACCTGGTAAAATGCACTGCAGAAGTCGTAGTTAGACCGTTTACAACAATGAATTTATACTGGATAGCGTGCATTGGCTCAGAAGTGATTAACTGAATACTGACAAACACAACTGGCAATTATTGTCTCTTAAAAAGTCATACGAGTCATATCACATCGTCTTTATTACAGCATATGCACAAAGTGGTCTCCTCCAGCACGAATGCAAGTGGTAACGTTGACACTACTCGCTAACAGCAGGTACAATAACCTGCATTTCACAAGGTAGTGTAGCAACAGTATTAAGATGAGGTAGTCAAAACTATAGTCATTTGCATCAAGTTTTTTTGATGTTGCACGCCAAAAATTATTAAAATCAGCCAATGTTTCATGGAGCTGTTCAAAAAATAAAAGTGGCACATTTTTTATGAACCATGGTGTATTATGAACACATTTATTCGTTATAAAGACAAAAACAGACAGCAAGAAAAGACAGATATGTACAGATAAAAAATAACACCGCCTATCTAATAAAATCGTCCATCATAAAAACAGCCTACAAATTAACATAACACTCAAAATGATCAGTTACAAGTTAATTTCATGGCAGATGACTTGTTAATAAAAACCGTGCCACACATACTATCGCAACGATATGACAGAAACGACATAACATTGTGCAAAATACATTTCTTGACATATGCAGGCGACGATAAAAATTAATTTTTCGCATCATAATTAAATGTGTAATATTAAAACGATTTATATGAAATAAAACACTCTTAACAGATTCCCATTTGTTATAATTAAAAATCATCCTACGAATTACATTATTCCAACAAACATTCAGTTCATCAAGTTGTTTGCTCTTTAGAGAACGAGCTGGCATGGCATACATTAATACAGGCAGACTGTACGATTCTTGTGATGACAATAAGGCTATTATGATGCAATAAAGCATTGCAGTTGTATGTAATGTGAACGTGTTTGTATTGTTCTTGTTGATATGAAATTGACAGACGGTGATTGCTATCAACTTGTGTATTTTGTGCACCAATATTTACAAGGTGGGCCAAAAAATGACCCAACTTGTTTTTTGTCAGAACTTCGTCAAATCTTCACCAAATTTGCTAATTTTTGGCACACGGATAGCCAAGACAATAGACTTATGGGAGGTACACTTATTGTCCACCTTAGTGACCTTACTCTATTTCGCTCTGACCGACCCAGCCTGTGCTGTACGTGTGTCTGACGTTTAGGTAGGGATCGAAGTTTGGTCGGGTCGACCCAGGAGTATCGCTCACGGAACCGAATCTGCCGTCGTCGGCGCGTTCAGTACCTGAGGCAATACTCATAGGCAGGCCTTCCGCGGGTAGGTCTCTCTCCGTGCTCTCTGGGTACAGTGTGAAGATTGGCTTGCATGCGACCGGCTTGGCGACTCGGTGGTTGGTCGGGTGGGTGGCATGCGTCGGCGATCTAATCGCACGCGGTAACTGGAGGCTAGCGGATACATACACTGAGTAAGTAACGACTCCACTGTTACCGGATGAGATTAGAATGCGCGACAACGTAGGCTGCGTAAGCCACTCGTCGGTACGGTACGTCGTAGGCCCCTACACACAGTAGCCTAGGCCCCTACTCGTACGCTGTGCGGTAAGTACCACGGCCGGCGCGTCATCACGGCATCCACGTCGACACTGACTGCATGGACTTGAGTCACCTTCAGCATCTAGACCCAGACACGCATACATGCCGTACGTTTAGCAAGACTCACAACTAACTATATAGCCTAAGGGGGGGGGGTCGATGGCACCGGGGCACGTGTCCCCAGGAGCCTACTCAGTTACTGAAAACAGTGTCAAAAAGCACCAAAAACTTTATTTTCACACAAAAATTAGGGGAAAAATCTGGGGAGGGTTGTGCCCCCCTCTGCAGACCCTTCTTCTGGTGGGGAGGTGACAGGCTTCCCTACACGTCACCCCTCAGTTGCACATCCCCGCTCAACATCCAGATTTTGGCTACGCCGCTACAGCTAATTAACTGATATTCAGCAAAAAAAATTCGAAGAGTACAAACCTCCGCCAAGGCGGATAACCGTTAACCAGAGCCGTCTTGCACTACTTAATAAGTTACAAGTAGGCCTATTACCAGCATTAGATGAATGACGTCGTCACGCAAATTATATTACACGTTGTTAGTAGGCCTAGGCCTACTATTTTAAACTTGACACATGTCGACCCGTTGCAGACATTATGCGGCAGCCTGCTTGAATTGAAAATTAGCATAGAGGTTACTCCTGCCCTGTGGAACATTCGCGGCAAGTTTGATTTCTCTGCGCCTTTTCGCTGTCGACTTAGGTACTAGTCTACGCAACGGACAGACGGCCTGTTATGACTGCATAATTAAGTCCATGATGAACGTCATCTAAAAGTCTAATCGATTTTTTTCTGTTCCAAATTTTTTTGGTCTTCCAAACATACTGCCAACAGATAAAACGGGTAACAAATAAAGGCAGAAACACAACCTTCTAGGCGGAAATACCAACTTAAACAAAATTACGTGACATGAGATGGAGAACAAAAACAAAACAAAACAAAACAGAACAAAAGAGAACAAAAAAATTAAGTTGCTTGTCTATAGGTCTAACTGACTACCAGCAGATCTCAGTCGCCGCCGTATACTATTGCCAGCGTTTTATGACGCCATCATCCTATAGCCGACATTGCACGTTACACTTCCTGCTGGTTTCATATCGCGGAAAGACAATCTACGCCTATAAATCATTAGCAGCAGCAGCAGCCCGTGCCGCGCCAATGTCTTTGTATCCGTTCGATGACGTGCAGAAGTGCTTGCTTGCTTAATTGTGGTCGAACGTTGATAATTTTTCGGCATATTGCAAACAAAGCTGGTGCTGGCGACGCATGCCGGAACGACACTCGACGACCAGGTCGCGCATTTCCCAGAGTACTGCGGCCAGATGCATGTGCGTATTCCATTAGCTGGATTTGTCAATAAGTTGTCATACAAGAAGTTGTGCAGCTTGATGTACGACTTGCTGCACAATTAATGTTCAAAATGTCGAAGTGACGAAGGTTCGTTCAAACTCCAATATTGGATTATGGCCAGTTCACATCTAGGCCTACGACGCCGACGCGACTAGACTATTATTGTCGGCAAGAGACGGCGACGTCGTAGGTGTGAAATCGAATTGCCGACGCAGCTCAACTGCCGTTCACAGAAAGGGTGTTTGCAAATTTTCGACACCCTAGGTTACAGGTCCTCAAAATTCCAATTTTGCCCTAAATTTCTCCAAAATGGGTTTTTGAGCCCTAAATTTCGCATTTTCGGACGAACACTTTTCCACGAGAATATTGTGTGACAATTTTCCGACAGCCCAAAATTTCGGGGGCGTTGCTCTTTCTGCCGCCCTCCCGGTCACGATGCACTGAGGTGGATAGCCTACAGTGCATGCTGAACGGTGGTCCGTCCAATGGTGGACAGATTGGCACTGGTGTCTCGACAGAGAGCAAGCACTAAGGACGTCCGTCAATACGTGTTAGTTGTAAATTAAAACATTACATGCAAAAAATGTTGCACATCTTAACGTCTCGAACGCGCCGTGTAAAAAGACGAGTTGATTACACGTAGAAACCATTTTTTGGGCAAAAGTTCGATTTTATGTGCACATTATAGGCCTAACCACCGCATCCTAGCCTAGGCCTATTAGCGTTCTTTGTCGTGACGATATAACGCGTCGACGCAAATTTAGTTGCTGATGTCTGTTCCAGGAATGATTTAACGCACGTTTATCAGCTATAGCTCCACAATTCTAAACATATTTTGCACAAAAAAATAGCAAACCCAATCGGCTAACCCCAACTTCTATACTGCAGGCTACAATTACTCCGTAGCCTAGCGGTATGTTACGTGCTAGAACCGAATTCGCAGTGGTTTCATTTCTTGGCGACAGATTACCTTCTTGTGCATACATTGACTAGCACCGGCTGCAGCACTGGCGTGGTTAGTTAATGGCAACTAGCGTTTATGAATCATAAATCAAAAACGCCTAGCTCCCGGGCACGTCCATAACCGCCTGTCCTGCTCATCACGTGACGCGGGAAGAGCACATTCTCTGTGTAATAATGCGCACGATATTATGACGACAGACAATTTCCAATTTGTCATTTCTGCGCCGGCATATACAGCAATATAAATGCATTTAGTATCTTCGGCTATTTCGCTATATCACTGTCTCTATGCACACCGCCTTGCACGCGACATGTCTCGCTATAACCCGCGCTACATAAAATGTTTTGACGAACAGACTGATGGAATGAAATTAAAAGTTTATACAATGCCGACGAAACTGGCCAAAGTTAAATAAGCTTATTAATGCTATTACAGCTGTTATGCTGTTTTGTGCTGTCTTTTTTAATCACTTGTGCAAAATTAACTATTAAGTAATATTTTGTTTGTTAGAGACGAGTTCTAGCATAAGCTATTCTAGCTGTTGACTCGTTCCTGTTGCATAGTATTGTCTTATGTTGCTATTGTTGTTTGCTGGTGGCGATGTATGCAATAAATCATGATGATGATAATAATGATGAAGAAAACCCGCGTGTAAGCTCATCGTTTTTGAATCAATTTGAGGCAAAAAAATGGTTATAACCAAATTAATCTAATGGGGTGTTTACACGATCCAGCAAACGTCCATCAAACGTCCAGCTCCATTATAACATATAGCAGCAAACGTCCAGCAAACGTTCAGCAATTAACGCGTATTTTGAATACATTTGCCGAAATTTTGCTGGACGTTTGCTGGATCATGTAAACACACTATAACATACCAACAACCGTAGTCGGCAGAAAATCCGGTTGGCGATGGCAACGGGGCCTACCTCCATGCAGAACTTGATCGACATTTTTTCCTTACCGGTGTCAGCAGCTGTAACCAATAATCATTGCTTCCATATACGACGGGATGGCCAGACTGAGTTAGCCTGGATGGCTTGGTTAAATATCAAGACGACATACTTGCAAACTGTCACCCATCTGACTCTGCTCCACATTGAGCAACTTCATAAGTTTATTGATGTGCAACTGAGCTGTATCAAGTCATCATCAAAATTCGACTAAACTGAATCGCATCACGGACGTGCATCAAGCTGACAGAAGTCAACGATGTTATTGACACTGTTACAGACAGAAAAGCAATTATATTATTCAGAGTAAACGTATAGTCCTTCTCGAACCACAAGGCCCCAGGGGTGGTGGTAATTTATTTCCGTTTTCTTAGCCCTCAGCCTGACACCAGCTTACACTGCCAGCCCACGGATACAGAGCTAATGCATCGCGCGGTGTGCCTGTTAACGTCTCAGCTTTCGAGTGCCTTGGCGAAAACCGACGCCTGCAGCTATAATTTTTGAACAAAATAATTTAATTTACTTGGGTTGCAATAAAGAGAAAGCAAAGTTGTAAGTTTTCGGTTTATCGCGTTCGATTTCGTTTTAGTTTTGTTTCAGCGCTTTGTAACGCAGTGTAGGCGCCGCATTATTAGCGTAATTACATCGGACGAGGCCACAACTGCGATAGCATCGCCTGCAGTTTACTGTACGCGGTGAGTTAGAAAACACCCACCATAAAAGACTATACGAGCGTGTTTTGTTTGTTAAATTGTAGGCCTAAAGTCGGTTGTACTTCGTGTGTAGGGTATACCCGCACGACATCATGAACAACGTGCGTGCATAAATAAGTTGTCGCTGCCGTTATATTTAGACTCGGACTTCCGTGTGGCATAGGTCCTACGTAGTCGCGCGATCGAACGTTGGCGAATTAAAATCGATCGTACCACTGCTGCTATAGTAGGCCTACAAACCATGTTAAAGGATAGTACAAACCAAGCAGGCTAATCATTATAATCGCCTTGTCGCCACTAATAACGATGCCTCACTTAACGCACCGACATTTCCGTGTTCGGCCAATGGATAGTCGACAGAGATGAGATGATGGTGATATGAAATTATTAGCAAAAACAGTCATGCAATTGAATGCCGTATAGACCTACTCTTGGCATTATAGCATAGGCTAGTGAATTATGGTGCACAGAACACGAAAATAAGCCAATTGCACATGTAGGCTGCGTTACGTTTTTGTACTAAAGTCTTGGTAGAGCTATTGTTCGGGTTGGGGATTACGAACTGAGCTAATTATACGAATGCGATCATATCTTCTAGTCTACTTGCTGTACTACATAGGCTACGTCAGTGCGAACATTAATTCACGTTTACTACTATAGGTATACGTATAGGCCTACAAACATTAAGCCTAGACCTGTGACGGTACTAGGCCTACACGAACTGCTGGTCAGGCAAAAAATCAAAAGCAAAAGTAAAGTTTACTAAATGATTATCAACTCAAAGCATTGTGGAAAAAACGCGGATGACAACAGATTACAACTAAGAAAAGTAGACTAAATAGAAACGTAGGCCTACGATGTAGCCTATATATAATTATACTGGTTGTCGGTTGAAAACAATGTCGCAACATTACTGCAAAATTGCTGAAGCATTAAATTGCTGTTATCATTGATTAGGCCTACTGTTCCTGTATTTGAATTCGTTCCGCTTAATTCCGCGGAACAAAACTTGCTGTCTTATTTTGGATCTATGATCTAGACCTTTTTTCTTAGCTTCAAACCGAACATCTCGCAGCATTCCAGGAATTTAATTAATACTTTGAATTAATCATAGTCCACAATTATTTAATTTTTTTACTGTACTTTTGCTTGCATTCTTGCCACAATCTTTGCCTTTCTTTGTTCAGCTAGTTTACGTAACCGTTCTAAATTTCACTTTTCGTATAGTCTCAGTTATATTATATTTCAACAGCATTATTAAACAATGACAATAAAAGAAAACAGCAGCAATATATCACCAAGCTATATACTTACTGTCGACGAAGAAGTGATGGGTAAATACGTATACGCGACTTCGCGGCGGCTGGCCGTCACTGACTGTCCAGTGTGCTACATCGACGATGTCCCATAAGAGAGCGTCTACATGTGCGACAAAACCTCGCATGTGGTGCATGTGGTGCCAGAGGAGAAATCTCCGAATTTCATACACGCGCCATGTCACAAATGCGGAAACGAGAAGTACCACAGGCTGCTCCGCTGTCTCCAAGTTGGTGCGCATGAGAAGGCTTCAACTCTTCGGCTACCTGGCTAAAAGATCATACGAGGAAGCTGCAATGAGCAACCCGCCTGCATGATGGAGAAGACCGAGAGGACGTCCTCTTGATACATTGTTGAGAGCCGTTTCCCGGGACGTCCAGTCGTTCAGCACCGGCGTTCACTCGGCCTGGCGTCTCGCTGCAGATCGCCGACAGTGGCGTCAAGTTGTCGACACCGATATGCTTCAGTAGGAGTTGGCCATCAAGGAAGAGGAGGAGGAAAAGAAGGACAAAAACGGAGTGGGTATACGCACAGTGCAGCTGTCAACCAACCCGGGTTTGGCAGCGCCATCGCACCAGACAAACGATGCAGTGCCAAACCCCAGTTGATTCAGAGCTGCACTGTCCGTAGCCCTGCTCTGTTTTTGTCGCATGCGAGGTTTTAATTGTCGCACCTGTAGATACCCTCTGAGCGAGCAACCATGCAGGCGCCGCGGCGACACAAAATCAAGCGCTCGGCAAACAGCGTGCGCCGACGCCAAGCAACCGCGCCACTTGTAGCCGGATATCCGTCACAACCGGACGTAGATGCCCGCCGGCCGACCGCGGTCTGCCCTCCTCACTCCCTCTCGACGCCTGCAGCCCCCCACGTGTGCGGGCCTACTCTGATATCGCGCGTATCATTCATAATATTAACCGGCTTTATCTTAATTTCCCGTTTGTTACCCATCCACGCATGCTGTTATCATAACGTAACTGTGTGGTGTACCAACGTTACTACCGGTGACCTGACCTGACCGTTAGGAGCCTACATAATGCCGTGCAGTGCACTGCGCAGTAGGCGTATAAGGGCCTACATTTACTTCCACTGATACTAGGGTGGTAACTCGTAGTGAGTTGTTGGGAATATGGAACTTTAGCACCAAGCAACGTTTTTAGCTGTAACACTTGGCAAAGCGTTGTGATCGACTGAGGGATCTCGTAACCATGTATGACCATCAACGACTACTTCGTGATTTAAAATCTTGGAAAAACGAGTTTAGCGTTTGGTAGAAGATCAATATAGAGCTACAGAATGTAGATTTTTTTTTATGTCTTCTCATTTTTAAGCAGATAGAAACATGATGATTGCATGATTTTGGGTTTTTTACTTTTAAACTATGTTACATTCAGTGAGATCGTGCTAGTTTCGGCAAATTTCTGTTTAAAACATTGTGACTGAAAAGTCGGAAAATCTTCATAAAATTTTTGACTTATTTCTGAAAATAAAAAATTGTGCAATAATGCAGGATCTTTCGTTTGCCTGAAATAGATGGCTTTATAGTTGCCTGCTTTTATCTATGATTAACTTACATCGCAACTTTTATTGATTCAGCAAACACAAACTATACGCCGCACAAAAAGCTCCCAAGTATGACAGTTACTCAAATTATTAGTTTACAACAATATTAGTATATGCTCATTGTTCGATTTTCGCATAAGACGGTCAGACTATCAGACAAGAAGACGGTTGCTGTATATGCCATGATCTTGACCTTGAGTGATCTTGAAGTATTGCAACGCAACAACGGTGTTATGTGCATTTTTATTAACAAATGCTCATTGATGATGCGCAGAAGTGTATCTGTAAATAGTGAATAGCTTACTGAATGTGAAAGAAGGTCGGGTTAATAATAACTTAGCTTAAAACGAATGCTTCACTATCAACGCCGAGTATTTTTCGGCAGCGCTCTCATAAAATGTCCGATACACTACTGAGACTGACCGTGTAATAATTTCAGCAAGTTGCTTGGTTTCAGAAAGAAAACCGCGAGAACATTTTTGACGATACGTCATTACTTGGATAGGTTACATTTGGTATCACCGTATGGTTAGTTCGGTAGATTCACTGACTCTTTGGCCCGATCCGACGAGCAGGTAAAACAAAACAAAAGAAAAATGTTGGCAGAATACTTAATCAAATCTGTATATCCCTTAGGAGGGCGCTGAAAATGACGGACGTGAAAATGACGGACGGTCAAAATGTCCAACCATAAATTTGACGAACGTGAGAGCCTCTAAAACTGACTGACGACATGCAATTGTGTCGCTGTAAATCAGCATTCAGTAAAATTCATATTCGTTTGTTGGCGCCACTTGACAAAACGCGAGAAAGTGCGCAATATACAGTAACGTAAATAGACTATACGAGTTTAAAAATTTATAGGTTTATGTACACTGTGCCTGATAAATATGTTAACTGAACACAAAGAACAGACAAGAAAAACACGAATTGTTTGATGGCCTATTATCTAATATAAATAACAAACAAAGTTACTAATATTACAAAAAATTGGAGTTAAAAGTTGTGTTCATAGTATACGAGTAATAAAGTTGCAGTTTGACAACATGCGACGCGTTCGGGAAGTGAAAGTGTGCATCTGTGA
>Ga0209671_1002822_pt1 | contig 16266 bp, 9 predicted proteins | sample WorMetHERISLAND2_2_FD_187401 | JGI IMG/M metagenome (GOLD analysis project Ga0209671, IMG submission 187401) | Marine gutless worms symbiont microbial communities from Max Planck institute for Marine Microbiology, Germany - Olavius geniculatus... | ecosystem: Host-associated > Annelida >...
CTAGAGTCTTACAGGCAGCCGATGGTGAAGATTTGGAGATCCTAGCTTGGACCGTTTTTGCCTGATCCACCCGTGTGACAGACAGACGGACAGACGGACAGACGGACGGACAGAATTGCGATGGCTAAAACGCGCTGAAAGCATAGCTGCTTTCGCGCGTAAAAATGCAAACAAAGCAGGTGACCACACTCCTCCCTGGCGAGTTCCATTACCAATCATGAACCAATCAGATACAGTATTGTGCCATCTTACATATACTTGCTGATTACTGTACCAAAATGCAATAATACAAACGATATTAACACTAACTTTGTCGTCTAACAACTTACTAAATCGCCCTACCCCGTACGACTTAGGCCTACCGTTTGGCCACAATACAGCACGATTTGTATGAATTTGTGATTTGCGTGCAGTTGTCAATTTTAATATGATATACATGACTGCGTCTGTCTGTCATTTGTCCGTAACGCATGTATTGTAGCTAAACAGTACGTCACACGGGATGACGATTGTATTGTTGAATAGGGCGCTGACACATTTCTATAGACTGTCAAAAGTAAGCATGTCGATAACGCCAGTCAGCGGTTTTGCGGCAATTTTCTACGTAAAGTTTCTGCTTGTATGCCTATATCTATTATCCGCGTGCGCCGAATCACAGTATCTTAGCGAATTGATTGTAGCGTTCGACAGCAGCGTTAAAATTGTGCGGATGAAATTGTAGTTATAATGGGAAATCGCTTTCTCTTTGGGATCGGAAGTCGGACGCTTTCAGAACATATAGACGGTACGCGTACGGTCGGCCTTTCCTAGCGACAGCTGAGCTTCTTGTTAAAATTCGAGTCTGCCTTAAGTTCCTAGGCCTAGCACGGCGTCGCTTTGTCCCTGCGCGATACTGCCTTGGTGGTGATCGATGAATAACGTTAACATTTAACAAAACCCAATTATGGGAAATGGTAAACCACGTGCGAGTGCCCCACCCACTCTTTGTACAGCTGATCAATGTTTACATTATGACATGACGTCACGCGTGCCAACCAATCAGACGACAGCTAGACCCTGACGGCGAGCTAAAAATATCCTCGCAGCTGGCTGCAGAAGGCTGCAACAACGCAGTAGCAGCTGTTACAGCAGTGGACAAAGGGCTGTATTTATCATGCGTATGGTTACGAAGGATATATGTGGATATTGTTTAAGTTTTTGGCGTTAAAGTTCACACTGTTGATGAACTCGTAGTGTTTTCCGCGAGTGCTGTCGCGTATCGGCGACCGGCTGCCGTTATTCGGTTGAGTGTGTAATGCAATAGCGTTGTCGAAGTGGATCGTGCTCAGTTGGCATTTTGACAACAGCGACATCACGATGGGGTTCATTCTTCAACTGAGGATTCTGCTTTGGAAAAACCTAACGCTCAAAAGGCGGTCTCCGGTAGGTTTTCGAATAACGATGATGCACAAGCGAGTGTGGCTTGGTAGTCTAGTGGTTAGCGTGTCGGACCCAATGACCGCGAGGTCTTGGGTGCAATCCCTAACCACTGCATTCTCAAGTAACAGCCTTGGGCAAGTTGTTCACACACCACAGCCCGTCGGTGCGATGCCCCAGTTCGGGGGTCCTGCCGACTAAATATCCAAATCCAAATCCAAATGCTATAACGTGCACGTACGGTTAAACTCCGATTGCAAGGGCTCTGGTAAAAAGCGGATCATCATATGTGCGGATCTATGGATGTTACGCCAGGGTTAGGGCTAATCTTAGCGATAGGGCTGCGGTTAGGGTTAGTATTGTGGTTAGGAATACGGTGAGGGTTAGGTTGTTAGGAATAATGAGCTAGAGTGAAGGAGACGGGAACAAACAAACCGATCCACCGTTATGTGTAGTCGTGCGAAAAAAATAGTTCCACTTAACTTGCACGTTTGCATGCCATTCAGTGCACATTTTTATGTATTGTTAACACAGATCACTTTGTCATTATATTTCGCTGTTAGTTTAATTACTAATATGCTATTTAGTATACATTTAATGGTTGTTTCCGCGAACTTCACTCGATGCAACTATTTGCCTATGGCTCAAAGAACTTTATGGGATCAGCGACCTATGCACAGTCATGTACAACTGCTATCAAAATTACTACCTTTACCACAAAATGGGGGTGAGGTCTGGGGAGGGGGCAATAAAAATGTGATGAATTGTTTCACTAGAACATAGGCCTAATAACTTGGTTCGGAAAGTGCATTTCAGTAATAAATTATTCAAAACAGCACATCCCTATGTGGCGAACTACTTTAGTGCACACGAGATATCATTGCACTTCGTTACAGTGAATGATGGCGGATGTTAACAATTTTCGATCTAAAACTTCACTAGTTTAATCGTTGTATGACAAATTCGATTGAAAAACGAGCGGAATACGTTTCTTGCAGGTTTGTTCATCACAGTGCTGTATTCTGTCAGTTATTTAGTGTTCGCAATCACTGGAAAAGCTGATCGCAAACTATCCATAGTAATGAATAGTTTTCGTCATCTTCACTTGTCCTGAATAAGGTTTGGGGATTGTTAAACTAACAAATTATAGCTTAATTACGGCGTTACCTGTTGTGACATCCGCAGATCCGTACATCCGCATTTTGATTTTTAACTGTATCTCTGTTACAACTATTTCTAACTTTTCATCCCAAGTCCCCAACCTTATGATGATGACACACTGGCCAGTTTCAGGCTGGTACCAGAAACTGGTCATACTTTTCTGGTGCCAGAAACCGGCTGGAAAGCTGAAATTCTGTGATTAGTCAGTCTGAGCAGATGATAGCACTGCTCATTTGTTTGTAAACAAAACTAAAAGATAAAGTGGAGTGACGAAAGTATTTTCAACTTGCAGAACAGTACGGAAAAAAACAAATTTCTGTAAAATCTTAATTCATCTTTGTTTTTTTCTGCCGGTATCATTTGCTGGCTAAGTGCATCATGCTTTCTGGCACCAGACAACAGGCTTTTGTTTCCGGTGCCAGAAACAGGCACCTGTTTCTGGCCAATATGTCGTCTACTTGAATCGACTGGACTGTATGCCATTGATGACTTGTGTTTGTCAGTTCTTTGTCAAATAACCGGGCCCGTGAAATCCGGCAACGTCCAAACTACCCTACTACATGAACCCTATCCTTATCTCTATCACTGATCCATAATCTTTAACCCTTACCTAACCATATCCCTATTTTTAATCCTAACCCTATTTCTAACCGTAATCTTTAACCCTAACTCTATGCCAGTCTGTAGCCCTATCCTGAAGCTTAATCCATAACCGTATTCCTTACTCTATTTTCTAACCCTATCCTTGATTTTTTTAAAACTTAAGCCTATATCACTATTTCCTGGTTTTGTCATTCCCAGTTTTGTCAGTCTCGGTTTTTTGGGACACCATGTTTGTTCCCTGGGGAGGTGTTCACATGATATTGTGCCTAAGGGTTGAGTGGGTCGGTACATTTTGCCACAGTGTGTTACGATCACTGTTGTCGAACTGGTTGGATTTTTAAAGAGATTTTTTCCTTGCAGTATTATGGGATTTGTTCACATCACCAGGATAACATCACTCTATCAGTCACATGTTAATCTGGTGATAAATAAGTAACTGAATTACATTACAGAGGGACTGGCGGACAACAAATGGATAGACAACTTAAGGAGATGTCAGACAATCGAAAAAGTTGGTTGTTTTAGTTGACTGAGAAAGTTGGCCATTGTCGAACCATGACACTAGTGTTTGCAATTCCAGGATCCCAAATCCCAGGATCCCATTCATTTTGGCTAATCTTGAATCCCGAAAATGGCAGCATCGTAATTGTGGTATTACTGGATTACAAAAATTTGTTCAAATTGTACTTTTTCCAGTGTTAAGTGTTACAGATAAATGTACAAAACATCAGTTTATACACTTGTTAACGGCAACATTTAAGGACTTGCACATCGAAAACAGCAAAAATTACAAAAGGTGATATTGCTTGCATCACACTGATTGTGTGTCAATGTGCTGCTGAAAAATGCAATTGGCAGCATTCGATGGCCCATCTCACAAAACCCCCCTATAGATGCAAAAATCTCGCAGATATCTCTTACACAGACCGAGTTATAGCCAATTTTGTCCCAAATTTCGTTGCCATGGCAACGAGGGTCGGTCGGAGAAAAATGCGATTGGCAGCATTCGATGGCCCATCCCCGAAAACCCCCCTATAGACGCAAAAATCTCTTACACAGACCGAGTTATAGCCAATTTTGTCCCAAATTTTGTTCAGCCTGTGATAACGACTGCCATTTAATGAATAACATATTGTATGCATGTCTTACTCTTTGCTGTGCACGGTAATTTATATTTTTACAGTCACTAGTCACTCGCTACATTTTGGATGCTTTCCATAGGGGCCTACTGCATTCTATGCATGAAATAAGTTTATTAGGAATACCAAAATAACATTTTTGACCAATGTGTTTCCTTCCTTTTCTTTTCTTTTTGTTCTCTTTTTACTTTTCCCCTTTCCCCTTTTTCCTTTTTCCTTCCCCACCGTCCCCTTAGACATAGGACCTCTAAATCCAGCCAGGATGTCTGGGGAGTGCTGTAAGCCCTTTCAATGAAGTCTGGGGCAGAGCCCCAGCCGAAATTGAATTTGTGCAACAATTTTAATTTTTTTGTGCAACAATTGTGCTTATTTTTGTGCAACAATTTTAATTATTTTTCTGAGATTCAACAGACAAAATTGGTTTTAAACGTCTGCTTATGTCTTGCATCGGGGATTAGGGGCGTGGGTCCTCTTATACCCCCTTTGGCTACGCCACTGCGAGATAGAAAAAGAAAGAGAGAGGGAAGGAGGGAGGGGTGAAGCCAGGGAATTTGTTCTATTGCAGAACTTTAAGGGCAGGGGGATCGTGAATGGTAGAAATCCTTGCATCACATCATGCTGTAACTAAAAAACAACAGAGGCCTTGACAAGGTGAGAACGGCATCCGTTGACTCATGGTGATTATGACAAGCTGAAGCGGTTGACAGCAAACTTGGTGACTGAATGTCTAATGTGTACTGCAGCGCTGCCAATTTTTTGCTACATGGTTCACGGCCAAACTGCTGATCAGCTTGCACGCAGTGGAATATTTAGGGGGAGGGCAAGCTGTCGTGGCTCCCTCGACGCTGAAAATTTGAAAAGTTTTGTTCTCTGAAACGTCAAAAAATTTATCCATGCATCTAGCATATTATGACTGATTTTGTTGTGTTGTCGTTGTAGTTGGTGCTGCTGTTCGAGTTGTTTATACCGTTGGTTTTGTTCATTATATTGCTGGGAATTCGTCACAAACAGCCCGCCTATCCCATGCCCGACAGTACGTATATTATATCTTCTGTTATTGTGCATACTGCTCGCAAAAGCGAGGACTGTAGGCCTGCTGTTTTCAGCTGAGTTTTCTTTCTCCGACGTGGACATGATAATTACGTGAACTGCTGCACTTAGCGTGACGAAATTTTGCTCGAACATGTTGTACTTGGACGACCTCTAGAACCCTACTGAATATCACTAGAGAGTACCAACGACAACTACGGCACAAGCAAGCACACCGCGCGATGCATTAGCCCCCTATCCATGGTCTCGCAGTGTAATCTGGTGTCTGGTCGAGGGCTAAACAAACGGAGATCAGTGCCGCTTTATGGGCATTATAGCTCAGGAAGGACTTACATTTTTACAGATCCATTCAGAGATGTCCGGGGGGGGGGCGCAGTCCGGCTGTCGATTTTTGTTACATGATTGGAACGAAAATGCAAAAATGCAGTTTTGTTCACTTGCATAAAGTCTTACATTCCACTTTTGCCAAAATCACCCAGAATAAAATATCTGTGGGGTGGGGGGTCGACTCACAAGCACTTTTGTGGAGTCGGTGTCTCCTATGCTATAGGTTATAGCCTATGCTTCTTATTCTCTTTGCATTGCTATTTGTTTGGTGCAAATGTGTCGGCGCGGTTGACATGTGCTTGGATGGTATGCTGATGACCCGTCCAGAACACGACGTGTATATAAACACACTGGACTGAACTGAACTGACGGCGGCTACTGTTTCTAGTTTTTTACGTGAATCTGTCTTGGTAGAGCTGGGCTGTTTTCTGTTCGAATATATCCGATACTCGCATGGTCGATTCGTATTCAGAACAAACCGTTTTCTGTCTCGAATATGTCCAGTGGCTTGTAGTAGGCCTAGAAGGCGATATAAACATATAAGGCAGACATAGTATTACTTGTATTGGTCTATCGGCGGTTAGCTGTGGTTTCAATAAATATGCAATACAGTACAAGCGTCAGGCGATATAGAATAGCACGATAAGCAGTTTTGGTGCTCACGTTTAGTGCATTTCAGCTATGCATTGCACCACCGTGGGTTACTTTTATATTGTAGGCTTAGTCTGATTTTATGCATACCGTCTGCAGAGGCTACCATAGCGCGATCAAACGGTGCCATTTTGACCTTGTAATTGGCATTTCTGAGGTCGCTTAGGATGCACTGTTTTAGCCAATAATACCACGTTTACACGATCGAGCAAACATCGAGCAAATATCAAGCAGGCCTAATGGAACCCAGCCCACTGGCTCAAAGGTAGGCCTAGGTTTAGACCACAGCTGATCACGTGTTATATAGGCCTTCAATTACAATTCGCCCGCCCTCTTAATTAGCATGCTAATTACCATAGCTCGTCGAGCTAGCTGGATGAATGCTAGCAAACATCGAGCAGACGTCGAGCATTTAGCACGTGTATTTTGAATACATTTGCTCGACGTTTGTTCGATGTTTGCTCGATCGTGTAAACGGGGTATAAATGATCGAAAGGTGTGTGCAAATCTTCATAACCTAGCAAACCCATCCCAGAGCTACGGAGCGTCACCTGATATAGCACTACACGATGTTAGGCTCTATAGGCCCTACACCTGCCACACGCCTTGACCCCTGCCGGCAGCCGCGGTACTCCATTTACCTACCCCCGAGGGATGGGAGGCTGAGTTGATTTAGTGTATTGACATACTAAAATGTAGTTTACTTTTCTGCCAGTACTAACCGGGCTCTGCAGACTGCAGGACAACTACGTTGATGAGACGTAACGTATTATCTCGGACCTACAAGACCGCACCACCGTCAGTTATTATTGTTGCTTAGCGGTCCGTCACAAGACATGGAATTTGTGCACTCTTACCACGTTAAGTTGTCGAACAAATTTAAGCGAAAAGTGTTTGTTGAACTGCCCAGCACTAATAAGCTGATTCTTGGCCGGGCGTCATGTGAATTTCTCTGTATGTTGATAAAGGTGCTTCGTCGTTTGTCAAGGTCAAGTGTGTGAGTTGCTATAGAGTAAAGTGTATTTACAGTCCAGTGACCGATTATCCTGTCACCAAGTGACAGAACGCCGAATCTCAAGGCCGTAGCCAGAATTTTTTTTTGTTCGGAATGGGGTGCTTGACTTTTCCTCCTTTCTTTTTCGGTCCTCTTTCATTCCATTTTCGCTCTCCGTTTCTTTTCTTTTCCTCATTCGTTTCTTTTCTACTTAAGTAATTCGTCACTTTTTTTTCCAAGGCCAGCTACCCGGTTATGATGGAACGTTGCAAGCTCTCTTCCCCGGCGTGGTCCGGGGCAGAGTGGGCCTACCAGGCTACCAGACGCAAACGCATTTTGATGCATTTTGGCTCTGAAAACGCATTGCAGCATTGGTCGTTTATATTTGGTGCAAATGGCTGCGTTTTTTGCGCGAAAGCAGCTACTGCTTTCAGCGCGTCTTAGCCATCGCAATTCTGTATGTCTGTCTGTCCGTCCGTCTGTCCGTCGTACGGGTGGATCAGTCAAAAACGGTGCAAGCTAGGATCACCAAATTTTCACCGTCGGCTGCCTGGAAGATTCTAGTTTCAGGAACTGTAAAGCTTTTCCATAAATTCAAAGGGGGTCACCCCAAACGAGAGTGCTAAATGAGAGGGGGTGGGAAAAATTTGCGATTTTTAGCCAATAAGTCACGCACTGTATCACGATAACGGTGCGAGATGGGGCCTAGGTTACTATGAATCACTATAGGAAGTCGTACACTGGCTTTCGATTGCCACCGAATTCAATGACCTTGGATGAGCTTGAACGCTAAAATAAGGGTTTTATGTTCTTTTGGCGATTTCGGGCTGCGAGACACATTTCAACGGCAAATTGCGCCGAAATCAATTAAGATAGACATAGAAAAGCTGCATATGAAATTTTCAAAGGTCCAAGTCTCGATTTTCTAGGTTCAAGTAAACCTGCGCATGAGGGCATTAAAGAGTGGTACCCCCGTAAAAGTCGTTATTTTACCTTTATTGGCCAGTCGTTCGTGAAAACGGTTGCAGATAGGCACAGACATGCTACCTATCACAACAAGCACTAGTGACGAGCTTTTCAGTCGTATCAACATCAGTGACTTTGAAAGACCCTAAACTTCCGAAATAAGGGGTTTTTATTGATTTTTGCGCACACTCCAAGAAGAACTGCGACGAAATGGCTGGAGGTAGACTGACAGTTTGCGAACAGGAACTGCTATAGGCTTTCGCGCGTCTCGTGAGCATTAGGTCAAATTTTTTTGTGTTGATTTGTCGAGTGAAAACAACGTTTCAACATAAACCTGTTAACCCTTTCTGTCGACCCTCCGCCTTTCTTAAATATGGCCATGCTGACTGATGTTATGGTGGGATTGGTGGCAACGTCGCAGTTGTTTTTTTTTCGTTAGCATGACTATACGCAAAAAAGACATGCAGCGTTACAAAGTGGCTGTAAATAAGTCAAGGATGGGGACAGTCATTATACTTGCGCGGTGACGTTCTGGGGATGGGCAGACAGGATGGGGCCGTGTGACGAAAGATGCGTTATCTTTGATCTCTGGAGTGTGACGATAGGAATGTTAGCTATACTCGTCACCTGAACCTTTTTTTCATTTGTCTTTCAAACTGTGTCTGAATTGGGAAAATTAGCTGAGGGTTGGACTTTTCAACGGCTGGAGACCGACGAAAATTATGATGTAAATCCTATGTATATAATATATAGCTGACCCCCCAGTACATAATTTGACAGTGTGTTAGGGGGGTTGAGAAAACAGTTTGGGTGGGTTCAACCTCTCCAACCCCTCCGGCAATTCAAACACTGCTTTCAAACACGATGGGAAGATAAAGGTATAGTAAGTTTGCGGGGATATAGGATGATTTACCTGCCTGCGATCAGTCGCCTAACGCGTCTGTTCATTGTCAGCGTATCACAAGAAGAAAACATCACATGAAGCGCAGTCAGAAAGTTGTTGACAAAGACCGCCCGCCATATCGCGCGGATTTTCAATATCAACGCGTCAGAATGAGAAACGGCTAAATGCCCTTTGCGCCGGTCATAGTGTCTATGTCATCGGGGTGTCCACAGGCGTCAGTCCGTTAGAGGCCCCTGTCCTCTCAGGCCCTCAAAGAATTGGGTGGGGAACGCCAGTGACTGTTCCAGCCTAAAATGGGGAGATGGTGAGTTGGAATTTTTGTCCAAGAAAAGTCGTTTTAGGGCTTCCAGTGCACTGTTTATTACTTATATACTTTCTTATATGCAGACAAATGGTGATGCTGTCTTCAAACAAGGTATCACGATTAGGACAACGGGAGAAATTACTGGATGCGGTTTGCGCGTGTCTGCTGCTTGCAAAGTGACATGTTTTGTTGATATTGATCACTGTGGTGCTACACTGTTAGCTATACTGAATCAAACCGGAAATGCTGCTACTCATGTAGCTATGCACCTGTGTCTGACAGGCATGGATCCCTTAGTTACGGATATTGATCCGTTTTCTATCAGACGTGTCTAACTCTGGCTGAGCCGAGCTTGGGGATGTTATGTTTTGACTGATTGGCTGAATTGATCGTAGTCTCTAGTCTAGAGCTACACCGTCTCTCAATAAAAAAACAACCGAAAATTTTTGCCTGTCGAATGCAATGCATAGCATTGGACTGAGTATAAAATCACCTAAGCGTCCGTCCGTCCGTCCGTGCGTCCAACTTTTGAGACGCCATATCTCCATAACGGTGCATGGTAGAGTGATAGACCCATGGTCACAATGGACCACCCATAGGAAGTTGCCCACCGCGAGTCGAATGGTCACGTGACTGACAACTTTAATTGTAATAGCGACGGACGACAATAACATTGCTGCTGTACAATTTAAAATGAAACATTTTTATTTTTTTACTAGTCTAAACAGCGCACTAATTATATTTATATGGACATATATTGCAAACTATTGAAATGCATTGGACAGACTTTGTGTTCGTATGAACATTGACTTGTTTCATCATAACTTTGTCAAATTTCAACCAGCTTTAATAATTTTTGACACAGAGATGGCCAAGACGATAGAGTTATGTAAGTTGCACTCTTTTTCCGCCACGCCTGATTTGTGTCAACGCACTACTGTGTGAAACACGGATGCTGCAAATTGTTACATTACGTGGTGATGTTTTGTGTCAGATTGCTCACCTTTGCGTCATCAGTTCGACAGAGGGCGCCACACGGTTTAATAATTTTGTGGTATTAGATATTTTGCGGTGAAAATAGCAGACAACAAAGTAGCTCACTGATGAGCTATTGAGCTTAAAAACGTCTATGATAATCGATGAGTGAATGCCGTTTGGTCAGTCGAACGTTGATTATACTACCAGCCAGTGGCGTTGCATCTAAACCATAGTGTCCGTGTATGCGGGGCGCACTCTGGGCATAAACTGTGATAATTTGCAAGCGAGTTGTTATACAAACTTATAATTCCGCTAAGTAATTCACATTTTAGTTTATTAAGTTTTTTAAAGTCGTTACAACGCTTACCGGAGACACAATTCAGCGTTATACAGCAATTAGGAGCATCTATGTTTCACATGGTAATGTGTTGACATAAATCGGGTGAGGTGGAAAATGAGTTTATTTTACGTAATTTTATCGTCTTCGCCATTGTTGCACCAAAAATTGTCATAGTTGGTGAAAACTTGACAAAGTTATAACAAAAACAATTTTGACTGTTTTTTATTGAGACGTGGTGTATATTTTAGAGTTCAGCATTTTCACAAAAAGTCTGCTTTTTATACGTTTCGTCAAAATGTTTTACGTAGATTGTTCAACTGGACAGTTTTGAAGACGATTAGCTTCACTCGTTGCAGTGAAGAGTTGTCATGTTGAACACTTGAACATGGTGTTCGAGCCGCCTTTCCCTAGTGATCAAGGCTGATTGTTTCCAAAACTTTCTGATTGTTCAGTTTAAGTAAAACGTTTATGCTCCACTTTTTATGTGTTAGTTTGTTTATTATTAAGGTGGAGTCGTATCGCTTCTTAGAGCGCAAACGATTCGGCCTACATGTATGGTAGTAAATGGATACAGATTTAGACGCCATTTGGCAGGTAGGCCTACACTTGCCGGGTACGATGACACATTCCGTTAAATGGGAGGACCCGTGAACTCCATGGGAAGGGGAAGATTTAGAGGCCAACCCTCCTCCCCCGGCCAAAACGTGCAATTGTAATTTGCTGCCGCTCACCTGCAGGCGAATGCGCATGAAGAGCAGTTCCGCGTTTTGCCAGATTACTCTGGTGCTGGTATCGGTGGGTCTGTATCGTAAAGATGTTTACAGAGCGACGGAAGTCAAAGGAACTGAACGTACGCTTAGGTGAACTCAGCCTCCTACCCTGCGTGGGATGGGAAATGAGTAGTAGCTTGGGTAAAGGCTTAGTGTGCCTGATTTGGGCGGTGGTATGTCTGCTTGCTGCAAACCGCGGGGTCCATTTGTACGCTGACGCGGGCAATAGATGACCGCATAGTGCGCTGCGGTATCATTAGCTCGTGCGAGTCAGCTGCCACTTGCCCGGAGGTTATAAACGCTTCTGGTCACGTGTCCGTTTCATGTAAGAAGCGCCATGGCAAGTACCGGACTTTACCTTTACCTCTATCTTAAGCTGGTGGATGTGTGAAAACTGCAGGTCACTGGTTATCGAAACCGCTTCCATCAGCCGGCATACTGGCGCTGATGCAGCAGTTCTGTGTCGCCGGCGGTCAAGATAAACTTCGCTTCTCAACGTTCCCCAACTCGTCGTCAGTAACTCTACACAACTTTTTACCTTGTTATCGGTTGTAATATAAGTTACATTTTTAAAGGAATGTTTTTATTGTTTTTTTTTCATTTCGCCACTTCTTTTCACGTTATTCCTAGCAAGGCTGTCTGGGGAGCATTGTAAGTTCTTTTAGTGGGGTCAGTAGTTTTTGCGCCGGACGACAGCAAATTTGGTCGTAAACTAAGAGAGAAAGTTGAAAGTTAAAATAATTTCTGTCCTAAATTATACCACCTTTCTCCTTTTTTGTGTTTGAGCATTTTCTCCACGGTTTTATTGCAGCATTCCACGGCGGCCGCCGCGTCCAGATTTAGCCTTGAGGCTTGCGCTAGGCTTGACTGTCTAGCAATGCTCATTAGTTTGGTTGCTATAACCCCCCTCGCGCTCTATGATGATGAACCAAATACGTATCCATGGGTGATTGTTGCTGTTGTATGTTGCGGGTGCAGAGTGACTCAGTTCCTGGAGAACATTCAGCAGATCGCCGAACACAACAATTTCTTTGACCCGGGTTTCAACCCGTCCGAGATGGACGAAATCCCGGAGCTGTATCGACGCATTATAGACGACCCGGCGCTGCTTCACGACCGCATCGCTCGACTTCGCCGTCAGTTGACTTGTTAATGCTTAAAGGGTTAAATGGTAGGCCTTATACCTCTTCGCGGGAAACCCATCTGAGAGCTGCGCAGCGTCACCTGCCATATGGGATTGCACTGCCACCCGACACGAGTGAACGCGGTCCACCTTAGACCCGGCCGAAAATTGCTGGCTCGATTGCGACCTCACTCTCATCGTTTATTTCAGCCCAGTGTCCACGCACTACAATTTGTTGTGGACGTGCATGGGTGCCCGCTGAGATTTTTCACAAGATGAGGGAAGGCAAAGAAGTAACGGTGCCGGAGGGGCTAAGAACAGGACGCAGGCATCAATTGGGGTAAGGAGTAAAAGGGATATGGGGGACTGTTCCTCCCCGCAGGATTAGGGGGTTCGAAGGAGCGTCGGGAGTCCGTGGTAAAGCTCCCGCCAAAAATGAAGCCTCACACAACATTTCTGGCTAGAATGATGTCATTAAGAGAAAGTGAAAACAGTTGTTTTTTTCTTGTTTTTTGGCTGGGATGAGTCAAAGGACTGAGACGCTTATTTTGGCCAAGTTGGCTGCATTGCTGATAAGATAGGCCTATGAGTGGAGACTAGGCTTAGAACCAAGCAAGATTTTTTCGCAGTTTAGTGCTTTTTGTGTGGTACCAATTTCATTGGGAGTGATTGGGGGTAAATGTGTCGTTGCCATCTGCCGCAGTCGATTATGCCAGTGTAGCATTTTAACGCCCGGCTTGCCGCGCGTATTAGTCATGGTATTTCTGTCTGTCCGTCTGTCGCGACCCGGCATCGCATTGAATGAAGCTCAGGTGAGATAGAGACTCCGGTTTTCACCGTAAGATGGCATGGTGTCTCCATTTCCTTGTGAGCAAATTTTGTGCCGTTCTGTGAAAGCATTTCCCTTAAATGGATTGTCAAAAATGGCACATCGTTGGCATTTTTTGCACCAGTGAAACAAGTTCAGACAGTGCATAAATTGGCATATAATGTAGAGCGTGTGGATGCAGATCTGGAGTTGAGAGATATGCTGGTGAATGTATCGGAGTTAGTCAGTGAAGTCAGTAAGAATTTATCATTGCCTGTCGACGGTCTCAACGCTATTCTCTCGTCAAAACTCAACTTCACTGAGGTAAGGGCGTGTTTACGTGTAAAATATAAAATTAGGCAGCTTGGAGCAGGTCTAGAACTGCCCAAAACTGTTTAGGACAAAACCAAGTACGAGTTTTTGGGTTCATATTTTGCATGTAGGCACCCCAGGATGTAACGGTTAAGGATAAGGAATAGCATTCGGCAGTGGCTTCTATCCTCCCAATTCCACAAATCTGGAATTAAAATCGGGCTCAACTTCCCCCAGTTTTGGGCTGAGGTTCCCTCCCCCAATTTCCGACTCAAGTTTTTCCCTCTATTTGGAGCTTCTCCCCCTTCTAGAGAGAAAGTTTTGTTAAGGGTGTAGTTTACCCAGTGAAAAATAGGGGGAAGTAAAAATGGGAGCGGGTTTTTTTTTGTTAAAGGTGCAGATTAAAAAATAGGGGGAGAGTTTTGATCTACAACCTTATCAAAACTCCCCCCCCTATTTTTCACTGGGCGCAAGCTGCGCCCACCAGGTATAGGGATAGAAGCCACTGGTATTCGGACTTGTTTTCGCAAGGTCGCTGGTTTGACTCTCGGCTGTACTACTGCCAGGTAACAACTTTGGGCAAGTTGTTCTCAGTTTATACACATTTGCCTCTGTCTCCAAATGGGGGGAGTAATTTTTAAGCAGGTATTGAGCAAGATAAAAGTAATGAAATGAATTAATGGAGTTTGAAGTTAACTTTAAACGCGCACTTTTCACAGTTGCTATACCACGTAGAACGTAGATCACATTGAAGTGTTTTTAACGTTATGCTCTGTATAAATTTGCGTTTTGTACTTATATACTTTTCTACCTACCACAAATACACTCACTATTGTGAACACTATATTTATTTGTAGTTGTATCGGTTACTGTTTGGTGGTGCTTCGATCGCCGAAACTGGTGAAAGAATACGTACAAAGAGAGATGCAGATACAGACATCTTACCAGTTTTTAGTGATGGGCTGGGAAAACATTTGTCGGACATTAAGGACGCCACCGAAACTTCCTTCCTTACAGGTGCCGGCGCATCACTATCAGACGGCATTCTCACGGCAGGCCACGTGCCTACAAACGGGATTATCTACCAGCTGATCCGAGATAATCCCAAACTGTTGCTGAATCCGGAGGTTCGACGGCTAGTGATACGGATGCTAGAAGCAGCCGGGCGACATGAACTGGAGAGTTTTATGGAAACGTTTGATTTCAACCAAGTCGCCACGTTGCTAAAGGTAACATGTTGCACACATATATACAGGATGCGCCGTTAAACAGTCTTTTATCACACCTCACATGATAGTGTGAGTGTTGTAAGGACGACCTTCAAAGTCTATGGGAAAAGGCAAACTGACCCTCAGCCAACCAAAAACCCCTGAACCGATCGTCACCAAATTTGAATGGCGTGATTACGTCGTGGAGCTCTACCACCAAACAAAATTTGGGCACAATCTGCCCAGGGGTTTTTGCTCCGCATATAGGTGAAATATACACCCCTTCTGTTCAAAATCTACTACACTTTTTTGGTTCTTCAACTCGCTTACAGTAACTGTATTTTGATGGCAGTTTGTTGCTGTGTTAATTGTGGTGGTGGTTTCATTGCTAATGTCTGTGCACAGCATATTCACGTGTCTCCTAGCGGGGTTCATGATTGGATCTGCACCAATGATGAATATTCAAGATTACTCATTCCTGCCAATGACACCAACTCTGAACTTATTGTATGTACTTTGCAGATTTCATGCTTGTTTTTAGCCAACGTGTACTTAGGTAATGGTCGAGCTTATAGTACAAGTTGTCATCTATCTATCTGTTTGTTTGTCGTTATCCATCGTCTGTAACGGATATATTGTGGCTAAACGGTGCGAGATAAGGCTTCAGTTGCTATTGATCACTAATAGAAAGTCACATATTGGCTTTTAAATGACATGAAAATCATTTACCTTGGAAGACTTTGAGGGTTATAACGCACTGTGTTATGCCAATTGTGCGGAATTGTGGCGACTTTTTATAGGCAGTTTATAGTGACCATGTCTCTGTCTGCAGCGATTTGGCCGCCATTTTCAGTGAAAAGTTTCAAGCTATAAGTGGCTGTATTTCGGAAATGGTGAGAGATATAGTGAAGGTTACTATTAATCACTACTAGAACGTGACATGCCTTTTCAGATTACATGAAAATCATTGACTTTTTGATGACCTTGAAGGTCACTGACAACCAGTAAGGTCGGCTAACTTAGCGACAGTTGGGCTTGTTGTTTAAATGTGACTACCATACTGTTACTGCTGCTGTCAGAGCCAACAGATCACACTCACACGGTAGCGTGAGTGTTGTAAGGACGACCTTCAAAGTATATGGGAAAATGCAAACTTTGACCCTCAGCCAACCAAAAACCCCTGAACCGATCGTCACCAAATTTTAATGGCGT
>Ga0209671_1002824_pt1 | contig 16263 bp, 10 predicted proteins | sample WorMetHERISLAND2_2_FD_187401 | JGI IMG/M metagenome (GOLD analysis project Ga0209671, IMG submission 187401) | Marine gutless worms symbiont microbial communities from Max Planck institute for Marine Microbiology, Germany - Olavius geniculatus... | ecosystem: Host-associated > Annelida >...
GTTAACTGAAGCAGTACAAACTAAAACAGCCATCAAACGCCAAAACAACCAAAAAAACATCACCGAGAACCAAACCCGGGACCTCTTGTGTTAAAAGATGGCAACGCTGAAACTGCACTATTCCACCCCATGCACGTGATGTTACAGATATTTTGAGCAGTCAAAACGTAAGACAGCAAGCAAGTGAACGACAGCTAATTCATCACACAACAAAGTTGGCACCAACATGAAGATGCACCAAAAATCAAAAAACCACATGCTGTATGATAGCAAACAAAATAAACTCTTTATTTAGTGCAAAACTAGAAGAACCAGCAAAACGAAGGGCAGCCATATTAAACCCTTCAACACAGCGTTCACATATGACCACCCTTCACTGCAATGACTGTGGCAAATCGCTTCCAAAACTCTACAATCGCTCGAGCTGTGAAAAGCTTTACATGCATCACTCTATATTTAGGAAATGATACAGACACACTAACCAGAAACAGCAGTCTACCATATAAACAGCTAATATACAAAACGTATACAAATTAAATAATATTTCATATTTTTTGGCATAAATTATCACAACAATACACTTTAAAAACATACAGATGAATAACTCTGCTGATTTAAAGAGTCTTAATTTTTCATGCACACCGAATATTCTACATCATATTGTAAACTGAACAAACAAATCAGCCTGCACAGAACTGCTGAAACTGCTATGAAGAACACGAATTTATTGGCACTGTTGTTATGTCACATATGTTGTTTACGATTCAACCACGGATCACTTGTGTATGCAATGTGCTTGGCAAATTAACCCAAATCCCATAAATTCAAAAAATCTAGAAAACTACTCTGTACATTGCGTAACCGGGATATTTGTTCGTTACTAAGAGATGTTGTGCACTGCTTTTGACACAGATGCATACTAATAACCTACATATGACCATTTTATGACCCCGATGCATAACATTAGAACATTTCATGACAACTGTGCAATACTAACTGCGACACTTAATTAAACATTAAGGCAATGATGTTAATTGGCACTTCTAACATTCCATCAGCTAACATTTTCAATCTATAAAAACACTCATACATAACGTACAATTAACAATTTCCATGAACAACAATATAAAAATCCGTAGGCAAACTTGTCACAATATCATGCAAACAATATTCACACATATTAAGTGGAATTAATGCACAATGTACACATATTTACATACAACTACCCCAAATTCAAATTTAGTAACATCTATACAAAGCAAATAATAAACAACTCATAACAAAGTGGAATGGCATCAAACACTGTAGCTTTATGTAGTACAGAAATTTGCAATATCATCAGAATTTGGCAACAAAATAGTCACAATAACGTCAGTTACAAATGGTAACATCTCCACTACAGCAATAGCACGGAACAAAATTTTAAAAAATAAAGCAAACACTATTTTCCACATGCAGTTCAGCAAAGCACACTACAGAGAATAAGTAACTTTTGCTCCACAGAAACACAGGCCAGTGCCGATTGCAACAACTTCATTCTTTCATTAATTTCTTTATCAAATACGTGTACTCTTGGCCAAAATACTGAGGGGGGCACCCTGTGGGGTGCTCGGAGCAAAACTCAACAGAAACGCTAGATGAGAGTCAAGATGGGTGAAATGTTTCTATTCTCGGTTGACTGTAGGGTCTGGGAAAGTGTTGAGATCATCCAGTGGGGCCACTGCAGGGCCATGGTCCAGTGTAATAGTTTTTTTGAGGTACATTCTCGGTTTTGCAAAACCCCCTCAGTTATTATACATAAATCTGAAGTGGCACTGTTTATTGAAAGTCCCCAGCACAAAATATGGTTCTCGGTGCAACACTAGGTTTACGCCTATGCTCCAAGAGTTGACAGCAACAACAACATAGCAGCCCTGTTTTGCTGCTATTACATACAAAGATGTGACATGCACGATTTCATAGTAACAGACGTAATGAACACTGTTATCATCATCATCATCATCGTGTCACCGACTACAATTGCTGATTATTCGGCGAATAACAGACACAGCAAAATAGCAGCACTAATAAGCTAATAACAAAAAAACCAGAACTATTCGACCATTAATATCTTTATCACACTATTGTACAATGGGGTCATCAGTCATGACCGATGAGCCTCTGTTTCACGCACTATACAAATGTGTTTTGATTGATCAACGCGAGTCACACTGCAAATAAAGTCAACGGTAAACAATCTGCATACTGTGTGCAATCATAGATTTCAGTGACATTGCAGGGTGGCCAAAAAGGAAGAGAAAAAAATTCCCTCAGTTTTCTAGGCTTTTCAGGAGGTACAAACTTACTTTTCCATAAGTTATACCAACAAAAAACAATTGTAATACTGGAAATCTAGGGGATCACTGTAAACTACCCAAGCGGAGTCCACTGCTAACATATTTTATAGCATATTGCACCTGAAAACCGCATATGGTGACACTATTTTTGTTACAATTTTCCCCTAATATTGCACAGAATTCCTTGTGAATTCCGACTTTTCCTGTTTTAGAGGATTCGCTGAGTATTCCGGGTTTTTCCAGGTTTGTGGCCACCATGCATTAACAAGCACATAACTATCAGAGACCGAGAAGACTGAATACCGGTGACCCTCACTTGCAAGTCCATGCAGTTTTCACAGACAGCAAGAACACTGCGACAGACCAACAATGGCAACATGATCGGAGTGAGTGAGTGTGTAAGGTTTAATGTCCCACCCGACACAGCATAGTCATTTTGAGGATGGCCTTTTCAGGCAAAATGCACATACATACACCTAATAACGGAACAGTAAATTTAACCTTTATAAAAATGGAACAGAAAATTTAACCTTTACAGGAAACCATAATATGAAACATAAAACACAGACACAACCTCAGATTCGGCCACTGGCTGACACTGTGCACTCTAAATCTAAACAACCTAAACCTAACATTGTAAAAACTCGCCATTGTAATTGTGCATATGTAAGACTAATGGCAGTCCTAATAATCTTCCCTGTTATCCTCCAAACAGTCATCAGCCTCATAATGCTGTCCATTGGAGGACAAGGGGGGGAGGAAACATGACTGGACAAGGGACCAGTGTGTAACGATGGCTCAGCTGTACACTGGCCATTGTCCATTGCCGATGGCTTAATTCCGCCGCATCGGATGCCATGACTTGGCCATCCGTCCATACTGTAAAGAAACGGTTAACACCTGGTCTTGCACAACCGGGCTTGGAGGAAGACATGACCAGACCTCCAAGTTTCAACCGATCCATGATGTCTGTGGAACTTCGCAGATAAGATTGGGGGTGGCGACCTGCCACACTGTGACCAGGAATGAGAGACAAAATAAAAGGCAATACAGTCTTACAGATAAAACTAAGAATGGCAAATAGCTGGCATTATATTTGTACCAGTGGACTGGGAATGAGAGTCTGGTGGTAGGCAAGAGTTGACACAGAACACTCACAAACCCAGTTGGCACCAGCGAGAATGACAAGTAAAAGGCTACTGGTGAGAACAATACACCGAATCACCAGAAATAATAGGCACCATGTTAAACCGGGGCATATCCACAGTTCAGGTTACGTACAGATATGGATTAATGCAGTGCTGCACCAGCGGCAATAACTTCAATAACAGCTCAATGATTTCAGCCTTGAAAGCATTAGCACAGTCTGCTCAGACAAAAGAAAACATAAGTGTCACAATAGACTGTCATTACTGCAGCAGTTGAAACCAACAGAAAATGGGGAAAAGTGTTTTTTAAATTTATGAACAGATTTACAAGCTAAAAGTGAAATAAAAACGGCAGATACGTATGAAACTGACCAGGAAATCTTGCATAAAAGTCAAGGCACAACAAATGTCACTGCATAAACGTTCTGACGAAATCAAGCAACAGCAACAATAATACAATAATACGTGGTGTGTGTGCGCTGCTTGCAGCGTGAGGCGTGTTTCGAGATGTGCTGCATGTTTTAGTGTTTTGCTGTGGCGCGAGTGCGTTCTACGAGATGATACGTTGAAGTGTTGTAGTGCTACATCTGTGTTCCGGTTGGCTGTTCTGGTTTGCTGATTTGACGTCATGTTTTATCCGTCGTTGAAACTCGATGTTTGTTACTGTGTGCTGACAACGTGCTGGCCGGCATGTTGGAACTGGACGTGCACGCCGCGAGGCCAGGCTGCCGTGGCCGGGCGTACGCGTGTCTGTGATTGTACGCATTCGACCATGACGACGTGCCTTGCTGACCAACATGTACAAGACGTACATCAGCCGATTCTTGTGCAACGACGAATCGTACAAGCCAACTGACAACGTCATCAGCAAAAGTCAGCATTAACAGTCAAAAGATCTACCATCTGATGACCTGAACAGTTTGCACCAGCACTGTCATCACAAGAATTGTCGCAGTTTACCTCTAGTGGACACTATGAACATGCAGTATTCACGCTCGATCGACCGCCAAGCGCACTAGAGATTTCTTCAAAATGATAGTGTGCTATATAAATGTTCACTTATTATCATTATTAATACAGCCGATAGAGCAGTGGACGACATCATTAACACACAGCATAGGCGCTCACTCCATAGGGCCAACAGCCAAAAGCTTGCAGTGTCTAGGTCCCACAAGCTTTTAATCACTGAAAAATTTCTGGAACCAGAAAATGAGCAAATTTTTGCATTTAGGCAACTGGTTCAATCACAATGTAAGTAGTTCAAACCGAAGGATAAAAATACAAACTTGTTGATGTGCAAGTGACAGAAACTGCACGGCTTCCACCTCAAAGTGTTTCAAAAACCATTTGGCAATCTAAAACTGTGCAGTTTTTATCACTTGCACAATGACACATCTGTATTCGTACTGCGCTAAGAAAGCAAACAGCAATTAGCAGACCCCTTAGCTGGACTTAGGAAGCCTAAGAAGAAGGCAGAAGAAAAAAATAAAGAGGAAAAAAGGTATCAAAAATTAAGTAGGAAGCCCCCAGTCTCCCAACGGTGACTGCAGAGAGTCAGCAGTGCCTATGTCAATGACGATTTCGAAAGTGAGCACAGTACTACATCTGCTCAATGTAGTTGGAAGGAATCATTCCTCTCTGGTTGGTTCTCTGTACGAGACCAATCACCCAACCGTCGTCAACCGGCTGCACGTTACTGATCATGTCGTTCTCCACAAAGCTAACCTCATCATCGTCCGCAGCTTCGTAGTCATACAGCGCCTGGTACACCGGACCCTAACACCAGCAGCACAACCATAGCAGCACAAGAATTATGGACGTTTCAGCACTTCGACGTTTCACCCCTGGCCTGGACGTTACGCCCGCAAAACGTCTTGCACCTGGACATTTCAACAACTAAAAAAATTGCAGATGACAGCAAAGACGAACAGAGAAGATGTGCAGAAGGTAAAAACAAGTGAAAAAGATGAATGGGGAGGAATACTGGTACGCCTCTACTCTTCCATCTTTGCCTTCCGTCTGCCTTCTCATCTCTCTGTCCTCTTCGTCTCATTCGTCCTTGCAGTCATACACAATTTGTAGTGGACAACTAGGTGAAACATCCTGGCAGGGCAAAATCTCAAAGGGGTGAAACGTCTTGATCGCCAGCATGATTACATTTGATAGTCATGGCTTGAAGTGAAAAAAATGTGCTGGTAATGGAACTGTTGGATCGTGGTTGCAGATCTAATACTGTGCATTAAGTGGTGGTATGCTTACCAGGTGGCCAAGGAAGTGCTGATATGCCACACCGGCCCACACCATGCCACTTCAAGTCCTGGACACAGTGCAGCTTACCATACAATGAGTCTCATGACCAAAAGCATCGTACAATCTCGGAAGTTGCAGCTGACTGATATGAGCTAATGATATCGCAGTGCACTATATGGCCTGCATCAGTACAGTTGGAACCACAATGCAGCCAGCAGACATACCACCACCCCAACGAGCCACACCAGACTTTCGCCCTGTAGCCTGTAAACTCCTACTCATTTCTCATCCCACTGAGAGTAGGAGGCAGCGGTGACATGGGCACACATTAGGTCAGCAACTTGCTGAAGCCTGCTTGCAAATCACCTGAAGTGACTGCAAGTGTCAAAGATGCTGGTGCCAAAGAGAAGACACAGGACGACATACGGTGCTAGCAGGTTGAGCCTGACGTGGCGGAGGTGTAGTTTCAGCTCCCGGCACAGGAAGCATCCGTCCCCCCATCTGAGCTCCACCCGATATAGCGGTCGGTACATAAGCCTGCCGATGTCCACCACCTAGTCAACACATATGCACAAAGACAACAGAACGCAACAGTGCAGTGTCAAGTGACTGCAATTGAGTGTTTTCCAAGTTTGGAGTGAAATTATGTTTAGTCATTTGTAGGCTAATGTAAAGTTCTTATGAGCAAGCACAAGACAGAGGAATGACACACTGACAGACTGCAGACACAGAATCCATCTCAACCACCACGGTCAACTCAGCCTGGCCATCCTTCCCAACCATCTAGGGTAGGAAAATCAAGTACACTTGCCTGGCTGGGGATAAGAAGGGGGGGCAGTCACCTGTGCTGGATGGCAGGTAACACTGTGTGATCCCATATGGCAGGTGGTGCTCCCTAGCTCTGTGTTGAATTCCCATGAAGAGCTATTCACGCTGACTATTCGTAGTTTGTATGAGAGAAACATCAGAACAAGAATGAGCTCTGATGGTAGCAAAAACAGATGATAAACAGTATACATGGTGTTCCAAAAAAAACGGCACAAAGTTTACGGCATCATAATTTTGCAACTGCATATCATGAAGTCATGCGGTTTTCAGCAAAATTTTCAGAAAAAAATTCTTTACATGACGAAAGTCAGTGTTCAAATACAACAATTAAATATTCTTTGTTTTGCAGCAGACAAGTTGATTATTCAAAAACAGTATTAACCTCTACATCTTCGTTCTTCAAGACAAGTTCGTGAGAGAAATAAGGTCTGCACCTAACTCATTTTTTAGATTGATAAAAAGAAACAGTGCTAAATGTGTCCATCACAAAAAAACAAACAGCTGATGATTTTTAGTCGTTCGGACCAACGTTCAACAGCACCATCGATTAGTTTACAAGTGACTCAATATGTCCCAGAAACTGTTTAAAACTTGCTTCAGATGATCAACATCCAAAGTCTTCTGACATAGGCTCTATGCAAAAATGACTACTGTCTGTTTTCATTTTTGCAGTGGATACATCGAGCAGTGTTTCGCTTGACTCTGGACAATGGAGTTCACGTGAAACTTGTTCCTATTGTAAACTTGCCTTAAAGATGTAGAGGTTAATACTGTTTTCGAAAAGCTCACTTGTCAGCAGCAAATCAAAGAATATTTATATTCAAACACTGACTTTTATCATGCAAAAATTTTCTTTCTAAATATTTTGATGAAAACTGCATGACTCTGTATGTATGGTTGCAAAATTATGGTGCCATAAGCTTTGTGCCATTTTTTGGAACACCCTGTATACATACACTACAATGGGCGACTTCACTTCTTGACTTAGACTTTCGCTGAGCCTTTTCGCGGAGCCAAAGCTGAAGCTGAACGCTAAAGTCTGTACTTAAGACCAAAGTTCAACTAAACGATTAAAAATAGCGAAAAACTGGTAAACCTAACAGGAAATAAATCAATCAATGATGCTTGAACTTGCTTATTTAATTGCGCCATGCATGCAAATGACGTAATTATGTAATGTCGTACATAATTGTGTAGCCATTACGGCATTTATTTATGGTACCAGACTGTTTTAAATTTACTAAACTATACGTACGTATAGGACTGTAAATAGTTGCCACGTTTTCGCTCAGCGAAATCACTTCACTTTTTGACTTAAGTAGGTACTTACTTAGACCGAAGTTTAGGCTCAGTGAAAGTCTAAGTCAAAAAGTGAAGTCGCCGAATGAATAAGATCCTACCTTCGTCATCATCATCCACTGACTGTCTCATTGGTCGTGTGTACGACATCTCACCTACACACACAGACATACAAAGTGACAGGCATACACAAAGAGATGTATACGAACACACAGACAGTCGCAGAAAGTGGGTGAAGTGTCAATTGCAAATAACCACAGAATGCCGATGTACTGGCATTAAGATCAATCTTTAAGCCAGATAAGTACACCGCATCTCAGAAAACGTCCCACTTCGTAACTGTCCATATATCTGACAAATATAAACTGATTTTCCAAATTCTGTCTCTGGACAACTGGCAATAGTCATTATTGAATATCCCACCGCACCGTAACTGCATCGCTAGACTACGTTGTGAAATATAAATGCAAGAAAAAACTAACAATAATAGGCAACAGCCGTGTTGGAAGATGAATGTCACTTCAGACCAAAATCACAGTGAATGATCTGTACTATGCCGTACTGTATTAGACCCATCTTTGGGATATCTGGAGTGTTAAATGATGTGTTTGTTTCTGGCCTTCGTAGTTTATAAGGCCTACCAGTTCATCCACAGCGATCACATTCTCTTCAGTACCCGCATGCTTCAGTCTGATGTTTTGAATTTTGATGCCTTTGGTCAGTGCTTCCAATTTTTTTTAGTAATGTGACCACTTCTTTCCGTAATTGCTGTTTATTCGTAAAAAAAATTCTGCCAGAATTCTCGGCGAACTGTATTTTTCAAACTTGTATAAGTTATTAGTCAAAACCTTGTCCTCATTGCTAAATGCATAATACATTTCTGATGTATCATCACTGCATTAAAAATTATTATTTACAATATCTTCTGCTTTTGTATAAAAACACAAAAAATGTATCAAAAACTAAACATCATTTATTTTTAATATAAAAATTAATAGAAAATTGTGTCAGAAAATAATTTTTGCATATGTATTACTAGGATTTTAGTGATTCTTGACAATTTAAGTTTCACATGGTAATGCAGCGACGCAGTTGAGGTGTGGTAAAATGTTTAATAACTACACTACTGCAACTTGTCAACAGAGTGCGCCAGTGAAAGAATAATGCAAATCGGCCAATATTTGACAAAGAACGAGACAATCATACAGTGGGACATTTTTTTGAGACACAGTGTATTGTTGACATTACAATAACACCTTTGCCAAAAAGTACTGCCATTGCTAATATTGACATTTAGAAACTGCTGGCAATAAAGTATCGACAACACTAAATATTTCAATATTTAAACACCCTGCTGATAGTCCTGTAACATATTTTGTTATAACAAGTAAAAATAATGAAGGATTCAACAACTGAAGCACAATAAAAGTATCTGCAAATAGCTGCAACCTTCATCGTCTCTGCCACGTCCAGAGTACGATGCCGGACTGATGACATTTGTTACTTGCTTCATTCGCATCATCTCAGGATCCTCAGCCACCGAAATCATCGTGCCCTTTGATGCCTCGAACTCCCTGTGATACTCCACCTGCACGAGCAATCCATCAATCCATTAATAACAAAAGCACACTGAGATTTTGAAAAGTTGGCAGAAGATCAAGACTAACTGACATGTTGTTCTCCTCGACAGTGTTCCAAAGACATGGAGACAAACAGCTTGTTACATGCAGCATTATCTGCCTTTATTAGAATCTATGTGTTGGTGAATGCATAAAAACAATGACAAGCAGCAACAGCAAATACTATGCACTGTGTGACAGTTCTCTGCCATAGACAAAAAATGGCAGATTTAGTTGAATGAATAAGTAAAACTGCTAACCTGACTTTGTTGTTTAGTGACTTGGTCATAACGCTTGTTCTCCGGAGTGTCAACAACCACGGTTGCTTTCAGCTGTGGATAATGTCTACAACAATCGCACTATCTTTGAACTACAGTCACAGATGGCACTCTCAACCACGTCATACAGCGGGACCTTACCAAGGTGATCAACAGAGAAGGCAACAGCATAGACCGCTGGACCAGGAAAACGATAAACATCAAGAAAGAACAAAAAAGTTGACGAACTGAGATGTGGGTCTTACCAACTTTCTCTTACACTTACATATCTTTGACAATTTACTCTTTATAAAAATAACACCTATCAGTGAACAGTCAATCCAATGAAAGCAGCAGCCAATTATACTTACAAGCAATTTTGCTGTATGCACCTCAAAAATTATGCAAAATGCTCCTCCACTCATGGTATTGTGCAACAGAAAACACCGTAAGTAAAATTAGGAGGTTTAAGTGATTTATATAGCAAGGAAAAATACTAAAAACAACTAATCTCGCTCACTCTAGATTATGTCTAATGTTACACTTCCATTGTTCACAAAAACATTTTTTTGATGAAAATATTCACAACTATTTTACAGCTAGCTTATTGAAGTGCAAGAGTTTTTAATATTTTATTTTTAGTATTTTATGCACACAAATTTCTAAGCAAACTGATATGAACTAGACATAAACTAATTAACCCTTCGACGAAAAACTTGGGTAAAATTGACCCCAGACCCTATAAGTTGTTTAATATTAAAAATGTTTAAACTTATATAGACAAGACTGCGTGACTTTTAATATTTTTTTCATTGCCTTCAATCTGGCACTTTTAGTTTGTATTTATGCTGATAGGGGGCGCTCCTACTGAGACATTCTTGACACCCCCACCGTGCAACTGTGTGGGTTGACATGTCGAAGAACATAGCTTCCGTCAGATTTGCTTGCTAAAATTTATTTTTTGCACATTCCGTTACATTTGGTGATATTATAGCAAAAAATGATGAAATATGCATTTTCTGCCTTTCAGTGACTTTCTGTTGCTATGGAAGCAAAAAGCCCTTAGCAACAGACTTAGTGTGCTATAATACAATCATAAGAATAATGGCTATGGTAACCTATTCGTATGCAACTCACTACATTAAATCTAATGGCATTTGCTTCACATATGATATTGCATAACAACAACCTATCCAGCAGATATATTGACATGGAACCATTACCAAACCTTAGTTACCATATGAAGTAAGACCAGTGGTTATAGCTTTGCATAGCGTCCATTGCGATTTTGGAGATACTTCAAATAAAAGCCATGATATATAATATTTTCTGTTAAATTCTCCAAACGCCGTTACCATGGTAAGGAAATCAATACTAGATAACAAAAATATATCTGACATTTTTCTAAGTGAGAGCAACTGGTTGATATTCACAACTCTACTTAGAACTGACAGAATCCACGACAATATTCGTGAGGTCAAATTGACCCAAGCTTCCCGTCAGCGTTATAAAATTTGGCTTCCCATCGAAGGGTTAAAAAATACAACAAAAACAATAACAAATTGAGGGCCTTTCCAAACTTCACTGTGGCAAAACTTGCATACACTGAAAACAAATGCAGACAAGAAGCCCAGCTATCGCTAAGAAAAGCTGACCGTACAGCCTCCGATTTCCAGTCACGAAGAGAAAGCGATTTGTCAGAGATGAGACAATTCCATGCACGCTATGTCAATGGAACGCTGTCTCGAAAGCTACAATGAATGCTAGTATAACAGACATCGCACAAGGTCATTTTGCTGAGCAATATAAATAGCTACTGTTCCATGCACGTGGTCATCTTGCCAAGTGATAGACGTAAACAGCTACAGTGTAAATGAACACAGAAAATATCTAACACAGGTTTTGCAAATATTTCTTACAATAAAAATGCCTTGCTCAGGAAGACACATACAGTTCCTGTTGCAGTACTGGCCTTTAAGGTCATTCAGGGTGAATGATTTTAATGTCCATTGAAAGCCAAATATGCGACTTCCTATTAGTGATAAATAACAACTTAGAACCTATTTCACACCATTTAGCTGCAATAGCGCATAACAACCTTCAAGGTCATTCAAAGTCACTGATTTCCATTTAATTTGACAGGGCGTATGCCCCTTCCTATTAGTGACTAACAGTAACGTAGGCTGTATCTCTCATCGTTTCCAAGATACGGCCACATATAGCTTTAAACATTCCATTCAAAACTGCGGCCAAACCACTGCAGATAGACACACGGTTACTATTGACAGCCTACAGGGAGTTGCCACTGCCCTATCCCATGGTACCATCGCCAACCCTCTAAAACTTACCGTTCATCCACAATACCACATGATTGGCTTACCATAGTGCATTATTACCTTCAAGGTCATCCAAGGTCAGTGATTTCCATCTCATTTAAAAGCCAGTATGTGACTTTTTATTAGTGATCAATAGCAACCTAGGCCCTATCTTGCACCATTTAGCCACAATACATCCGTGACAGACGGATGATGGACAGATGGATGAATGACAACTCATACCAATACTCGACCTTTACTAAAGTATGGTCGGCTAAAGAACTACACAAACACAATAAATGTGGCCCCAAAAGCCTGCAATGTCTGAGTTGACATCATTGCGAACTGTCATTCTGATATTAACCACTGCTAATGACTGCACATGTGATACATACGCATTGCAGTATGGCATCTTGTTGTAGCCTTTGTAGTTCTTCATGTTTAATGTCATGTTGCATTCTGTACACTTGAAACACATCTTGTGCCATGTCTGTACATCACAAACAACGACGTCCATGTCATCCCATACCTGCCCTTAGCAATGTGCAATAGATACAAGCAATCACGTCACAGGTGTGCACAGGTAACACACTGAGCCCAGTCAGCGTATCACAACACAGCGACGAAAACTGTGACCAGTGAGATTCGATTAATTAATAGGCAAAAAGACGATGACAAACAGTCAACAAATACATAATGACAGCTTGCTAGAAATAACTTTCAATACACAAATTTAATACCTTGTCAAGGCACTTTAGTTCTTCAGCAGGGTAGACGGTCTTCTCACATTTCCCGCACCTTTTCGCCATGTCAGCAGACGACCATATAACACACTTGATGACTGAAAATGACGTAATATGGCACTGTCAAATGTTGCAGTAAACTTTCACTTATTGTCAGAAAACAGCCAGCGATCGGTTCAGGAAACAAACTTCGGTGAACGTATCAGACCCACCTTCCATGTCCCGGAAGTTAGCGAAGACATACTTTATTTTTTCCAACCCGTATGAGGCCAGGCTCATTCAGTAGAGAAATCGCTCTTTGTCTGTCGCTGTTAGCTTTTTAGTCTCTCCATCGATCTTCGCAATTTGGCTTGACATATGGTATAGAGCATTTTCAGACAGGCGACGTGATTTCCCGATTATTATTTTTATTTAAATGCACCGATCATGGCTTTCGTCAAGTGAAGACTAAAGAGTAGCAGTACAGTGCACAACCAGCGAAGCTCTTTGCAGTCGACATTGACCAATTTTAAAGATTTTCCCCAAATTAATTTATAGCAATAAATGATCATTAAAAATTTGACCATACCTGCAACATAACTTTGTAAATTATTATTGTCAGGCTCGGGCACATTTTTTTTATTTGATGCGCCATTATGACAGCGAGCCACTGGCAGCAAGTTGAGGTACGAACTTGTATGGAAATCAAAAAGCTTGCGTAGCGGGACTAGCGGCCCGCCTACACGACGTCAGGCCTACTCAGTCATGAACGGAGTGTCGCGCCTTCAGGGAAAGATTACAGGGGGAGAAAGAGTCACTGAAGTCACGAGTCGTGACACACTCGCACTAGTCATGTACGTAGCAGCGACTCGAGTAGCGGCGTAAACATTTATTAATTGACCGTGATATGACGCCGTGCCAAGCACGTTAACATGCCAGAGCAACATGCCTGAGGCAGGCCTCAAAATAAAGCAAGCAAACCTTTAGTCGCAGCACCAAAATAGTGCTATTTGGCAGCACTAACAGGTTTCAATTACCTGCGTGCCTTGTAGAGGCCAGTTTGGCTTAAACTCAGCTTACATGATTTTACCTTGTTTAAAGTTTTCTTTCTCGAGACATTGATTGGAAAGGATAGAACTGACCCATACGATTGTAATTAGTGCTACTTATTTATTGTTTTACAAGGCTTGGGGCCGTGCCGATGTTTACAGTCTCTGTGTTATGTGTTTATTTTGTTTGTTTACGTGTTATTGAGGATTATTTTACTCAGTTAATGTTAATTTTACTCAGCTAATAAAAAGTTAATTAACATCACTTTTGTGACGTTTATTCATTGATTGCCATGTCGGTGAGTGTTCATGCGTCATTTTACGTGGATCTTTTTAAACATAGTGAGCTGGCAATATGTGTCAGTACTGCTAGTCAGCTCGTAGTATTTTTTTGTAATACTGAACCCGGACATAATTCGCAACAAAGCGATATAGCGAAACAACCTTACCCGCAAGGGACGAGTGGAGTTTACTGGGCGCCATAAGAATACACCTAACCCTAATTCTAAACCCTAACTCTAACCCTACACCTAACCTTGACCCTACACCTAACCCTAAACCCTAGCCCTAAACCCTAACCCTAATCCTAACCCTAACCCTATTGGTAGTTATACGGTATATATGTGAAATAATAGGCGCAATGTATTCCTATGGCACCCAGCAAACTCCACTCTACCCACCCGCAAATTTCCGATTTCACTCACGTTAATCAATTGCCAAAGATGTGTAAAGTCCGAAAATTAAGAAATATTTACGATCGTTTCACGCTTTTCTAATTATTTTGCAACAAATTGCGAAGTTGAAGTTGTTAAAAGTCTGTCTTACTGTTACGGAAAGTCAATTGTTTCCTCCGCTCAAACAAAATCTCTGACGACATACATTCACGAAAGGTAAGTAATCATGTTGTTTGTCGCAGTTTTGCAGGTGCAGAAGAGCCTCGGAATGCATGGTAGAACATGGTAGACCATGTTCTGTGGGTGGAAAGGCGTTTAGGTGGAGTGAGCCAGCATTAGGTGCCAGTGAAGTGGGCTCAGAAGGTGTATAGTCATGGATTTATCCAGTAGAAATGGCCAGAATGCTGACTGGCAGTCATGGCAGGACCAGTTTTCCAGGTGCAGAAGAGCCTTGGCATGCATGGTAGAGCATGTTTCATGGGTGCAAATGGGTGAGCAGGTTATTAGAGATGCCTGCAACCTGTAGCTAATGAAATATCAGTAAAAATTTACATTAGCTCCACCCCAGATTGCTTCAGAAGTAACTGAAATAGGTAGAATTAGTGTTGTTATGCATGTTTCAGACTAATTTAATGGGTAAGGTAAGTGTACATGCAGCCAGTACACTTTGTTGTAGTTTGAACAAAAAAAATTCACAATGTGCCATGGTACAAATTCAGTTGTGACTGAAATTGTAAAGTCAACTTTTACAGTGTGTAAACTCTAACTGTGCAAGCGGACAAAATGCAAGCGGACAAATTTGCAATAAATTGGTGATCGAACACAAGGTGAATGGTCAAAATTGTTTTGCTGATTGCACAGGTTTTTACTATTTTGATTCTGTTTAGTTGCAGGTTAAAATCACGATTTTGAATTTGTTAATCATAATGTAACTTAGTAGTTCCATGTAGTATACTCTATTAAGCTGGTGATTTTATGATTGTCATATTTGCTTCTGTCTGTTGTATATAGTCGTGATGATTGAGATTACGGCAAAGCTTCCTCATCGGTCCGTCTTTCTTGCCGGTGAAACTATTGAGTGTCTTGTCACCGTTGCTAACGTGATCCATAGTGCAGCACATCACAAGGGTAATGGTAGCATCGGCGCTTCCACTGGGTGAGCTGTACTTGCAGCAGCTAGGTCTAAAGCTAAAAACAGCATGCACGTGATTCGGATTTATGACTATACGAGGGTCATCCCAAAAGTTTGTGACCTCAACATATTAGACAACAATATTTTTCACAATCTATACGTCAGTGAAAGGTACATACTTTGCTGACTCGTATGAGTCAGCTGCGGATATGACGTCGTTGTAATTTATGACGTCATAGAGCATTAAATAGAAACGATTTTTAGCGTCAACGAAAGAGGTTTTAGGGTCATTCATCTTCGGGGATAGCAGACGCCGCCATGATCGAATTTTAGATTTTAAAATAGATAATAGTCATCTGGGGTCAGGTCATTATTGTACGCATTATTGTACGCATAGTGATCTTAGTGTACTTAGTTTAAGTCATAGTGTAAGTCTTAGTGTCTTAGTATCTTAGTGTCTTAGTCTTAGTAAGTCTTAGTGTAAGTCATAGTCGTGAACAGCCAGATGGGTAACTGTAGACTTTGGACTAACACGCAGTGCTGAAATTAGAGGATCACAATGTGGGGCTTGCTCCCAGCCCCCTGCCCATCAGGGGCCCATGTAACTAGTCACAAATCTTGACTGGCATTTCGT
>Ga0209671_1002825_pt1 | contig 16261 bp, 7 predicted proteins | sample WorMetHERISLAND2_2_FD_187401 | JGI IMG/M metagenome (GOLD analysis project Ga0209671, IMG submission 187401) | Marine gutless worms symbiont microbial communities from Max Planck institute for Marine Microbiology, Germany - Olavius geniculatus... | ecosystem: Host-associated > Annelida >...
AATCAGTTCAGTCGTTTTTCCTGTAGAGGACGGCAAGAAAAAAAGGGAAGGGAAGGGAAGGGAAGGCACAAAAAGTCACGCAAGCGTTATATTTCACCTATTCGTGAGGAAGCCCCCCGTAAACGGATTTTCACCAAATTTTGCACATCAGGAGATATGCTGGACGTAATGATCTGTGCAAATTTTGGTGTGGAAAAATTAAGGGGTTTGTGAAATACGAGGGGTCAAATTTTGGAGTTTCCCATTGAAATGGCTGGTCATCTTTACAACATGGCTGGCGCTACTGCGCAGCCTGTGATAGTCGTCATTGTCGTCACCACCACGGTAAGTTATAATGCGAAATTAACATATCCCTTTGAGCAAGCACAGGGGTGCATTACGATGCACGTATTCGCTTGGATAAAATCTACGAGTTAAAGCAATGTTAAATTTGTGCGTTCTAAGCTAGCGCTGTGTGTGCCTCGGTAGTCTAACGGTAACGTGCCGGAGTTGTAATCCTGAGGTCATTCAGGGGCGCAGGTTCGACTCCGCATCGGGACACTGTTGGGCAATTTTAGGCAAGTTGTTCACACACATGTGCCTCTGTCACCAAGCAGTCTAGTTTGGTACTAGCTTCACCGCTGGGACGTAAACAGGCACACCGCGCGATACACTGGCCCCGTATCCGTGGTATCACAGTGTAAAAACTGATGTCTGGTTGAAGGCCTTAGGAAACGGACATCAGCGCCGCCCCATGGGTCTTAAGGCTCGGGAAAAGGACTTTTAAGCTAGCGCTATTTAAAGTTGATGCAGCTCTCAATTTTGGGGTAAATAAGAGTGGTGCACACTGCTGGTCCGCAACGTGTGTACTAACAGCTAATACTGAGAATTATTCTATCATCGCTTTTCACCTGGCTGACACGTCGTTGATTTTATTGTTGATCTTCAGATGTTAAGGAGAGAAAGCGGCACTATGAGCAGAGCCAGTCGCAACGCCGCCACAACGTCAATGCTCATCTGCGGCGGATTCGTCGTCTGTTGGACGTCTAATCAGATGCTTTACTCTCTCAGCTACCTCGGCTACAACTTTCACCACATCAACTGGTGCTGCCTCTTCAACGCTGTCAATGCAATGCATGCACCGTTATCAACTTTTCTGAAACTACCGGAGAAATTTAACAATAAGCGTTAGCCGGGCGAAACCAGTGACTAGGTTGCATTAAACTTAGTGTTAGTGCCATTATTTCTTTCAATATATTTTACACTTGTCACATAAATATAAACTTAGCTACTTTTCTTTTCGTCTTATATCTTACAACCCATTTTAACTGCTTATCGGTACTCATTCATCACTATAATATAACATTAACAATAACAATAACATTACTGAAACGTAAGACATAGTTTCTATAGGCTGAGTATAGTTATTATACGTTACGCTTATTCTGTGTTTATGACTGCTGTCAACTGCAGCTTACTTTTCTCAATGTTCATTTCTATTTCTCTATTATTTTAAGTGTTTACATTATTACTAACGGTTTACTAACGAAAATAAGAATAAAATGATATCCAATTCAACGTGACAGTTTTAACGCGCTAGAAACTATAACATATACCTAATTTTCATTTCGTTTGGTGGTGATCGTTTACAAGAATGCCAAAAAGCGGTACTGTCGATGCACTTTCAAACAACTAACACTCAAACTTTTTGTTGTTCGCAGGTTCTACCAAATCAGTGTTGTACTGGTGTACATCAGCAGCTGTATCAACCCTTTCATCTACGCCGCCAAGTACGGCGAGTTTCAGAACGGAGTCAGGCGCATGGTTGCTCGTGTCACTGGAAGGCCACAACAGATTCACGCGTCCCAGCAGAACACAGTCAGCATCGAGATGACGACAAATGCAACTGGACATCGAACCAGATGCTTTACCATTTGACCTACATTGGCTACAATTTTTACCACATCAACTGGTGATGCTTCAGCACTTCAGCACTGTTACTGCATGCGCCATTATCTCTCTATTTGAAACTACTGGAGAAATAATTTCTAATCAAGAGCATAGCGTAAACTTTGCCTGCTAAGACGCAATGCGGGGTCCTGGTCCTGGGAGACGAAAATTTTTCAGCAGGTATTACGGACATCAGGCTCATTAAAATGCGTGGTTAAGACAAAGTTTCCAAAAGCTGTAAACACATGTTAAATGTTTACCACGACGGGGCATGCTCTCGTGCACATTTAGTTACGCCACTGCACTTGGCTAATCATTAGGACCTAAGCTGGCACGGTAGTGTGTAGTGTCTTGTAAACGACACGTCCTGATGCTCATGTCACGGTTGTTCGTTTCGTCGCTGTTTTCTTATGTTGTGCAGTGTCAGAATGCAGTAGACTAACACCGGATTTGATGCGTCTGATACGACGGCATGATGTAATGATAGTGTACGTTCTTGTAATAAATAATAGTATGGTGACAAATAAATCAACGACAGAGAACTATGGTCTCAGATAGACGTGACGTGTACTGAGCACTGTTCGTAGTGTACTTAGTAAAAACTAGCAACAATTTTTTTACCGCATGCAGCATAGCCCGCACAGTCAAGTTATGTCTCATTCTTGCACAATAGTCCAATATTTTATTGCCACATCAAATAATCATTGAGTAACGTTAACAGTAATCGGTAGGAAGACTGTTCATTATCAAAACAAGTATATTTCTGTCTATTTTTACTATTTGTTTGTGTATTCATGCTATTAGATCAAATCATATTTTAATGCAAGTGTTTGTTTCTTCCTTACTTATATGGATTTCGTAACAATTTTAAGAAAGGCATGTCTGCGTTCTGGACTTTGGGAAGCTGACGTTCTTATCTATGCTAAAGGGTCTACTTGTGGAAATACGGTGGATGCATGTGCACAAAATGAGCGTCTAGGGATATAAATACGGATGTGAATTATCGCATCCACGACGAGACAGACAACCGCGGTAGCACACAGCAATGTACATCGTGACACATCTAATAAATATTATATAGCTGCTTTCTTGCTACAGTGCGTAATAAATACATATTTGTACGAAATCAGATTTACGACAGAGAGAATGTAAGACAAGTCATACTATAAGTCTGAGGCCTATGTGGCGTGGCAGTCTTTGATGTCGATGACGAAGTGCGCCCTTGTAGAGCTGTAGGCACTGTAGCGCCAGTGATATACAGTGTCGCAAATTGTCTGGTAAGTGCGCCGGAAAATAGGCCAAAAACTAAAGAAACAAAACCTGTGCTTCCGGTTGCAGCCGTCTGAAAATTAGAGACGGCGGCAGCGGAACATTTTATTTATTTTTATATCATGACGTGTCAACTCATAATATAGCAAACAAAAATGACAAATTAAATAGTATTTACGAGTACTTAAGCAAAGTTACTAACTTGAATATAACATATATTGCGTGGCATTTTTTGCGACTGACGCAAATGATGATGCAATTTAAGTAGCAGATTGCTGTTCACTAGCCGCTGGATCTACAACATCATCACTGGAATGCGTCTGTTCGTTATCTTTCATCAAGGTGACGTCATCGTAGTTACCGGAAACGGAAGTAAAAATGTCGGCTGTTTCCGGTCTGGTTAGTATTACCGACAGTTGAAACGGCTCGTCGCTGGGGTCCGGTAACAACTCAAGATAATGTCTGTCTGCATTATTATTAGTCGTATTGTTACTATCGTCGGGTACTGCTGCTGCGGGATATGCGTAATGACTATTACTGTCGTCGTTGTCGTCGTTAGTGACATTTGTCGGTCGAACCACGGCGTAGTCTGCTTCATCGCGCCCCCGGTGCACATGCGTTGATCCAGCCTCGTTATGAGGCCGCGGTGGCCTCTTTTTCACTGCGACACTACGCGAAGTAGCTGCACATGCAAAGATGGTCAAACTAAGTCATAGCTGAAGAAAATGTCAGAAAAAATTCTAAATTTTAACTTTTAACTTTATATTATCATTTCCATCCTGGCAGCACAATTATATTGACCACATAATAGGCCTATGTTATTATATTAGCCAGTATCGCTGTTTGTTAATCCATCAACATAAATCAACCAATCGATCAATTTGTAATTCAATCTATCAATTGAATCAGTTAGTCAATCGAACGACTGATCGATAAAATCTAGAATTTGATTAACCCAAATGCCTACAGTACGGTTTGCAGAAAGTAATGAGTGAATGAGTAAAGTTTAACGTCCAGCATGACACAATATCCAGGCAATGTGCACAAACACGTAGGACGGATAAAGTAACAAAAAGTTTAACCTTTACAAAAAAAACCCAAAAATCGATATGAGTCAAAAATTGTAAGAACTGTATTACTCGTATAGGCATGCATATGTATAACAGCAATGACAGTTCTAGATCTAATAATCTTCTCTGTTGTTCTCCAAACGAGCATTAATCTTAGAATTGTCTATTGGAAGCCAAAGTCACAGTCTGCCGAAAGCCTGAGTTGAGCCTGAGTTAAACCGTTAGCTTTATTATTGTGAAAGGTTTAGAAAAATTTCACTTGAAGATAACGGATTATGTCACAAAAAATTAACGTTACCTCTAAAACTGATGAATAGTCACTTCTATTCTATACAACATTATTAAAATTAACGAATAAAACAAGCAAATGTCGGCCCAATGCCGCCATGATATGCGGCTGCCCACAAAGCTGTAAACTGCACTGCGCGACCCTATCCCTGACCCTAACCTTTGACCTAATTTGCTGAAAGTTGGCATACCGCTACTCTTGGGAACGCACGTTTAGGGCCTACGATAATTTGTCTTACCCCTTTTTGTTTTCGAGTTAGGATGGGGGCGCGTACCATACAGACGATGGGCGAGCGCTATAATGCGGTTTATGGACGGCCGCGTAGTAGTTTAATAGGCCTAACACAAAGTTAGAAGGTAATATGTATGCAGTAAGTTAACTAGTACGTACCTTTCGTGATCTTGATTAGTCTGATATAACTGCACAGAAGTAGGACCAGTAGGAACACGGCGACAACCAGCAATAGCGCCAATGAAATCGTTGACACGAACAGAAACCATAGCATTTCTTCGTCTTCTGACGCACAACACAGCAGCAGCTTTTGTCTAATTTAGGCATTGAGCTGAGTTATTTTTTATTTGAAAATAATTCAGGTATTAACTGGTTGCCAGCTTTTGCAAGTTGATTGTAATTTTTTGCTTGTTGCCAACGTAATTATTTATGAAAAATATCAACACAATCAAGTGTTTTCAATATGATAAAGTTTGACCATTCTTTCGAAGACAAAAATGTTCTAGGCCTACAGTACATTGAGCTGTAGTCAAATGTGCTTTAATCAGTTTATTGCGCAGAATGTTAGCATGTTTGCTGCTTTTTAAAACAAAATAAATGTGCAAATTGCTCACGTTGCTCTTTGGACTCAGCCGTCACTTCTTCTTTTATGCTTTCGTTTTGGTTTTCGCGGTCAGCTGTTTCACACAATCATTTAATTCAAGTTCTCTATTCGCAACAGTGTCTTCATCATCATAAACTTTGATACTGTTGCTTTGGACTTTAAAGACAAAGGCACAATTAAATACTGTTGCTAAATATCTAACCACTAACAAGTCAGAAAAGCGCTTAAATTAAAACTAAATTAAAACTAAATTAGAACTAAATTAAAACTAGAAATTTTGAAACAATTTAGGAATTTGAAATTTCTTTTGTTAGTGGTTAGATATTTAGCAACAGTATTTGCTCTGTCTTATTATACCGTGTTACTTTTTGTTATATGGGCAGTTGTAAGTGCCGTTGCGGCCTTTCTGACCCTTGGAACACATGTTTTATTGTTCTGTTCTGTATTTTCTGACATTGTCATGTTTTGTGTTTCCAAAATAAACTGATGATGATGATGATGATGATGATGAAACGACGCGCAGGTCTACGTAGCCAACGCTATACATATCTTGCAGCTACTAGACTGTACGGGCAGGTCGAAACTTCAATTTCGGTGTTTTAGATATCACAACGTCACCTGAGGCTAAGGTCAGTGAGGATGAACATGGCTAAGCGGAAAATTTTAGCATGTGGTTTTCCGTGGCATTTTGCGCTCATAAACTCCAAATGATCCATTATTTCCAATTAGAAACAAGAAATTTGAACTAATGTTCACGGGACGCGCGAAAGCCTATAGCAGTTCCTGTTTGCAAACTGTCAGTCTATCTCCAGTATTTCGTCTCGACTTTTACGGGTGCACCGCTCTTTAATGCCGTCGTGCGCAAATTTCCTTGAACCTAAAAAATCGAGACTTGGACAGTCGAAATCTACGTTTAATGCTAAAAATTTTATACGCAGCTTGTCCATGTTTATCTCAATTGGTTTAGGCGCAGTTCGCTCTTGCAATGTGTCTCGCAGCCCAAAATCGCCAAAAAATCCATAAAAACCCCCTATTTTGGCGTTCAAGTCATTCAAACTCATTGAATTGGGCGCCAATCGAGAGCCAGTGTACGACTTCCTATTAGTGATTAATAGTAACCTAGGCTCTATCTCGCACCGTTACCAAGATAAAGCGATTTATTGGCCAAAAATCGCAAATTTTGCCCACCCCCTCTCATTTAGCGCCCTCGTTCGGGGTGAACCCCTTCGAATTTATGAAAACGTTTACGGTTTCTGAACTAGAGTCTTCCAGGCAGCCGACGGTGAAGATTTGGTGATCCTAGCTTGGACCGTTTTTGACTGATCCACCCGTGTGACAGACGGATGGACGGACGAACAGACGGACAGAATTGCGATGGCTAAGATGCGCTGAAATTAGTAGCTGCTTTCGCGCGTAAAAATCTATCGGATATAAGCATCGTTTGGTGATAAAACTTTACAGTTAAGCTATATAGCATCAGATGTGAGTATATTCCAGTACCATTGACCGACCTGGCCGAGTGAAATAGAATGCAGTCACGTTGAACGAAGGTGCGTTGGATTTCTGCCGGTAATACTCGGCGTGAACACCCGTGAACACCGTGTGGCCAGTCGGCCGTGAGAAACTGACAGTGCACGTGTAATACGTCAATGATGACGATGATGCTGCTGCAGCTGATGCTGATGGCATTGCCGGTGATGATGGTAGACAGACAGAGGACATGAACAGCGAAGACGAGTTGTAAGTTCTATTGGTGCAATGATGCCAAGTTGTCTTACCGCTGATACAGATGATAATACCCTTTCTTCCCCTTCTATCTGTTCCCTCCAGCCTTTGCTGTCACCCTTCGTTTCTCTCTTTTTCCCCTCTTTTCGCTTTTTTATTTTTTTTTCCGAAATTCCTTCCTGTAAAACTAGGACGCCTTAAGTCCAGCTATGGGAACTGCGGAGCACCTCGAGCTCCCCTAGTGGGAGAGCCCCAGCCGAAATCAAATTTGGCACATTTTTGCCGTAAAATATAATATATGGTGTTGGCGGAAACAATATTTTAATTATTTTTAGTGCCAACTAACAAAATTTAATGCAGCTTAAGCATACAGGCGAATTGGCATCAAAATGGGCCACATTCGTCGTCCGCGGGTGATTATTAACTTTGCGCTGGTAAGCGGGTGACATAGTTAAACAAAATTAATTGCAGGTTTGTGTCACCCGCTCAGTACGAATGACTTGACAGGCCTGCTGTTGGGCAACGGTGCGTTGGATGCGGCCCAAGTCATGCGTAGCCGCATCATGTCGCTGCCTCTGTATCTGACGTCACAGGTAAGCGTCACATCTGGCTGGTGCTGATTGATGCACGTGACGTGTTTACCTGCCGTTATTGCTGGCCTCGACTCTGCAAGCATTTATAATTACACCTTAATCCAGTGATTAACGTGGAAAATGTGTATGGACGCCCAAACCCAATCGCTCCTCCTTGTCCTTCTTTTGTCTCTTTCCCTTTTATTTTTTTTGTCTTTACAATTACTGCTAGGGCAAATAAAATGCGAAGGAAAGCCATAGCGAAAATCAAATTTTGTGCATTTTAGCCTTAAAGTCTGACACACCATTCTGTGCCTGGACTCGGCTCGCTTCCTAGTCCTCTTTTCAATGCAACTTCTGGATCCGCCTATGTTTAACTGAACCGACAATTGCTGTGCGATACGGTTTGTAATTTTATGTAATTAACGGTCTTCATATGATGACACAAATATTAAATACCTTTTAACGTTATAAGTTGAAATATTACTGAAATAAGTCTTGAAAAAGTACCTGAAAAGTCCTTATCAAAAGTGCTTAAAGTTTATCCCTAAAATTGCAGCAACCGTGCTAAATCGCATTTCCTGTTTTAGCTTGTATTGCTTAGTCTGCTAGCTCTTTTACCGAGTACTCCGAGCACTGCTGAGCATGTTGAGGTAGGCGACAAAAGATCACCGCATACGTAGGTTCCTGCGTCCGATGTCAACGTGCTGCTGATAGTGAGGCTTAGAAAGTCATCGTGACGGCTTACCGTGTACCTGCAACATTGTTGTACGCCATTTTAACTTTTATACGTAATTAAATGAAACTCAAATGTTGTCGAAAGTTGTATATTGAAGCAGTGAATACGACCAATATGTTATCTAGATCAGTGACTTTTTCATTAAACGTTTATATGCGGTAATTTTAAGTACTGTACTTTTAAATGCTGCAATTCAAATTAAGCTTATTTGTATACAACAAATATTTCAAATATACAGTGTGCAAGAAAAAAACACGTTCTTAAACAAATACAGTTATACTTGGTAATATTTAGTGTTTTCCTACACATTTTTCAGAAACTATTTGCGACTCAATTTGCCGTTATTGTGCAAATTTTATCGTCTCAGCTATCGTTGTTCAGAAGTTGGCACAACTCTTGAAATAAAAAAAATAAATAAATTCGTCTACAGTCAACTCTCAGGTGTATTTTGATTAATGCAAAAAAAATCCGTTAGACTTATTGTTTAGACAATTTATAGACCGTTTTCGGTGTACAATGTTATTACAATATCTGTTTTGTTGTGTTGATGCAAGCGCTCAGACGCTTGCTGAAGCTGCCGATTAATTTTCTAAGTGTTTTTTGTATCAGCTCGTTTTATAATTTGCTTGCAAATCAAACGATTATAAACATTATAAATGTACGGTTTAGCCGCAAAACGTGCGCTACAGTTTTAAACAAACGACAAAAGACAGACACAACTTTGTGCCAAAAGCGCTACCGCTAGCACGGTCGGCTAAAAAAATCTAGAACACCTGGAAAGATTGCTGCAGTTGGAGGCGTTGAGGCTGTGTGGTCGGTAAGTATATATGCGACACGGCCCGCAAGTTATGCGTGAGGAATTCCCTTGATGTCGTCTTGGTGGCGTGATGCAAGGGTAGAAGTGCCAGGCTTGATTCCACGGTGACGACTGACAGCTGAAGGTAGTCCGACTGCCTGCCAGCACCACCTGGTTGCCCGGTTCTATGTCGACGCCTTGTGCTCCTACATGTTAAACGACGACACTTTACGGGTAGTTTGGTGGCGTTACGGTAGGGCGTCAGACTTATGATCGAGAGGTTGTGAGTTTGACTCTCGGACAGGTCTCTATCAAGTGGTTGCCACTTAGATTGATCAGTGACTGTCTGCGGACAAATAAACCATCTCTGAATATAACCAACATCAAGATCAACTCAGCCTCCTATCCCCGCAGTAAGTAGGCCTAAATCGAGTACGGGTCTGTCAGACTGGAGTTAAGGCGAGGTGGGTTTAACAAACGTGTTGCTGACAACTGACAAGCTTTCCGGCGGTTCCAACATCGATGACCTTAAACGACCTTCTACTACTTCAGAGACTGGTGTACAAGAAGTAACATCTCAAACTGTTTCATTCGTAGTGCGCCTGGTGTATGGTATTCGTAAAATTTTTCGACCTTAAATCCCTCAAATCGTGAGTTTTATTAACATTTTGGCAATTTCAAACTGCGATGCAGTAAACTGCGCCGGAATCACTGCACATGGACTAAAACAACCTGCGCATGAAATTTTTAGCATCAAACGTACATTTTTAGTCTTAGCTTTAACCTTCTGTGTTCAAGGAGGTCTCCGTATAGGGCAACAAATTTAGGTGCCGTCTTCGAGACGCATTATCACTGCACGTTGTACAATGTAAACTGATTTCCGAGCTAGACGCAAAGCGGCACTGTCGCGCGTCTCATAAACATTAGCTCAGATTTTTTGTTTACACGTGCAGGGGCTTTCGCTATCTTGTACTAAAACTGACAAATGAACACTCTGGGCTTTAAAACGCATGATGCTAATTTGTATAGCATGGGTACCTCTGCGTTTAGTTCATGGTAGAATGGGGGCAATAGCTGTCAAAGTAATTTAATGCTAATCTGTAATCGCAACGTGCGTTGTAGGCCTAAACGACTGACGAAAATTACTGCCAAATAGACGTCATCATTATCACCGACAGTACGATACGTTCGATGCATTCGAATAGTTTTAGTAGTCGATTTAAATGAACGTTAGTGTCCACGACATCTGAATGATACTATTTCATCATGTCCATCGCCAATCCTCACAAGGTGCCAGCATAGGCCTATTATTTTGTTGCACAAGTCCACTAGGTCGTCCGACGATCTTCCTCTGTAGTTTCTGCCATGCCAAAACGCCTTGCTTTATCAGCCTGTCATGTTGCATACTGCATGTGACCGAAGAAGTTCAGTTTCCTCTGCATTATTCTCTATAATGTTGATGCTTATGCCCAATCTTTTTTGTGACTTCCTTTTTTCTTGATTCTTTGTTGTCACTTTTTTCTGAATATAGACACACATCGCACACAGGTCTACAGACAGTAACCTAGTTTTAATCTGGATCTTGAGTTAGCTGATTTCTTTGTTTTGCCACATTTTTAGTACCTTTACTGCTTTTGTTGATTTGTCTTTGATTTTGCTTTTCATTCATTTGTTGCAGCAGCAGCAGGCCGATGACGTGTCGTTTCAACGACTGTCTTACACTTTTGTGCTATTGTGAAGATTCACTCTTGTTTATAAAACCTACTCGGGACTTATGTTTCATCGCTCTATTTACTTGAAGTTTAAAAAGTTCTTAGACTATAATATGAAAATCTAAATGTATAGCTTAGGACTATTTTGCTCAGGCAGAAACCGTTTGCTTACCCTTATTCAAGACCAGTAGAAGAGCTGTAGCTATGTACTGCATAGTTAACCACGGACATTCAATCATCTCGCAGATAAATCACATTTCGCCATTCTACGCAGAGTGTAGTCTATAGCTCAACTCACTTGTGTGGACAGTTAGGACTAACAACGTCATTAAAGCTAATGGCACATTCGGCTCTGTGACAGAGATGTGCCGATTACTGAAATTTTAATATTCTATGTATATCTCCTTAACAAAAAATCAAATGCCTTATGGGCGCAATGTATAAACTTTTTATTCGTCATACAAATGGTAACAATGTCAGAGAATGCTACCACACTATTACTGCATTTGAGAAGTAATCAAGAACGTGAGCCTACTATAAACTACCAGTATTGGTAAACTAAAATACAACAGCAAAATAAATAGCAGAGACAGGCGAAAAAAAACAAAATATACATTAGACACAAAAAAAGTTCGAAAAAATGTTTACAAAAACACTATAGCTAAAACATTAAGAAACATCCCCAATATTTCATGAAAGATTTTAAAGCAACAATTTGCCACCAAAATAATCGTACTCCACCGTTTATCATTTCTTACTTTCCTCAATTTTTAGCAAACCGTAGTAAGTAAAAATCGAGCTATTGGCATGAGTTGTCGTCCGTCTGTCGTCTGTCCGTCCGTCTGTCCGTCACGGATGTACTGTGGCTGAACGGTGCAAGATAGGGTCTAGGTTGCTTTCAAATGAGATATATAAATGGGCTAAACGGTAAGTCGTAGGGGGTCTGCGATGGTACCATCGAATAGGGCGGTGCCGACTTCCTATAGGTTGTCAATAGTAATTATGTGTCCATCTGCAGCGGTTTGGCCGCAATTTTGAAGAAAATGTTTAAAGCTACAAGTGACTGTACCTCCGAAACGGCGAGGAATACGCCTAGACTACTATAATTCACTAATAAAAAGTGGCATACGCCCTGTCAAATTAGATAAAAAGCAGTAACCTTAAATGACCTTGAAGGCGCTATTGGGGCTAAACGGTGCGAAATAAGACTTAATAAAGTTGCTATTGATCACTAATAGGAAGTCGCATATTGACTTCCAAATGACATAAAAATCATTCACCTTGAATGACCTTGAAGGTCAGTACTCCAACAGAAAGTGTATAGGCTGCAGCGCGTTTTTCCGAGCAAGGCGTTTTTGTGAGAAATATTTGCAAAAACTGCGTCCGATATTATCCTTATTCATTCACTCTGTGGCTATTTATATCACCTGGCGAAATGACTACGTGCGATGTCTGTTATACTAGCGTTCATTGTAGCTTTTGAGACAACGTTTCGTTAACACAACGTGCATGAAACTGTCTCACCTCTGACAAATCGCTTTCCCTCCGTGACTGGAATTCGGACGCTGGGCTTCGGACGTAGGCGGTACGGTCGGCTTTTTCTAGCGATAGCTGGGCTTCTTGTTTTCACAAAGCATCATATTCCTAAGTGTAGCGAACGCCCCTGAACAGACGGACCAAAAACATATGAACGTCCTTATCGGACGAGATGAAGTATTATTATTCTATTCTATGCAATATATTGCCTAGTATCCAAACAATTCGAAGTCGCCAGAGTAAAACTGTTTGAGTTTATCGACAGTTTCGGTTGCCAGGGAAGACATCGTTTCGTTGTGTCTGGCCGCAGCGTGGTGCCATCTGGTGTCATCACGTGGAAACAAGTCAGATCTGACTCCAATTCGACTGAGTACGACCCTAGCGTCGTCGTACAGTGTCTCGTAATGCCCGATGAAGTCGTACGCTACGTCGCACGGCGCACACAGCTGCCACTGCGGCCGCCAATGGCGATCCAGCGCTTCCCGCCGGCGCCAACTCTCGTCCAATAAAAATCGAGCAAACTCGGAAAACTTTACGCGCCTGCTGCCCGTGTCGTTTGCCTCTCGGTATCTAGCACATAAACAGTAATAACTTTTTCTCGCATAAAAATGTTATAGGGTGTTTACACGATCGAGCAAACATCGATCAGCTAGCTCGACGTTCTGTGGTAATTAGCATGCTAGTTAAGAGCGCGGGCGGGTTGTAATTGAAAGGCCTATATACGTGATCAGCTTAAGCCTAGTCGTACATTTCAGCCAGGGGTGGGGTTCCAATAGGCTTGCTTGAGCCAGCTCGATGTTTGCTCGATCGTGTAAACACCCTATTGCAAACATAACGCGAAGTCATTTTGGAGCCGCAACTCACAAGGACTGTTCTGATTTAGGCCTACCTAGGTTAAATCGAGCAACGAAGAAAGACATTTATAGCTCGCTGTCATAACTGTTGCTATCAAATAACTGTTAAGATTTAATTAGGTTAGCCTCACTGTTTTCTTGTTCTGTTCGTCTACCAGAATTTATTACTGTAAATAAAAACTTTCATTAACTCGTGTTTGTATTCACGGCGGGCGGACGGTAGGCCTACCTGTGTATGATTCGCGGTGCGAGTAGATGTTTGTATCTGGCGTTGAGTGAAAACTTCTCTCGGAACGCGGAGACGAGCCGGTCTAGCGGGTGTCGGACGAAGGTGAACTTATAGTAGTGGGTGAGTCGATACTGTGCCGCAGCAGGACCCAGCGTGTTCAGACGCCGCAAGTACCTGCCGGTCACGTGGCCGTCGTGGATCCAGTCTAGGTCACGTGGCTCGGCCGTCGCATCCAGCTTACCCGACGCCACCGCCAGCACCTACAAAAAGGTTTAATGTTATTTATAGCTCTTTATGGGAAACCCCTCGCAGAGCTACGGATCGGAGCGTCAACTGCCATATGGGATCACACAGTGTTAGCTGCTACTCGATACAGGAAAATGCGCCTCACCTTAACCCCTGCCAAAAAGCCGGTCAGTACTTGACTTAGCCTACATACTAAGGAGGGATGGAAGGCTGAGTTGACGTTGGTGTTAGTTATATACCAATATGATTTACCTGTCCACAGACAATTACACATCCAAGTAGTAGGCTAACCGCTTGATAGCGATTCGACCGGGAGCCGGAGTCGAAGCCGCGACTTGTTGGTCGTACGTCTGACACTGACGTTAAGTTGGGAAGTCCGGGACAGCTTTTTAAAGGCTCTCATCGGATCCGAATAGAGCGGAGTCGCCAGACAATTTCTAGTGCATTTTACACTAGAAAAGATCGTAGTTGGAGATCACACTTGGTAAATAGAGTAAGTGTAAAGAAACGAATAAACTTTTTTATCCAACATTTTAGCATTTCAGGTAATTTACTGCGGGTCGCAAATAATATGCTTGCGCAACTTTGCGGTCGCGAGTTTGAGACCCTTGGTCTAAGGTATGTACAAAGCAACAGAACAGAACTAAAGTGAACTGCAACATGTCGCTGTGGTAGTACAGTTCAGTTGATTTCAGTTCAGTTCATTTCAGTGGCAGATCTAGGCTTTAGCCAAGGGGGGGTATTCCTCTTGCCCTTCCCCTTTTTACTTCCTTCCTTTTCCCCTCCCCTCCCTTTTTTCCTTTCCTCCCTTTTTTCTTTTCCTTTCCCTTCCCCTTCCTCAAAAGTAGGACCCCTTAAATCGAGCTAGGGGTCTGGGAAAGCGCTGTAAGCTCCGCCAGCGGGGTCTGGGGCAGAGCCCTAACCGAAATCGAATTTGGTGCATTTCAGCCTTAAAATAGAACATCTAGTGGCAATAATTTTGATAATTTTGCTGACAAACAAACTTTTTAATTAGCAGTGCGGCAGATCATATAAAGTGTTTACTTATGCATAGGGGCTCAAGAAAGTGGGGGCGGCGGCACGTCCGACCCGCCCCCTGGATCCGCCACTGGTTCAGTTTTGTCGCTTTGACGCACGTAGCCTAGTGATTTACCTGCATCCAGGCGGTGCTAGCGACTTTGCCAAGGACGCAATATAGAGTTCGTATCTTATCAACGGCGAAGATGTTCTGCGCGACTGATCTACGCAGTGGGTGTGGCTTGTCAGTCATCACATGACCCTGGCGCCGCCCACAAGCTGCCGCTAGGTGTCGCTGTCTCTGCCTCTGAACCCGCATCACCGATGACGTCATCAATGCCGTCATGTTCATACTACTTTTAGACGTACTATCCGACGACAGCTGTCAAAAATCATCATCATCGCCATCACCGTTAAGAAATCTAGCGTGGCCAGGCCAACTCAGCTTGGCCATCCTTCCGCGGGTGGGAAAATGAGTACTGGTGATGGTTACGGCCATCGCTAGGGAAGAAACGGCGAGTTTTGCGTAACAGTAGGGTTTATTACCAGGACTGCTGGCATAAGCTTACTGGCATAGTTGGTTAAAGGCTGTGGTTTTTAGTGTATATGCTACAGCTTAATTTGGTTTAACTCTCGCCGCCTCAAAAGCGCCAAAAGAAGATGGACCTAGCTCTCTATGCGAAATTTTCTTCCTTTTTTCTTTCTGCTCATCCTCTTTCCCCTTTTTCGCCTTTTTTCTGCTTTTGTCATTAAGTGTCAAATGAGTAATAGGTCACGTATGAGCCGCAGAGCGCAAATGGCGTCCAACAATTTACAGTCAAATATTTTGTCTTAAGCATGCAACGAAAAGAAAACGTCGTTCCGAAAAAGCTATACAGCTAATTTTCGAAACGTCAGCAACAGCGAACAAAACGCTCAAGTACTTTTGTTGTAAAAAAATCCGCTAGAATACAAGCTTGGTTTGTTACCGTTTGAGATTCAAACCACGTATTCACTCAAAATGTCGCACCTCGTGTTTGAATTCCAGTGTGATGTTTTCTGTACATACACGCAGTGTAAATTATATAAAACATACTCAGAATGTTAATGAGGTTTTTTAACAAAAGTTGTTAATTAGTGACAAAAATAATCAAAAGCATTGGCTGACTTCACTTTTTGACTTAGATTATCACTTAGCCAATTCGCTTAGCTAAAGTTCGGTCTCAGTACCTACTCTAGCCAAAATGTAAAATGATTTTGCTGAGCCACCTTTTTGCTGATGGGCGAAAAAACTCAGCGAAAGTTTAAGTCAAAAAGTAAAGCCACTCATTTGATGCTGCATGAAAATTGCAGTCTTGGTCTTGGTCTTGAAAAAAATCTTTTTTACCTGTACATCAAGTTCCAAGCAATTCGAAGAACAGTTAGGGCTTTAGCTGCAAACCTGGAGTGGAATCGGTAATGGAT
>Ga0209671_1002826_pt1 | contig 16260 bp, 11 predicted proteins | sample WorMetHERISLAND2_2_FD_187401 | JGI IMG/M metagenome (GOLD analysis project Ga0209671, IMG submission 187401) | Marine gutless worms symbiont microbial communities from Max Planck institute for Marine Microbiology, Germany - Olavius geniculatus... | ecosystem: Host-associated > Annelida >...
CAGCCAGTTCTGTGCGCTGCGCGCTATGTGTGCTGGCGTGCCGTCCTGCTGGAAGATGAATCCGGTGGGCAGCCGGCGATTGCTTTAAAAGAACGATAATTTAGTGATAATTTATAAACAAAATAAATTACTGTTTGTCAAAGCGTCACTGTGACGTCATTGCCAGCAATGTAGTAACCGGTTTTTGAAAATTAAATAGCATTTTTAGCTTAAAATTTTTAATGCTAAAAAATCGGTAGGCGGTCATGTTCAGAAGCCTATAATTTTGTCGTTTTTCGACATAATCATATTTCGCTTGGCAGTTAGATGTAGAACTTTTCCATAAATAAATGTGTAAAATTTCAAATTAAAATTCCAAACGATTGCTGAAAAAACGGCGAGAAACTTTAGGGGGCTACTTTTTTCTGCCGCACCCTGTATATATATATATACTACACCATGCAAAATCACTTAAACCACTGCCAATTAGAACTGAATAAATTTCGCCTCTCATCTGCTGTTATGACATATTCATGCATGTCCCACGCAGCAAACTAGGTCATGCCTAACTAGGCAATGATTGAAAACAAACATTTCGACAGGTGGCAGATTGCATACATACCACAGAAAATCATGCATTTTTCTTCACTCAACATATCTTTTTAAAAAAATGACGACTGTAAATCAGTGTGTACATGAAAATTTTATACACCACTCCTTATAGCTTATAGCTTTGGTACAGTGAAGAACAGAATACAATATTTATTGCAAAAGTAGCTTACCAAGTCAGGAAATGGAAGTTGCACACCATAGTTATACAGAAGTTGTTCACCGGCAGTCAGGAAACGAGATGCAAACAAACATAAGTGCGGACTGCCCTTGTGGATAACCAACTGTGGAAAGGCAGTATGTTTGGTTGAATGATTGACAAGTCTCCCAAGTTTTCTTTGACCATGTGGCTCAACAGTGCTGTCGATACTACAAAGCAAATGAATCATGAATCACACAATGAAGACGAGCATAGATAACATTACATAAACTAAGCCACATACATACTTATCTGGAACAGCAGCTTAACACTAAGAGATGAAGTGTATACAGATTCAGAAAAAAACTGACAAAACAACATATAGCAAAATTATAAGTAAGTGCAAAAGCAACAGAGTATATTGAAATACTATTGTGTAATAAACATTCCTCAATGAACATAGCCAACAAGGTGGTCTTTCATCCCAAAGACATCACATAGTTTCTGTGCTAATAATTCTGAGGACCCAACGAAACTGAGCAGAAAACGACACATTTATAACTGCGTTTTGAGGAGAAACAGTTGAATCCTTGCTTATATTATTATCAATACAGCCGTATCCGCCATATTGGATTTCTTAATTTTCATTAGATTTTACCTCATATTCAGTATTGCCACCATATTTTCAAATTTCGTGAAAATCATTAAAACACAACTACTTTTCGGCAATTTGTATATGTCCAATATGGCATCGTCCGACATCTTGGACTCTATTATCTTTTGTAAAATTCAGCATTAAATGGAATTTAGCATGATGTTCAATACATATAATTACAATATCACGACTACTGCCCTGGCATTTCTCTTATTTTCAATATGAATTTTTGAATTTTAGTCATTTTGTCCACAATGTCAAAACTGATGATATATTTTGTACTGACACACCAAATTTCGTCAAAAATGCTTAATCCACAATGGCAATTTGTATATTTCCAATATGGTGGCATCGGAGATGCTGGACTTTTCAGTTCTAATTGTTTTGATCTCATGATGGACATTATCGTTGTATTGGTCAGTATTAGCCGATAACGGCAGCCCTATGCATAAAGCATCAACACAACAGGTATTTTTGATCAAATTATTATTATTATTATTCACTATACAGCTCGTACACGTACAGCACACAATTAAAATGCAAATAAAAAAGTTGCATACCATAAACTTTTCTTCTTAAAGTGAATGAAGTATCGAAATACACTCTCGTCACCAATTATCTCCTCGCGACGACAGCCTTCTTCAGCTGATATCAGTTCACCATAGTATTCCACCAGAAATGCGTTCTTTGGCCGATTCTGACTGAGAAATACACCTCTTCCTGCCGCAAAACATGCTCGTTACTTCTCAGCATGCAAAGAATGACAGCAACTAAAATGCGCCATCGTATCAGCACACTGTATGCTGCTATGGACATCCCTTTACACTGTCGTCTGGAGGTTATACGTCTGCACTGCTGACATGACACTAGAACTGCTTGCTGTCATCTGCACTGCTGACATTATAACTGCTTGTTGTCATCTGGACTGATGACACAACACTAGAACTGCTTGCTGAGGGCAAAACTGCTTGCTCTCATCTGAACTAGTGACACGACACTAATAATAAACATAAAATAAGCATGAACTTTGTTTTTGAAAATTTTACTTATAGCTACCAAGTAATAACATCTTTGTGATATTTGCTATATAAATTCTAGGAAATAGGAAATGTCATTTTAAACTGTGTTTAAATGTTTTTACAAATGATAATATACACATTTCTAGCTGCCATATGGTCGTATTTTGAGTGGTGGTGAAAAATAATTGTCAAAAATGGTCGCAGTGACTGTTCCGATGGTCACACAACACACTGTAACGGCCTTTTATAAAAGCACAAAATGACAGCACAATGTTAATCAGAAGACAAAGCCAAATATTTGGTGACAAAGAAGACCATAAGCATCACAGAAACGAAACTAATTAGCCTACCTATTTCTTCACTGATAAATTCTGCCCTCAACCACGGCGGATCAGCCTCTTTGTCAATGTAATAAGCTGCTTCATTCATTGCATCTGACATCTGAAATATAAAATATTTGCAACCATACATTAGACTGGTAAACAAATACCAATTGCATTCAGTCAATATGCATCATTCTTGATATGAGGCATAGCAGCAGAATGTCCAACAAAGAATCATCATATAATCATATTTCAGGTATCTGATTCAAGTCAGCAATCCTGTATGTGATTAATGCAATTCGTGATAAAGTCAAACATCTTGTACTAAATTTAGTAACTGACAAACAGACTAGTATTAATGAAAACAAACATCTGACTTGTCTACCTGTAAACAAATGGCAAACATATACCATAACAATAGCTGGACTCACACTTACTTCTGCATGATCTTACACTACTTTTAGCAACCTGCCCATCTGTTATTACCTGACTTTTATAGATAGTGTGATAAAATAAGATAGCTCTTGCAGGCAGTGTCAATCAGTGTCGATCAACTAACTCAGCCTTGTTACGCTGAAATGTTTCAGTGCAAAGCAGTCATTCATCACTATTACTAAAGTTCCAAACACCATTAATACAAAGTGTGCATATGCATAATACAACTTACAACTACCATATTGCAACAAACAAATTACCCTAACAGACTTCCTGCTCATCTTTGTTTCTTAATATCACCTAAATGCAAAATGCACCACATCAAAATAACTGAACATATTTACTGGCATAGTAAACCTGACTAGATAAATTACATTACATTACATTAGGTTTTGAGTGAAAAAATGCCGAAGCACTTCAGTCACTTAACAAAATTACAGTCACAAAAGAAAATGTAAGAAAGGAAAAGACTATGGAAAGGATGCCAGGAATAAATGAGTTTTTAGATTAGTTTTGAAGGTTTGTAGTGAGACTGATGACGTCACTGAGGCAGGCAAACTGTTCCATATTCGTGCCGCGGCTATGGGGAACACTCGGTCGCCGACAGCCGTATTTTTGGGACGTCCAGTGCCAAGGTCGACGATGACCCTAGGTGTTGTCGACCTGGAATCATGGCAACTGGCCGAAGATGAATATGAAGCAGGATCAGCACAAACAAGGGGTCTCAGCAGTACATATCAGACTGCAAAATTTCAGTGCCCCATTCCCTCAGAGAAGAGAGAATAGAGGATTTAAATGTTTATTTAAAGCCAATTATCTCCAAAATGCGTCTAAAGATCCCAAACAATGTAAAATGTAGCAATGCGACGACCAACAGGTCCTTGTGTTACTTGTCAAATATGAAGTTAATTGTGACCGATTTTTAAGTTATGGCGGCACAAAATAGGCAAGGTAAAAATGCAGTATAAATGTCCTTTTTATTTCCAGCATGTTCCAGACCACTAGCCTAACCCTAACCGTAACCCTAACACTGACCCTAACCCAATCCTGACCCTAACCCTAACCCTTGTTACACTGAAATGTTTTGTCTTAAACATGCTGGAAATAATAAGGACAGCTATTCTGCACATTTACGGAAAAATGACACCCTAGGATATACAAAACAGCAAATCATGTAACTTCGCGTGCATGGGCACGAATCGCCATGACCGCCATCTTCACATGCCATTGCGTAGACCATCGGCGTAAACTTAGCAATATGAACATTAAGAGTTCCATATTGAAACAAGATGATAATACACTTTTGCTAAACTCTGCATATGTATTGCTGACTACAACTCAAGTCCTAATTAATTAATAATAATAAACTTTTAATCACGAAAATACCTGTATAATCGCAAGAGCTACAACGGCGACATGGGGATTCACGAATTATGAGTGCCTGCACCAAGTAAATTGCGTGTAAATTAGGCATAGTGATGGGCAAACTGATAAAAAGTAAAAGTCTTGCAAAGAATGAAAATTCAGGAAGGTTTTCTATAGTCTATACAACAGTATAGTGATTAGTGAAGCAGAAAATGGCATTTGCGGGACATGTTTTGCGTGGATCTGGTGGTGTCGATGCTACACAAATTCTGGAAGGCAAGATTGCGCAAGGGAGACCTCGACGTATGTGGATCGACGATATAAAAGACTGGACCCAACACGATTCGTACGCTTCCATCAAACGAGCTGTTGAAGACAGAACTAACTGGAGAACTTGCACATTGGGAGCATGTCGACCTTCTACTACAGAAGATAACAGCTGATGATGATGGGCCAACACATCGACATTATCGCAATATATCGGCGACACTGACAACATCGCTCGTTTCTGGGTCCAATGAGTGAGTGAGCAATTTTTAACAACACCTTAGCGCAGTATATGCATGGTGCCATACAGATAACAAGAAATTTGAGCTAATGCTCACGAGACGCGCGAAAGCCTATAGCAGTTACTGGACAACAACAGTATAATAACGACTTTTACGGGGGCAGCGCTCTTTGATGCCCTCGTGCGCAAGTTTCCTTGAACCTAGAAAATCGAGACTTGGACCGCCAAAATTTTTCATATGCAGCTTGTCCATGTCTATCTTGGTTTCGGCGCAATTCGCTCTTGAAATGTGTCTTGCAGCCCAAAATCACCAAAAAATCCATAAAACCCCCTATGTTGGCGTTCAAGGTCATTCAAGGTCATTAAATTCGGCGCCAATCGAGAGCCAGTGTGCGACTTTCTACGAGTGATTAACAGTAACCTAGGCCATATGTCGCACCGTTACTGAGATACAGCGACTTATTGGCCAAAAATCGCACATTTTACCCACCCCCTTTCATTTAGCGCCCTCGTTCAGGGTGACCCCCTTCGAATTTATGGAAAAGCTTTACGGTTCCTGAAACTAGAGTCTTCCAGGCACCCGCGTAAAAACACAAGCAGAGTAATGTTTAAAGATAAAAATTCTTGAATAATAATAAAGAGTTATAGTACAGAATTAAGAGGAACTAAGTTAAATACGGCAAGTGCTGTGTGCATCAAGGAATTCACATTACCCACAGTTTACTTCCCCTAGTTGACTGTACTTTTAGCACTGCATAATACGGACAAGTTATTGCACACAAAATCATGTGAGTGTCTGAACTGTCGACATACCAATATTGACTTATTTGATTGTGCAGCGATCACTGAAACATGAAACTCCGACAAAGGATGCACAGTGTGTGGTGGACCGCTACGCGGGTCAGTCCAGTGTTGCAGCAAGCACTGGAGGGTTAGGGTGAGGAATACTTGTGGCACCACTGTGCAGAAATGAATCTTACACCCAACATAAAACAAAGTTACCAACCAACAAACTAACTCACTATTGTACAACTGGTTGTTTCTGGGAGCATATGATTGTGTACAACTGTGCTACACAAACAGGCACACAACAACTCATAATTTTCCCTCACATGTAAAAATCAAACAACTTGAACTTAATATTTGTCTATCTGGCTTAAGGATCTGATATATTTTTAAATTGTATGAAAAATTGCACTCAAATAGTTAGCGAATAACACTAGTGGCTAAAGAGATTTACTGATTTCTGATGTTTTTTACTGCTTTCTGTTTTGGCCTACTTAAATTGTCATCCGCCAACTGCAGATCGAAACAGACCGTGCATGATAATATATTTTTAAGGATCAACATCCGCATACTGGACATGGACGTTTGGTGCTCAGTATATATTTAGAGGTTACTGACGATCAATGTCTCTAAGCAGTCAATGCATGCCAATATATAAATCTGTGAGGACCAATGTCTTCTTCTAGACACAGACCATTGGTGCTCAGTGTATACTGCTATATAATGTGAAGACCAAAGTCGCATTCCTGAAGAAAAGACTTTTCGTGACTGCAGCTAATGCGTCAGCTTCTGGGGACTTCGCCCCTGGATCTCATTGTGACAGTGGCCCAATTCCAGACTTTCACCTAGCTTAGCCCATCATAAATTCCTGGCAGTGCTTCTGCTTAGCCTGCCAGTATTTGTGAAGTAGTTTTACGCATGTCACCAAACACTGAAACACTGAAAAAGATGCCTTAGTGGTTACACTGATAGTCTCATCGTCGAGATATGTCCTCAACTTCATATACAAACAAAACATCATATATAGCGTGCCATTCACAGTTAAAGATAGCCCAGAGCTTATCAAATCACAGATACAGAAATTCCTGCATGTCTACTTCTACAACTTTAATACTATATGAACAAACTACACGGTGAATGTGGAGCCATATATTTGAAAGCTTAGAAGCTAATGATTTTTTGTCATTATTTGTTAGTGATTTCGTAAGGAATTCACATTACCCACAGCTTACTTTCCCTAGTTGACTGTACTTTTAGCATTGCATAATACGGACAAGTTATTGCACACAGAATCACGCGAGTGTCTGCAACTGTCAACATGCTAATGTTGACAGATTTGATTGTGCAGCGGATCGAAATAGGGATGATCAGTGTCTTTATTCTCTAAGCAGACCATGCATGCCTATATAATTTTGAGGAGCAACGTCCGCATGCTGGACATGGACGTTTGGTGCTCAGTATATATTCAAAGGTTACTGACGATCAGTGTCTCTAAGTATGCATGCAAATATATAAATCTGTGAGGACCAATGTCCTGTTCTAGACACAGACCATTGGTGCTCAGTATGTACTGCTATATAATGTGAAGACCAAAGTCGCATTCCTGAAGAAAAGACTTTTCGTGACTGCAGTAAATGCGTCAGCTTCTGGGGACTTCTCCCCTGGATCTCATTGTGACAGTGGCCCAATTCCAGACTTTCACCCAGCTTAGCCCATCATAAATTACAGGCAGCGCCTTTGCTTCGCATTACCGTATTTTGCTGCCAGTATTTGTGAACTAGTTCTACGCATGTCACCAAACACTGAAACACTGAAAAAGATGCATTAGTGGTTACGCTGATAGTCTCATGCAGGTCAGTCCAGTCTAAGTTAACTGTTGCAGCAAGCAGGGGAGAGTTAGGGTGAGGAATACTTGTAGCACCACTTTGCACAGAGGAATCTGAACCCCAACATAAAACAGGGTTACCCTGACTGAAGTACCTCCAGAAACAAAGCAGCATCTTGATCTATTGCAAAATCTAAACTTATACCAACCAACAAACTAACTCACTATTGTACAACTGGTTGTTTCTGGGAGCATATGATTGTGTACAACTGTGCTACACAAACAGGCACACAACAAATTGTATGGAAAATTGCACTCATATAGGTAGCAAATAACACTAGTGGCTAATGAGATTTACTGATTTCTGATGTTTTTTTACTGTTTTCTGTTTTGGCCTACGTTAATTGTCATCCGCCACTTGCAGCTTGAAAGTAGGGATGATTAGTGTCCTTATTCTCTAAACAGACTGCGCATGCCTATATATTTTTGAGGAGCAACGTCAGCATGCTGGACATGGGACGTTTGGTGCTCAGTATATATTCAGAGGTTACTGATGATCGATGTCTCTAAGCAGTCAATGCATGCCAATATATAAATCTGTGAGGACCAATGTCTTCTTCTAGACACAGACCATTGGTGCTCAGTATATACTGCTATATAATGCTATATAATGCGACCACAGTCGCATTTCTGAACAAAAGACTTTTGGTGCACTGCAGTAATTGCGTCAGATTCTGGAGACTTCACCACTGTATATCATTGTGACACTGCCCCCACTCCAGACCATCACCTAGCTTACCCCGTCATAATTTCCTGGCAGTGCTTCCGCTTCACATTACCCTATTTTCCTGCCGGTGCTGAGAACTAGTTCTACGCATGTCAACAAATACAGAAACACTAAGAAATGCATTAGTGGTTACACTGATGGTCTAATCATCAACATTTGTAATCAACTTCATATGCAAACAATAGAGCATATCCACTGTGCCATTTATAGTTAACCATCAAGCCCAGAACTTATCAGATCTCAGATCCAGAAATGCCTGCATATCTACTTCTACAACTTTTGACTACACAGAGAATGTGGAGCCATATATTTGAAAGCTCAGAATCTAATGGCATGTAAAAAATACAGTTTCCACTGTACTGCGAGACTTCAACTGTCAAACATGTGCACACAAAAAAAATTATCACATAGACAATCTCCACAAAACGTCACACAATGTGTGAAAAAAACACAGACAGGAAATTACTCAGTGTCTGTGTAGACACGATAATATGTAAAATAAAATGGACTTGCACAAGATTACAAATAATACACTTGCAAATAATGCACTTGCTAAATTGACAAGCTGTCAATACTGTGAAACGACACGTGTGAAATTTAATGTTCACCAAACAAACTGAACAAGAGCATAAAGTCCAGCAGACATTACCATACAAACACCGCTATCAGGAGTAACTCAGCATCGTGAGAGCAAAACTACAAAAGCAAACATGAACTAAGTGTAACATCGCTTTATCAATGTTTTTCACACCACTAACATAAGCTGACATCACAAGTAGAAGTGCGAATGAGAACAGGAACAATTGGGAACTCATGGGTAGCAAAGGATTCCCATTATAATGGAAATAGGACCCACTACGTCACAGGAATGGGAATTAAAATTAAGTAAATGGGAATAAGGCTTTGTATGGAGATGGACACTGTTTCCATGCTGGTTACTTATTTTTACTGACACATTTAGTTTTAAGCTAAGTCTGCCTTTCCTGTTTTTGTACCAGATTCTCTCCGGTGTCAGGACACTTCGACCACAGGACACTTCGGCCACGTGTTTACGTGTCCATGTGTTTACGTGTCCGAAGTGTCTGGACATGTGGCCAGAGTGGGTAAAACTGCAGTTTAGCACCAATTACTATTATCCGATATTATTTTGATGGGTTCCTGACAGTTAGGTTTTAAGGGTTAGTATGGTAACCCTACGTGGCCGAAGTGTCTTGTGGCCGAAGTGTCCCTCTCTCCTGACAATGTCAACTGCTTACTATTCTTATACAGTAACATGCAGTGACTCAAGCTAACAGAAGAACAGTTGAACTATATGGAGTGACTTGTTTGCTTACTGACTGACCAATGATGCACAAAATCACCATGATATGCAAAAATGATTCAATTTTGAATGGGAACAGGGGAATTGCAATAATTATTCACAATAAATGATACTAGGACTGTAGTCCGACATTTTTTAATGCCGGGAATAAGACAATGTCATGGGAATTTGGTCCCACAAGCCCATTTCCAGCAATAGTGTAGAGTATACAACCCAAAGCAAGACATTTTTTCCACGAAAATTCACTGAAAGTTTTAGTTCATTTTCATTATTAGCTGTAAAAATTCCAGGGGTGAGGACAAGGCTAAAGTAAAATTAGCACCCCCACAATGACATAGTTTGCAGCAACTCAAGGTCAATACAGCTGACAATGTAATCATACACAAGATAAACTTGCACAGTCTCAGTCTCATCTCTCAAATTGTCTGATAATGTCAGTAATTTGTTGTCAAGTACTTGACAGTTCACTGCCTGACTACTTCTAGGGTGAAGAGCAGACAGTGCCTTCATTGCAGAATACAATGCATAAATCTGACAAGTATTCTGGTATGTTATGAGGTTGTGGATGCACTGCTTCAGTGCCCGATCTGATATGCCACAAACATTTACTAACCATCAACCGCAAAACAGATGGAAGTTTCACATGTTTGGCAGAACAACTGATGTAAACGATAGTGTTCTTCCACTGCAAGAAAACACTGAACTGTACTGCACCTGAGTTGTCTCGTAATGTTTCTGAACCAAAGAATGGCTTCAGCGCTGCATGTGACATCGGAAGATCTGGCAAAGACACATAGCATCTACTGACTAGTTGACGTCGTTTGCGTGGAACTGACACTGCTAATTGGTTAACTTCCTGGATGTACTGGCGATCTTCAGGAGGTTCTTTTTCGGCACACTTGATTACAGTCGGTATATCTTCTTCTAAGTCTAGCAAAGAAGAAATCTGTGGCTTGGCCAGACAGGATGATAACATTTACATGATTGAAAACTAAAGCGGATGTCAGACGAACGACATAATCGGCCGACTTTTGTGGGCGTGGTTTAGTTGCCTGACAAAATCGGCCGACAAAATCGGTGAACCATGACACACGGCCGATGTTTTCGTCTGCTACTTCATCCGATATCAGCTAGCACAACAGCAGAATGCAGATCGCAAAATAATACTTGCATCACTTTTTTCTGCATCTAATGAACGAAAATAAATAACAAATACGATAAATAACTAAAATAAATATTCATCTTCCGTTGTAAACAATCACCATGGCAACATAAAAACAAAATTTGTTGTCCGATATACAAAATTCGGCCGACAAAATCGGCCAACCTAACCTAATCACCCTAACCCTAGAACATGCTCTATCTTGGCCGAGAAAATCGGGCGATTTTGTCGGCAGATAAAATCGGCCGATTTTGTCGTTCGTCTGACATCCCCTTAATATCACCAGTTCTTGTACCGGACTTCAAAAACCAACACTTGTTGTCACTTAATCTCTGGCAAAGCTACAAAACACATACACTTTTGTTCAGGAATGCGACTTTGGTCCTCACATTATATAGCAGTATATATTGAGCACCAATGGTCAGGAAAAATTATAAAAATTATTATGTGCCTGTTTGTGTACCACAGCTGTACACAATCATATGCTCATAGAAACAACCAGTTGTACAATAGTGAGTTAGTTTCTTGGTTGGTATAAGTTTAAGTTTTGCAATGGATCAAGATGCTGCTTTGTTTTAGGAGGTACTTCAGTCAGGGTAACCCTGTTTTATGTTTGGGTTCAGATTCCTCTGTGCAAAGTGGTGCTACAAGTATTCCTCACCCTAACTCTCCCATGCTTGCTGCAACAATTAACTTATACTGGACTGACCCGTATAGCGGTCCACCACACACTGTGGGTCCTTTGTGGGAGTTTCATGATTCAGTGATCGCTGCACAATCAAATCAGTCAACATTGGTATGTCGACAGTTCAGACACACACGAGTCTGTGTGCAATAACTTGTCCGTATTATGCAATGCTAAAAGTACAGTCAACTAAGAAAAGTAAACTGTGGGTAATGTGAATTCCTTTAATAAATTCTAATAAATAATGACATAAAAAGTTAGATTCCAAGTTTCCAAAAATACGGCTACTCATTCACCGTGTAGTTTTTTGATATAATATTAAAGTTGTAGAAATAGAATGCAGTAATTTCTGTATCTGCAATTTGATAAGCTCTGGGCTATGTTTAACTATAAATGGCACCGTAGATATGATGTTTGTTTGGATATGAAGTTGAGGACATATGTTGACGATCAGACTATCAGCGTAATCGCCAATGCATCTTTTTCAGTGTTTCATTGTCTGCTGACATGCATAGAACTAGTTCACAAATACTGGCAGCAAAATAGGGTAATGCGAAGCAAAGGCACTGCTTGTAATTTATGATGAGCTATGCTAGATAAAAGTCTGGAATCGGGTCACTGTCCCCATCGGATGCAGGCCAGCAAGGGCGAAGTCCCCAGAAGTTGACACATTTACTGCAGTGCACGAAAAGTTTTTTCTTCAGGAATGAGACTTTGGTCTTCACATTATATAGAAGTATATACTGAGCACCAAAGGTCTGTGTCTAGAACAGGACATTGGTCCTCACAGATTTATATATTTGCATGCATACTTAGAGACACTGATCGTCAGTAACCTTTGAATATATACTGAGCACCAAACGTTACTGCTAGTATTTGTGAACTAGTTCTACAGATGTCACCAAGCACTGAAACACTGAAAAAGATGCATTAGTGGTTATGTCCTCAACTTCATATACAAACAAAACATCATATATACCGTGCCATTCATAGTTGAACATAGCCCAGAGCTTATCAAATTGCAGATACAGAAATTACTGCATGTCTACTGCTACAACTTTAACACTATATCAACAAACTACACGGTGAATGAAGAGCCATATTTTTGGAAACTTGGAATCTAATGTTTTTATGTCATTATTTATTAGTTCATCGTGAGGCAAGCAACAGAGGGGCAAGAAAGAGATCTTGGGTTTACCATAACCCCAAGGAAGTCCCGGAGGACACCAGCAGTAACACTCACAGACCTGGACTTCGAAGATGACATCTGTTTACTCTGCAATCAAATCCAGCAGGCCCAGGAACTGCTAACCAGGGTGGAAAAAGAATGTAGCAAAGTTGGTCTCGGATTGAATGCAAAGAAGACAGAAGTGATGACCTACAACATCCCAGGCCATAACTCTCTGAGGACAAGTAGAGGTAACATACTGAAGGAGGTTGATAACTTCAAATACCTGGGGTCATGGATGGATTCTTCTGAAGCTGATGTAAAAAGAAGAAAGGCGTTAGCTTGGAGGGCTCTGAATAACATGACAAGGATATGGAAGTCCCATATGTCCCGACAGGTCAAATTGAGCTTTTTCTTAGCAATGGTTGAGTCCATTCTACTGTATGGAAGTGAAGCATGGATGATGACAAAATCGCATGCTCAGAACAGCGCTAAACATCAGCTGGAGGCTTCACTTGCCCAATGAGGAGCTGTACGTGGAGCTGCCGAGCGCAAGCAACAAGGTGGCAGCTAAGAGAATGGAACTTGCTGGACACTGTTATCGCCATCCAGAGTTAGCGGCAAACAGACTAATCCTCTGGGAACCAACACATGGACGAAGGCAACGTGGAAGGCAAAAGATGACATATGTCCAAGTGCTGCGACAGGATGCCAATGTTGAAACAACGGGCGAGCTAGAGGCATGCATGGGCAACAGAGAGGACTGGATGATCTGTACTAGGGCCCGGCTGAGGCCGCCCTAGTGAGCAAGTGACTTGAGTAATTGCGTCAGCTTCTGGGGACTTCGCCACTGGATCTCACTGCGACACTGCAGTGACATCATGTGGGTAGACTTACGAGCATACCGAGACATTCTGCCACCACAGTGTTCAGACATACAATCATTCCAGCCGTTAAAAGTGGGTGATCTCATTTAAGTAACTGAGCCATTTTTTAAACACAAAACTAGAGGAATGGTGTTATCTGTTGGTTTGGCTTCATTCCTGTAGGCACAATACCAGGGTGTGACCAACAGACAGACAGCCACAGGATAGCTATTATGTGCTATAACGTAACACGACGCGTAAAAACTTTAATCCCAACCCAAACATACACCTTAATGCTATCATTTTCACATTATCCCCACAAGCCCATTTTCAGCAGTAGTGTAGAGTATATAACCCAAAGCAAGACTTTTTTTTCCATGAAAATTCACTGAAAGTTTTAGTTCATTTGCATTGTTAGCCGTAAAAATCCCAGGAGTGAGGACAAGGCTAAAGTACAATTAACACCCCCCACAATGACATAGTTAAGAATGGGGAGGGTAGTCGAGTGACAGCAAGGGAGGAGTGACAAAATGGTACCTCAGCAATTCTTTTTAGCTGGGGTGCTGGGGCGCTGGGGCTAGTAGTAGTAGTAGGCCTAGCTACAAAACCATAGAAACGTTGTTTGGGGTATGAATAGGCACAAAAATGCACACGGTATTATGCGTAAATACATGTAAAAAACTTACCAGTTTACAAATGTGTGTAAGGACGATGTGATGATATCAGTCCTCTAAAACAGCAAAAATCATTTGGGTAACCTTAGATGGGGCTATGCATATGGCGTCCTTACAAGCTGACTTTAGTTGGTAATCACTAACAGTCTAAAGCCTTCTTCATTTGATGTTATTTGTCATATTAAGCCTACTTGCCCAATGTTTACTGATTAGCGTAGCAGCCAAAAATGTTTCTGTTAGCCTATGGCTTAGCTAATGATAGGCCTAACAAGGAAGCAAAAATATGACCCTATGCTGACACAATATTCAGCTAACTGCGCACTCATAAGCCTATGCATACAAACTGTCCAACTGCACAGCACAGCCCTAACCCTGACATTAGACACTTTAAAGCTGAAAGATGGTGTAGCAGCTACTGTGCCATGGAGAACATTTACATCAATCTTGGATTTTATGCATTATTGCTTGAGTTATAAACGCGCATAGAATGCACAGATGGATGGCCGGATAATAAAGTGATGGGACATTGTTGATGTCTAATAAAAACGTGAACTTATCCGTGTGCTTGCCATTTATAGGCCCCAAACTGCATGCATGAATGATCCGGCTGTCATCTTGGCCCTACATTCGCTGTTAGTGCACTCCATCCGATGCAGCAGGCCTATAGTATTTTGGTAGAAAGTGAAAGCAGCTATATAAGATCACCATATCGTCATTATGCAAACTTTTACATTAGTTGAGCTTATATTATGCACTTAGGCCTATCTGTTGTTTTACGGTGCACGTTTTGGGCAGTTCAGCCAAATCGGTAACCATTGGGCAACTATAGGCTTAATACGACAAATAACATCAAATGAAGAAGGCTTTAGACTATTTTACTGATTACCAACTAAAGTCAGCTTGTAAGGACGCCATATGCATAGCCCCATCTAAGGTTACCCAAATGATTTTTGTTGTTTTAGAGGACTGATATCATCACATCATCCTTACACACATTTGTAAACTGGTAAGTTTTTTTACATACATATTTGCTATTTTATTGCCAAAAGTCGGGGAATGTGCCTGACGCATGTAAAAAGCGCTATAGCAGGATTTGTATCTTTACCTTTTACCTTTTTAAGGCAGCGGAGTATACCTCCGGTCGGGTACAGAACATTGGATGTGTCTACTACTGCTGCTGCTCCTACTACGCTGCTGCTCGTTATACCTGGAAATCAAGGTTGGCTGTGGTAGACTTCGACTGACTTCATCTAATTGCCAAACCCTCAACCCGCACCTCCGTCAGATGCAAGGATCTTGGTGATATTTGTTGTACAAGCCGAGGTATAGCCCATTTTGTCTTAAATTTTGTTGCCGTGGCAACAAGGGTCGGTCTGGGTAAAATTCAGTTAGCAGCATTTGATGGCCAATTTCCGAAAAATCCAACACAGATGCAAAAAATCTCGCAGATATCTCTTACACAAGCCGAGTTATAGCCAATTTTGTCCCAAATGTCATTGTCATAGCAACGAGGGTCAGTCGGGGGTAAATGCGATTGGCAGCATTCGATCGCCCATGCCCGAAAACCCCCCTATAGGCGCAAAAATATCGCAAAAATTTCTTACACAAGCCGAGTTATAGCCAATTTTGCCCAAATTTCGTTGCCAGGCAACGGGGTTCAATGGGGGTCAACTGGGGGTAAATATAAATGTTACCATTAAGTAGGCCGACCCCAAAAACCCTATCCTAAAACCAAAAATTATGATTCTATCTTGCACACAACGGAAGTTATGACAGTTTAAAGAATTTTTAAATCTTCCCCATAAGCGCCATTGTAATTTTTTCGAATTTTTCGAATAAATAAGTAAAAAATAAAATTTTTATTTTATAACAATAAAAAGGTACTTCCTTGCGCAGAACCGCGTCATTTGACGTATTAAGCGAAAAAATCGGTCTAATGGACTCGCCTGTAGGC
>Ga0209671_1002828_pt1:0-12500 | contig 16254 bp, 13 predicted proteins | sample WorMetHERISLAND2_2_FD_187401 | JGI IMG/M metagenome (GOLD analysis project Ga0209671, IMG submission 187401) | Marine gutless worms symbiont microbial communities from Max Planck institute for Marine Microbiology, Germany - Olavius geniculatus... | ecosystem: Host-associated > Annelida >...
CCCCTACCCTTCCGCCCCCCCTATTCCCAAGTTTTGGATACCCCTGCCAACCACATAATGTTCACCAGTTAGTTTACGCATTCTGTCATACCGTGCAATAAAATAACGTAGAAAGTGAGCTTTCTAGTATTTGCAGTTACATCAACAGCTACAGAAATACGTAAACTGCATGTTTGCAGGAATGTGACCAAAGACAGTTTCAACGTCATTTTTGGACTAAAATGACGGATTATAGATAAAAGTTTGTTTGGCACGTTACTGACGTTAGGATTAGCATAAAACTTGCCAACAAACGTCTGTCCAAATCTTTGGCAAATATTTACCAACTTTGATAATTCTTTCAGACTCAGTGGCACACTCTGTATAAAAATCTGAAATAGCGCAACTGTTGAATAGCCACTGCAGTTCAACTTCGTCACTACACTATTTTGTGAAATATAAATCTTCAAAAATGAACGATATTACATGTATTATACTTGTATCACATGTGTATTAGAAAAGATTCTCACCATTCTGTAATTCAGTTACAGAGAACATGAAATGTATAGGCAACTTAGAACTGTTTGCTAAAGTGCTTAAACAGTGGAAAAAGTAGGGTAACTCTAAAAGGCAAGCAAAACGTCAAAAGCATTAGGGGGTAAAACGTTTAGGGAGGGGGTAAACCGCGTTGAGGTTAGGGTTAGAATTAAGGTCCCCTAGCAGGGCCTGGAGCGGAGCCCCAACCAAAACTGAATTTGGTGTATTTGAGGTTAGTCATAAAATATGGCTTCTGGCGACAACTTTTTTTTTAACAAAAATGATGACAGAAAATAGTGACAGGAAGGTGTAGACAATCAAAAGTGCCCCTCCAAGTCTCCCAGAAGTGAAAAAACGCCGTTCCCCCTTGGGGAAACGACGTTCCCTGCGTGCATTCCGCCTCAATTTAAGCACTGTCCATATAGGCATCTCATGTCATCATCTCAGCAGGTAGTCGTCCTGCCGCGCTGAGTTGGTTGTACATTCTCGTAGACGCTGCTTTGCTGCAGAATGTCGTGTATCTTGCGGAACGACGGTCTGCTGGCCGGAGCGTAAGACCAGCAACTAAGCATCAAGCTGAACATGTCTTCCGGACAGAGTTCGGGCTGATGCAGCCGACTGTTACGCTCTATCAGCTGCAACACCTGAACAGCCAATCGCAAACGTTCATATGCAACAGTAGACTTGCTTTCAATGCTTGGAGACCCAGCCATCCTCGTTGTCGAGGGTCGGCAAACATGAATGTTGATACAATAGCCCTGCATACACTCCTGTCTTTCACTATCTGGAAACAGCATACAGGAATGCTCAGTTCCAGTCCAGTCTTTGACCTCGTCGATCCAGATTCCTCTCGATCTTCCACTGTGTCTTGTGATGTCCATCTAACCGTGAAAAACTGCAGTACAAAAGCCAGTCTGCTCTTGCTATGTGGCCGAAGAACGGTAGTAAACAAATAAACCCATGCTAAAATCTTGTCTTCTAAAAAAGGTAAAAAAAGGTAAAGGTCGTCAATTTGTATAGCGCATCATCAAAAACACGCCTCTAATGCGCTTTTCGTCACTAACCAGAGCCGCCTGCCGCACGGCCACCGTGTGCAGCCTGTAGACACAGGCTGGCGCAGCGGCCGGCTAGGCAACCCCAGTCAGCTGTACCAAGGTCCCCACCTTCCGTAACCCATGTAAATGAGTTACTACTCATTTTACCATCCCACAAATCTCTTCATCAACGTTGTTTTTTCTTTAATGGCTTTTCCGCAGCAGAACCTGTTGAAAATTCTGCAGCAGGTTCTGTACAAACCAGGCACCCTTCTTGTTGTCAAACCAACAACATTATACAGCTAAACACAGAGCAACATAGCGAATGTTTTTTTTTCATTCAAGCGCTTGTTACAAACTTGTGACAACTGCTCGTGCCGCTGTTGCATCAGAATTTTTTTAAAGTCACCTATGTTTGAGTGTTGTTAAGCTGTGTTATCTACTAGTCTGCATGTTTATTGTTTTACATAGTATTTCCATGCTTTGAGCCTGCCATAGAATAAATTAATCAGTCATGTAAACAAGAAGACTCATGGTCAGGTAACATGATCAATCAATCAAACAATCCAAAAATAACCACTTACAAAAATGACCAGCGGTGTACAACTAACCTGAAAGCTAAAATAAAATCTAAGGATAATGTACAAAATGTAAAAACTAATCAAAAAAAGCTCATTAAAACAGTAATTTTTAAAAGTTTCGTCTGACTGACGGAGTGTCAGTTCTTGAAGTGACGGTGGCAGACGATATGTCGAATTGCTCACTGGAATGAGTCAGCAAAGAACGTTTTACTGATGTATAGATTGTGGAAAATATTGTTGTATAATATGTCGATGCTGGAAGATTTTGGGATTACCATCGTAAAGAGAAATGAGTGACAACTGCACGATGCTGTAAACTATACCAGAAAGATTGGAGATAAAAGGATTCACCTGGCTGCCGGTCATCTCGTCGTACGGCTGATCACCGAATGTGTACATCTCCCACAGTGTGACGCCGTACCCCCACACATCACTTGCACTCGAGAACTCGCCATAGTTTATCGACTCCGGAGCATACCTGTACACGATAGCAAATCACAGAAGCAAGAAAACAAAGAAAAATTATCATTTATTTGCTAACTGCATCCCACTTACATTAAATTAAACTACCGAAGGTGAGCTACCAGGCTAAAAGCAAACGCTCATCAATGCTGGCCACCCATCCATGTCAACTGAACAAAGGCAAGACGATAACACTGTGAATAAACAAATTATAATATTATGCAGAAAAAAAGTGCAAACAATGTTGACAAAAAGTGAAAAAAAACTATCTAGAGCAAAAAGTATCTAGCACAGCGAACTGCCAGAAAATATTTGCCTACTAAAATCGAGTTTGTTTGTTTCAAAACATGGCACATAAAAGTTGTACTAAAGTCCTCGCATTCCTTATTATGCCTTCTGACTGATTATGACTACACAGCAGATATCTAATACTGAAAAACATTACTTTCTTCAAAATCGAGATATTGTAGAATCTTTCATATCTGTATGCCCAAAGTTGCAAGTTACGAAATTAAAGCATGCAAACGTGGATTAATTAGAAGACACAAATAATTTCATCTACAAAATTTCTAAATATTGGGGCGGGTAATAGGCCAAATTGAAGGGTTCAGCATAAAATGTAGTGGAAACAGTTGAGACTGAAAGTTGAGACTGACCACTTGACAGGCCACTTTCCTCCGTGCGCGGCCTTGTAGTAGTCACTGTTGGTACCAATTGCTCTTGACAGACCAAAATCACAGATCTTCACCTAACACAAGATAATGCCACACACTTCATTACAGCAATTCACTGCAACTACCCTCACGGTGGCTCAGTGGTGCAACGGTAAGGTGTTGGACTTGTGAGCAAAAGGTCATGGGTTCGACTCCGGATCGTGTCATTATCAAGTGGTTACTATGCTGTGTCTCAAAATAAAACATCCCCGACATTTTCAACTGTAACTTGAAAACCAATTATCAGATTTTTATAATTTTTGGTACGAATATTCCTGACACAACTTACCATCAAACGACCGTTCAGTTTCCCACCTCACCCAATGTATGCTTCTGCACTACCTAGGGAAAGCAGATCAAGCAAAATATGTGTTGAAATAAACAGAAAACCTGAAAAGAACATCTCCGACATTATTGATCGTAACTAGAAGAAAGATTAGCAGATTTTAATAATGTTTGGCAGAAGTATTTCTGACGCAACTGGCTATTAAATAAATGTTTTAGTTTCCATCTCACCCAGCGTCTGCTTTTGCACTATCTGGGGAAATCAGACCAAGCATAATATGTGTTAAAATGAATGAAAAAAACGTCAATAAATTCCATCTATCCTAATCCTTGGGCCCCAACAGCCTATATATTACAAGGTTTGACTGTCATGAAGCAGTGTGTCTACCAGATAACATTTAGAAATGTTTGTGAAGTCAAGAAGCGACTGGTACAGCCTGATTGGTCCGGAGCAGAACATTATCGATACTGCTGTCAATGAATGGAGAAAGCGTCTCCTTGCCTGTGTTCACATAGTGGGCCAACACTTCAAGCAATTTTACTGCAGGCAGTTGAAAAATGGACAACTAAATGAAATGTCAGCCAAAGTGTCAGAAATGTGAACAGAATGTGTTTTTACGCGTTATGTTAATTAAGCAATCATACTGCATTGGACAAAAAATGATATTTCGCTTGATCTGATTTCCCTAGGTAGTGCAGAAGCATACATTGGGTGAAATGGGAAACTGAACAGTCTTTTGATGGCAAGTTTTGTCAGGAATATTCGTACCAAAAATTATCAAAATCTGATAATAGGTTTTCAAGTTACAGTCGAAAATGTCGGGGATGTTTTTTTGAGACACAGTGCAGTTGGATGAGTGAGTACGCGCAGATCTTGGTATATAACCAACACCAAGATCAACATAGCTTTCCACCCCTCTGGGGTAGGTAAATCGAGTACTGTCAGGCTGGGGTTAAAGAGAGGCGTTCACCTGTGTCAGGCGGCAGGTAACGTTGTGTGATCCCATATGGCAGGTGATGCTCCGTAGCTCTGCTATGGGTTTCTGATAAAAACACAACCTACAACCTTTGAATAAGACAGCTCATCTGAGACGACGAGCGACTTGCGCAAACCTCTGAGTTGCAGCTATGGTACTGGGATAGGTATCACAAGCAAAATTTCGACAAGACACAAGTCACTCATTAACTCTCTTTCGAAATATCCAACTATTCAGCATTGTCCAAGCAAGCAACGTTCTAGGGTCAGTTTAAAGTTCTTTCAGTTAACTACTGTGCTAGCTAACCACCAGTTTACATTCACTTGTTTAGTATAAAAAGCTTTTATCATAGTACATCACTCAAAACAGGCAACAGCATCATGAATATTAATGAGTTAGGCTGACTGACAGGTTAAGAAGCAGAAATCGGCCTTCAATTGTTATGCAAGTTTGCTAGCCAGAGCACAAAGTTAAAAGTAAATGTACAGGGTGGGCCAAAAAAACCGGACCTGTTTGAACGTTGATAGCTCAGCGATGGTTACCCATAGAAACTCGTGTGATATGTCAAAAGTTTTAGAATGTTGTAGACAAAAAGGGTTGAACTTGCATAGCAAATCATTTAAATATTCTTTGCCTAATTTGCATAAATCTTTAATACCCCTGAAAATAGGCATCTGCCTGCACTCCCATGTGCCTGAGTTCACTGAACTCAAAAAATCACTGCCAAAAAGTCCAGATTTAAATCCTGTAAATTATTCAGTGTGGAGGCATTGCAACAAATAGCATGATCACAAAATTTCAGTAACTGACTAGCTAGAACGTGTGCTAACCGAATGCTGGGCTCAGCTGATCCTGAACACATTGACTCCAGCGATCGATCAGCTGCCTAAAAGGACTGATGACGGTTATGAATGCAAGAGCTGGGCAACTGCCTATGTCGAATTTCATCTAAACTCAACGTATGTGTGTTAGTAATCGCTGATATTTCACAGTATGCTGAATGAAAATCAACTTAAAGTCATGCGTTATTGCCAATTTAGCATGATTTTAAGGGTGGGGCAAATTTGTGAGTATCAGGCAAAGAATATTTAAATGCTGAGACATGCACTTGTACATCTTCTGTAGACAATTTCGAAACTTTTGGCATATTACGCGCCTTTCCATCAATAAACATCGCTAAGTTATAAAAGCTCAAATGTCCATGTTAAATCCATGTGTTACAGTCAAATTTGGCAGAATTTCGGGGTGATGAATATTTATGCAAATTAGGCAAAGAATATTTAAATGCTTTACTATGCAAATTTGTCACTTATTCTTTACAGCATTCTGAAACTTTTGAGGTATCACACGTCTTTCTAACACTAACCGTCGCTGAGTTATCAACGCTCAAACAGGTCTGGGTTTTTTTGGCCCACCCTTTACTACTTAGTAACTGAAAAGGATAGGCAATGTCAGGCAGTTTTTGTCACCTGTGACTTTGAGGCCAGTAGAATGTTGCGAGCGGCCAGGTCGCGGTGAACGAGTCCTTTGGTCTCAATGTAGCTCATGCCGTAAGCAATCTGACACGCCCACAGCAGCAAGTCGTGATTGACCGATACTTTGTCTGCGTAGTCCAGCAGGAAATCCAGCAGAGAACCCATTGCTAGCAGCTCTTGCACCTTATACACAAACACATGTGCGCAAAAAGCTAGAGCTGTTAAATTAGTGCATTATCTGAAAGCAATAATGCACTAAAGCACTAACACCTGATGTTGATTCCATTGACTTGAAGGCAAAGTTACATCGATTTACATAAGTGCTATAAAGCGCTTATTAGCTTTATCAGATGCTAATTTGTCAATATTCATTACTCTTCTGCTTGCTAATACATCTTAATACCCTAGAAATAAGGTTTAAAAAACACTTTTCCCTTTTCACGGCTTTAGCCATATTCAGAAATGCGATGTCACATATAGGAGGGTTGCTAACTAGCTTTATAGCCTTGATGTCAAATGAAGCTTAATACCGCCAGATATCTCAAAAAAGCCAATTTTTCATTCACAATTAGCCTACTAAAAAACCACAATATTCCAGCACATCATTAACTTTACAAATCGCACACTTCTAACAGTGAACAGATAAACAATGACATATTTTCTGATGTCACATGTGTCATTACTTGTGCTATAAATCCAACATTATTCTGAGTAAAACCGACAGATTTCATTGACATATACACATACTGCATTAAAAGTTGGGCAATGCAAACGTCAGTTTGTATATATTTCTCTGAAAATTACTTCAATGCGATGTTTTCATTTCTTTGGATAAGCGTATTGTTAATTACACATATTTAGCCAATATCGTTTTCATGCGACTTGGACTTTAACACTCCCATCACCCATAACACTGTCAAAAAATTAACGCACACACATAAATTCTATAATGCAGAAGTTTTAATACTCAATAAAACTGTGGTTAATTAATAACCGAATAACATTCAAGTAATTAGTTTCATCACTACTGTAATAACTTCCAGATGACAGACTAATGAAACCGATCTTAAACATTTTCCATGATACTGATGAAGCAAAATATACATCGCATTACATACACGTACTTCAGTGAACTTTACACAAATTACTACTACCGCTGCGGCTGCTGCTGCAACCATTATTACCAACGTTACTTTTCTATTATATCACACACAGGACAGAGCGTAAAATACTGCAATATTTTGATCGTTACCAGCATGAGTTGCGGCTGCTGGCATATGCCGATGAGTTTCACAATGCACGGGTGATCGAGCTGCACCATCACGTTTGCCTCTCCAAGGAATTCATCTTTGCCGCTGTCCAAACGACTCGGGTTCAGCATCTTGATCGCTACATCCACCTGAGCACGGCAACGACAAACTACAGACCGTGGAGGTGACTGAAAGTGAGAGGCACATCCTGGCAAGCTCAGAAAGTGAGAGGATAATGAGGTTGTAGCGGGGAGCCCCCAGCAAGATCCAGCAAAACCCCTGGTGAAAAGTAAAGGCTGAAACCCGACCCACTAAAGCTAAAACGGAAAATAAGTAAAAATATGACAATCGACTTTCCTTCTTCTTTTGTGCATAACACATGCACTGCATATAATCGAAAAAGAAAAGTCTGCCCCAAAAATACGTAGGACAAAATGTTCATGTACAGAGCAGCACATAAAAATGGAACATACATGCCTTACGTAGACTGAGCAATTGAGTAGTTTTATAAATAATCAACGTCGACCATTGGAATGAAAGGTGCTCATGTTAAATGCTTAATGTAATATTCAACATGAAAACACTGCAGTAAACAAGGCTAATTGTCTCCAAAACTGTCTGATTACTTGAACTACATAAAACACATCTATTCCGCGATGCAAATGATTTAACAATTAACATGTATTAGTAACTTAAATCCATGACAATTACTTAGCAACAACTTTAACGATAACAACTAAATTATTCATCAATCAAACTAATCATTACTGAATCTTACCGTCAACTTTAATCTACTTCAACTAAATTTTGCAACAAATAGTAGGCTAATCCACAGCTATAAATATAAGTAAGCATTTTACATGTCGCAGAAGGAAGCAAATCCAAACAACAGAAAAAGACAATTTACCAGTTCGCCGTTTGGCGCTTTCCAAGTGCCCTTCAGCACTGAACCAAACTCTCCCTGACCAAGCTCAATTGCTGCATGTAAACATACCTTAAACACATTAGTGAGCAAAGTAAAGTAAAACGTCGATTTGTATAGTGCATTGTCGTTAAGAATTAACCTCTAATGCACTTGGCAGTTAATCGAGTATGAATACTGCATGTTCATAGTGTCCACTAGAAGCGAACCTGCGACAAGTCTGGTGATGGTAGTGTTGGTGCAAACTGTTCAAATCATCAGACGGTAGAGCTGTTGACTGTTAACTGCTAACGCTGACGTTCGCTAATGACACTGTGGAATCACGGCTTTCACGATCCATCGTTAGACATGTGTCAACTGGTGTACATCTTGTGCACGCTGGTCAGCAAGGCACACTGTCACTGTCGCGGTTGAATGCATACAATCGCAGACATACATACGCTCGGCCATGGCAGCCTGGCCTCCCGACAAGCATATCGAACATGATGGCTAGCACGTGTCAGCACACAGCAAGAAACATCGAGTGTCAACGATGGATGAAACATGTCGTCAAATCAGCAAACCAGAACATCCAAACGGACTGTCAGATGTAGCGCTACCATACTAAAAAGTATCATGTCGCAGAACGCATTCGTGCCATATAGCAAAACACTAGAACATGCAGCACATCTAAAACATGCCTCACACTGCAAGCAGCGCACTCAACATTAGCAGATGGAACTAAAATTCACGATTACAATTTACACGTTATTTACCTTCATTCATTTCTTATTTCAAATGGCTAACTTATAACTATGAAAGCAACTAAGAAAGTCTTAACTTTACAGCTACAAATATTAGAAACTATAAACTGCTGTAAGCAAGGCCAGTGGCAAGTTAATTCGGTCATTTTCACCTTATAATTTGCTATTGTGATTCAGCATTTTTCATGTTCTGTCATTTGAAAAATTAGATTTAAAAAAGCACTTGACATTTCAATGTTAATTTTTATATTCCTTATTTTATTACAAAATAATACATACTCAATGTTGTATAAATAATATTAAGAGAATGAATAGATGGTTTATTTCGTATGGCAACTAGAACTGTGACATCTAAGAGATGTGAGTTGTAAAGTTGGCATGAAAGTAAACATACTTGTAGTGATGGAGTCAGGGTCAAGAATCATTGGCTCTGTAGCTACTGGAGGCTGGCAAACACACACGCATAGCAACAGTATACATGTACTACTATGTAGATAACTATGCTTGCAGATCTATTAATAATTAATGAAAAAAGTCATTCTGGAATATACACAGGCTAAAATGCTCACATGGTTTCCCTAGAACAGCAAAGATGTGAAATCTAAAAACATAGAATATTAAACTAAATTTTGATCTAAATCAATCTAAATACTTACAACAAAATAATAATAATAAAACAAATCAAATGCTGATGATTCAAATACGATCGCACATGCAGTAGCTCACACGATCACGGCCAGGAAGGTCCGGTGGATAACGAGCGTGACAATCTTCTGATATTGATTCCATTGACTTAATGGTTCCATCTGCCCAGAATACACCTCATGCTGTTATTGGCAAACTACAGCCATAACGACCTCTCCAGTTTGCATCAACAAAACAAGTTGTAAACCTACTAGCTTGTAATATTCTCAAGTAAATAACTAATAACTAACGATCGTCACAGGTCTGCAATCAAACTCAGCTACAAGATGTCAATAGAATAACATACATCTACACTAGTGGAAAAATATTCTGTTAATTCTGCAAATATATAACAGAAGGTTTGAAAAAAGTATAAATAAATCATGTGCATTGGTAGAAAATGGTCAAATATCATCTCAAGTTGTTTTGAAAATGACTACTTAGGCAAAAGCAAGAATAGCTGAAAAAATATGAACCTGGGGACACAGCCTTGCGTAAAGTGGTAACCAAGCCATCGGCAAAAACACAGTAGTACTCAACGAGATGCTCAAGAGATGGCAGCAGTGGTCCAACGTCAATAAAATATGTTGTCATCTACAAACAGCCAATTAAGCACATGTTAAAACTCAGCCATTCATTACACTAAAATGCTTTTGCAGTCAAGACATACATCACTGGTAATTCTGGTTTATAAGTCACTACACGACTTCACTCCAGTGCCACATCTACCATACGAAGATGTTTGGTCATTTTACTATCTGTGCTGATTCATTTCGACTATTCGGCTGAATAATGCGCTCAAATGTTCAAGATGTTTTTTGGGCCACAGAATATTTTATTTTCATCTTTGCCAACTCGTCATAAAGGTGGACGTCGACGTCGAAAGTTTTCGAACCTCTACACATGTGCCTTACCAGCGACAAAGTCAGAGCTTGGTGACAGAAGTTTCATGGCAGTTGGATCGTGGCTATGGAACTACTGCTGATTGAGATCCGACATACAAACATTATCTTCGAATATTAAAAGCAATTATGCACTTAAGGCGCTTTTGTATGTTGAGACTGCAGCACAATTTGTTACTTGTTTGCTTATTTGCATCAGCTATAAGCACTCCTACTCATTCAGTCACTCACAACCAACATGGCACAACACGATTCAACAACAAAATGTACACATGTGGTGCTTAGATGCTGCTGGATTGGTTGACATCTGGCTGGTCAAAACGCCCACTTCTAACAATTTACGACAGAAAAACTGTCCAACCGTTCAAAAATAAAATTAAAAAATAACAGTGCAGCAGCAATGCAAATAAAGTAAAATATCAAACAAACGGCTATAGACAAGTTCTCAGTGCAACTCACAAAATGAGTGATAACGTAGTGGTGTTTATCTCGCTGGTAGCAGACATCAAGTGTGAGGCAGTCAGCACTGCGACTACTTGGACGAATCAGAAACAAGCCATCTACTGCTCCATGCCGATCCAGCAATACCTCAGCCTCCTATTATAAACCACGCCCCTCACTGGTATATTCATCCAAACCAGTTTAATGTCGGACATGTTGAATTAATAACTGAATAGCCCAACTTTCAATGCATTATATGTATACTGCGCTAATGAAAAGTGGTAACCCCATTTCATTTTCAAATAACTGCAACAAACCTGGCTTGATATCGAATAATTAATAGTGCAAATATTCAAATTGCCATTCTACTAGACCTTCATTCTTGCAAGATACGTAAAACTGTGCAACAAAAAACCAGCAGAAAAAAAGATTTTTCTTTTTGTGGCATTCGTTGCAGAGACTAGTTCAATGTTAAGATGTTTTTCTAAGCTTTAAAGAAAAAGTAACTCTATGGGTGCTCTATTAATACTTACTAACTTACTTAATGTAATAAAGCATCAGCCATAAAAATTTGGTTATTAAAAAAGCATCACAGACAAAAACAGCTCCATCAGTAAGTACTTTGCAAACAGAATATAATGACAAAATAAAAAAGAAAGATTAATACTTTACGGCTGATTGTCTCATGAAACCAGTCTTGTGTGTTTGCTAATGCTGGTGGAGGATTGTAATTGTCTACAGCAACAGCAAATGCATCATAAATGTTACTGCTACACTGACACTACATCAACAATATAACTGTGCCACCTGTAAAAAAATCCTCAGAACACAACCAGTCAGGTCACATGCCCTGACCAAGCAAGTACTGTGGAGCTCACCAAAAGATTTACGGTCCCCTCTGTTAATCACCTGGCAGGCAGCAGACAAGCCACATGAGCAGCACAGCCAAACCACCCCCGCCACGTCCCAGAGCCAAACGGGGCAAAGGAGAGCCCACGCAGGATTTCCAAGCCCGACAGGAAAACTGTAGTCCCGAAATGCAGTGCATTCGGTATCTACTGAAAATTCCCGTCTGACTCATCATCCTCGCAAGTGTCTCTCCAATGCTCCACCCAACCCGAGACATGACAGGGACAGCGAAGCTACCCAGTGCACATGACCAGGCCACAGACCAGCTGGGCACCAACTAAGCAATCAGCCACGGGTACCTGTAAGATCCCAATGAACCCCATCAAGGCATGATCTCAAATCAGCACCCTTAGCTGGCTGAGAGATCAACCTTTCTTGAACTGCGACTGTTCCACGGTATAACCTCAAAACAGCACTTTAAGCTGTCTGAGGGTCAACCTCCTTATGCTACTTTATAAAAGTAGCTACTGGGTACTGTTGGTCCACGGTGCCTTATTCCGCATTATTCGGTACAACCCTTCAGAGTCACCTCACAAAGGGCTTCCTCCATCGGCCAGCCGGAGGATGCGCCCCTATATGCCATAGTACCACCAGCGTGGGAAACAT
>Ga0209671_1002831_pt1 | contig 16246 bp, 15 predicted proteins | sample WorMetHERISLAND2_2_FD_187401 | JGI IMG/M metagenome (GOLD analysis project Ga0209671, IMG submission 187401) | Marine gutless worms symbiont microbial communities from Max Planck institute for Marine Microbiology, Germany - Olavius geniculatus... | ecosystem: Host-associated > Annelida >...
CGTCGTCAATCAATTTAGTTGCACGACGTTGAACTCCCTCGACTAACTCAATATCCTTTTGATAATGTGGGCTCCAAATTGGAACACAATACTCTAAAATAAACATAGCACAATAATTTAAGAAGTTATCATAGCAGCAAAAATCTAGTAAATTATGCTGGCCTTTGCAGCAACATGTCAAACTCATTTCTCATTAGAAGATTTCTGATTTCTGATATCGACGTAAAACTATTGATGCAATTTATTCTGCATACTGGCGATGACAGAAATATTGACCACTAATTTAACGTCACCGTAATAATTGATTACCTTGTCGTCCAGACATCGTCACAATTGTAGTAATATTTCACACAAAACCGCCATCAACTACACACCGAAAGTAGTAAAATCAAAACATGACAACAAACTTATTTGTGACGTTTTTTGGGGCTGGGACATTTTAAACGAACCAATCATAACAACGTTTAGTTTGCTTAAATCAAGATCAAGTAATATTAATCGTACTAATCTGACTTAACAACTTACAAATTTTATAAATATTTGATTTTAAACAAGCAAACGGCAGGCGTAAGTTTGCCAAAATTATTAAATTTTAGTGTGTTTGGCGAAAAAATATAATATTAAAGTTCGTTTACCCTGGTAAGTTATTTCAGCCTATGCAGTTTGAAACTATCGCTAATAGCTAATTGCTGTGTATCAAAACGGCCATTATTTTGATATACATTAAAGTGATTTAATTTATGATATCAACACTTTGAAAGTATCTGGTTCTAGAACTTGCTGTCGAGTGTCGACTCAAACTGTTGGTAAACTACAAAATTTACGTGACTACAAAAAAATACAGAAGTGTTTGAAAGAAATAAATGTACAATTGTGCTTTTAATAAAAAAATATGAAGATTGAATTTTTCCAAAGTCAAATCGTAAATCGCATCAACACTCAACAGTTTGAGTAAAATTTATTTCAGTTGCTTCTCTGTTTTTATTTATACTTTTGACGAGGTCAAGGTCGTGCCTTTTGTTGTTGCTGAGGTGATTTATACTTTTTCGAACATTTTTTGCAATAAATGTCACCGCTTTTGACCACTTGTGGATGATCTGAATATTTTGTCAGATTCTGATGCTGCATGCTTAGTAATCGGTCGCACTTGTTGTGAATTTCTGCTGCACTGCATCGGTATGTGTAGGATCGTGTGCAGTCTTATCAGCTGCTGGTCATTGCTGTATTTTGAACTGTGTTCGTTATTCTTTTTTTGATTGATGGCAGCGACTTTGGAGCTGTTTATGAACAGTGTTGACAGCTCTGTCTGCATTTGTTTAAGTAACGACTGGCTGTTTTGCTGTCTAGCTGTCTGGCTTCATATAAGCATTCTTTGGGTTTGTATTTTGGATATTTAGTCTTGTGTTGCCTACTGCATCAGTAGTGGATATTGTGCTTAATGAAAGTAATGCTTTGCTCGATACTGACTTGTCTAAGCATTTGACAGATTATTGGGCCATACTGCTTGGTGACAGAGGCACGTGTGTGAACAACTTGCCCAGGGTTGTTACCTGACAGTGCCTTGACTCGGAGTCGATCCTGGGACCTCTTTGTCACCAGTTGGGCCCATTATCTTTACACTACCAGGCCACACTATTATTGTCAGTATATGAAATTTTTTGAAATTGAAGTTTTATGTATGTGACATATGCTAGTGTGTTTAATTTCTGTGATTTTATTGTTGTGGTTGCTATGATAGCTGTTTTTGTGGCATTTCAGACAGCTTTGTGTTGAATCAGCTGTGACAATCGATGCACTATGACAGCTGTTAGTCAGCTTCGTCTTTTGACACTAAATCAAGGAGAAAATGGAGAGGCCAACTTATATCGCTTAGAGAAAGGTGTTCAGTGTTATTCTGCTTGTTTATAGTAACTTTTAATACATTTGATAGCAGATCATGTTATTTTTAATTACATACATTGTGATATAAATTGCGATGCAGTTCAATAAAAATTTGCATTTGATATCACAGAAAAGTTGTCATTTTAATCTAGCTCAAACGAAAAAAAAACTAAAATGTTTTAAATGGAAATAATATGAGAGAAACTGAAATAGAAGTACCTGGTACAGTTATGATTATGGTGACCACTTTCCAGACCACATGAAATTCCCTGACTTTTCCAGTAGGCCGGGCAGAGATATTGGTCATATGTTGATGCAACCACTCTTATCTGTAATCTGTATAATTTTCAAATGCCTTTACACAGTATGTGATGTTTATCCTGCAGTTAACTAAATTATAATATCAGTTCGTTGCAACTGTTGATATAATTTCTTTGTTGATTTTCGACAGCTTTACTTATATTGCATCAACACTCACTGTGACTGTTGTTTGCTGCGACTGATGCATGACGAGCTCCACTGGCTTGATGTCACCGATTGAGCATGATTTAAGCTCGCACTGCTCATGTATCGATGTCTCCATGGAACTGCTCCGCCGTACTTGATGGACAGTTGTACACTCACAGCAGAAGTCACTGGCGTCAACATCTGCGTTCTGCCACTCAGCGGAAGTTGGTCGTACCGCGCTATCGATTGAACAGTTTCGGTCATCGGCGCTTTTCTGTGGCGGACCCGTCGGCGGAGTTCGCTGCCAGACAGTCTTCGTGACCTAGAACTGAGTCTCGACACTTTCAAACGTCAGCTGAAGACATAGTTACATTTTTGCGAAATATTGATGACAATATGTATTAAGCGCATTAGAGATCTTATTGAATATGCGCTATATAAATTTACACTTTACGTACTTACTTACTTACTTGCTATTTGTTAGAAAAATTGTTTCAAAACAGACCGTGGCGCCTGCTGACAGCATACAGTTGGCAGTCGCTGGTTTTAGTTGACAGAATGAGAATGTTGTTCACATGAGACGGATTTCCGTCGCCTACGACCGTTAACGGAAGAAACCATCTCGTCTGCCGTCAGCTTGAGCGATGCTGCGCTGGCGAAGCACTGAGCACTGGTCGATAAAAAGATCTCGTTTCTCCGGCAGCTGTGCCGCGCTCCATTCCCGGAGCTAGCGACGTGGTTTAGCTGTTTGCCGAGACCGATCGGCTGACGGACAGACAGCGGAGCGGAAGCCGTGCATTGTGGTTCGGTGCTAGTGGTCCAGAGAGATGTCTAGTGACAGACTGCAGTGTGACGACAGCACACGTCGCACCGGGTCTGTCGAGACGACCAGACAACAGAAGCAAGCTCGGTGACAAAGACGATTCGTTGAAGAGGTTTGTCAAGGCATGGGGTGTTTAAGATTAACGCTTCAGAACTTTAAAGTATTAGGCCGTGTTTCCACGATCTAGGCATAAGTAGAACGTTTGCACTTTAAAATGTAGCAAACACTTAAGGAGGGGTCGCACTAGCGGTCAGGATGGCCGTCCGAACAGTTATTGTTTTTGACGACCGTTTTGACGGCCGTTCGCTTTCAAATAACCTACAAATCATCGATCTTGGATGGCTTTGAATGCCAGTGCGCGCAATTGTGGCTAAACGGTGCGTTTTTATTGTCGTTTCTTTTCTTTTCTTTTTTTCTGTACCTCGTGTACGATGAAATAATAAATAAATAAATAGGTTACTATTAATCGTTAATGGGAAGTGGCATACGCTCATTCACATGGAACGAAAATCATCGACTTTGATTTTCAAGGTCAGTGACAACCAGTGCGGTCGGCCCCACCCTAGCGACAGCTGGGCTTTTTCTTGTTTTACGTGTTACCGCATCATATCTTCAACATTGTGCTGCGATTTTGTGCTAATTAAAATTCATGTTTTGTAGAACCTAGTAACCACTGTTTCGTCTCGAATCATCTTTGATCTGTTTGGCTAAGAATGTTGATAGGGCCTAGTGCAGCTAAAGATTGATGAGGTAATTAAAGATCGAGTTCGAGGTCGACGCTTTGATGTTTTGTAATAAAAATAACTAATTTTACTTAGCCAATTTACCCTCTGTGCAGTAACATTGCAGTTGCAACAGCTACATCAACAACAATCACTTTAAATTATTTCAAGTTTGGTACCTTCAGAGTTGTAAAAATTGGTGGAGTTTATTGGCTTTACTTCTATCGTTGCACACAGCTGACACATGTTACGTGGGTGTTCACAAAAACTGTTTATATGCGTTGCAGAAAAGCTGTGGCTATTAGATACAATGTAACCAATGCTTACAACGACTGAACGTCTTAAGCACGTAGCTTACTGTGCACGTGTGTGATGATGTGATCGTCTATAATGGATTTACTGAACATCCCGTGAGTATATTGCTTTAATGTTATTGCTTTATCTGTTCCTATCTTTTCTTGGCCTTAGCGACTGACTACATGGTTGAATAATACCCCGTTTACACGATGAAGCAAACATGAAGCAAACTTAAAGCACACGTCGTTCGTGCACGTGTATATTGAATACGTACCTGCGCCGTCGAAATTAGTCGACTTAACAGCGTCGACCTTGATGGCGTCAAAGTCGTCGACTGACCAGTAACGCCGCCGTCGATTATTTTTCGCGCCGCCGCCGTCGCATTTAGGCCTAACGTTTAGTTTTTCAACGCAATAATGGATTTTTATTTATTCAATGCCAAAAAATCAAAACACGGTACATTTTTAACTTATAGCGCCATAGGCCTACCAGAGTATAATAACAGTGAACAGTCACATTAATGTACTAAGTGCTTGCCTACTTGCCTACAGTGTAAAACAAGAAATTTGAGCTAATGCTCACGGGACGCGCGAAAGCCTATAGCAGTTCCTGCCCGCAGGCAGTCACCCATCGCAGTAATAAACGGGCCCGGCGTAGAGTAACCTCGTTTTAGCCGAAACGCGTTAATAGCGACGCCACGCCACCAACGCCAGTACCGTGGCGCCGCCTTGTGCATGATTTTGTGTTGCTGCCCGAAATCGCCCGAAAAATCCATAAAAAAATCCCTATTTTGGCGTTCAAGGTCATCCAAGGTCATTGAATTTGGCACCAATCGAAAGCCAGTTAGTAACCTAGGCCTTATCTCGCACTGTTACTGAGATACAGCCACTCGAGGTTTGGGGGCCCCGTCGTAGCCCAGAAATATAAAGTGTGCCAGAATGCACCGTTGTGAAAAGAAAAAATCAAAAATTTTCTCCCCAGAGGGGCCCCACAAAAATGTTTGGGGCCCCACGTATATATGTTTCCCCGGGCGGCCGCTGTGGCTCTCGACGGGCCTGCGTTTGTTCCATTATAAGTAACATATTATTAAAACGTGCAAGATGTGTGCTGTTTTTTGGAGGTTTTTGACGTCTATAATAACCTTGACCTTCGACCTGAGGAATTTTACACGCCATGCATTTTTCTACTATTTCTGGCCGACCGTTAGATATCTAATCTTGTACGATGTGCCGTCTGTCTGTCGTCTGACGACTGTAGTCTGTCTGTCTATGCATCTATTGTGGCTAAACCGCACGTTATAGGGGTCGGCGTCGGCGATATTACCGTTGGATAAGGCGATGACGAGCTTCCATAGGCTGTCAATATATAAGATAACTATGTCGATATCTATATAGCTGCAACGGTTTGGTCGCAATTTTGAACGCAAGTTGCTGCCTGTAGCCATCGCTCACGTGCGTCGAATTGCCGTGCGGTATCTTGGCGCTCATTGTGTAGCGTTCGATATAGCGGCGTCACCATAGCCGTATGCACGGTACGCCTATTGTACAGTCACTCTGAGAAATCGCTTTTTCCGCGACCAGAAGTCGGACGACGGCCTTTGGATTTAGGTGGTAAGGTTGGCCCATCCTTGCCATAGTCGGCTTTTTTGTTTGTCTCCGAGAATCGAATAGCATCCATATACGGCTGGATAATTTACGTACGTTCACGTGTGTCGACACGATTGAATTGACAATTTTATAGGATTGATCAATTAATTAAACTGAGTATGAAACTGAATGACAACCAAGTTAGGTCTAAATTTCACCAAACATCGCCTCGACGAAAGTTATTTAAGGTACTGGATGCAGTTAAAATGTCGACCACAAGCAATTAATATTTTAACCGAATGCCTGCGTCCGCTGAACCACATTAACTTACAAGTCCGTACGCAGTTCTCTTACCCGAGAATATGTTAATGAGTAAACACTGGATGTAAACAGTAAACACGGAAGTTGGAGTCGCGCACTCGCAGGCAGCTGGCTGCTTATCATAATCAATATTCGAGTCTGCGCTTCGTATCAGGCGGCGTGGGCGTGAAGCATGGTCAACATATGGATTTAAATTGAACGATGTTGCGGTAGAATTGTGTGCGATCATGTTGGGTAGGATCGTGAAGTTTCGTCGAGGCGACCAGTATGAAGAGATGCAGGGTCGCGATGTTGCCGGCAAGACGGGCAGCAGCGGTCAGACAGGCGCAGATGTGAACAGCAGAGATCAGCCGAACCAACAGACAGATGGGGGCGCCGGCAAATCTATGTCTGCGGCCCTGGACACTACTCCCGATGGTACATTCTTTCATGCTGTATTATCCGATAGACAACGTCTTTTAATGTTCAACTTCAATGGGTAGTACTGCATTCACGACAGTATGGGACATTTTATCCACTCACTCCAAATGTTAACCCTTTCTTTATAATTTTAAAGAAGTGTTCCCGGGGTTCTGAATTTAAAGGCATGAACTTTGATGTGATTACTAATCTATGTGTTTGCATTGCAATGTTAGGCCGTATGCAACCATATGACGATCTCCGATAACCAAAACTAGAATAACTGCATACCGTACTAAATAGATTATATGTTGCTATTATGGTTTTCTAATAGGTCATCTTCCAGCTATATCTGTCTTGAAATATGTCTTCTTCGATCTTGTTGTTCTTTCTGCTTAGTGGTGTTTCAAACATATCACGTAGCATTCCAGTGTGCCATATTATGCATGCATATTGTGTATATTATCTCTCTATTCTTTTGAGCTGAATGCTCAGTGTCTCTATTTGTCTTTCATTTGACTTGATTTCTTTTTTTTTAATATCCACATTTTAAGAGCTTTCAGTCTGCTACTGTCTACCTGGGTTTGTTTCTCACACATGGCAGTAATTTGCTGATATTGTGCATAATATTATCTTGTGTATGCACTGTGTTTGTGTACCATTGATGACTGAGTGATGATTTGATGTTTGTGTGTTGTTGCTAGATGTGCTGACAGTGGACCAAGCAGTTGAAAACATTGGCTTTGGATGGTTTCAGCTGAAACTGTCATTATTCACTGGACTTGTCTGGGTTTGTGATGCATCCTTCTTTACATTTGGCTGATATAACAACAGTACTAATCACAGCTAGAACAGGCTTGTTTCAGTAATCGTTATTGCTGTGTAGTTGTTCGAGTATATTGCTAGCCAGCTGTTGCCTGGCTTCTTACCGGTAAATCTGATGACGTGCAGCATTAATTTGTTTACTGCTGAGCTCTTGGAAATGCTGCCAACCTGATGGCTTGAGTGCTGACTGTTTTGACAGGGGGACAACAACTTACCACTCATTTCTAGAGTCAAGGCATCTCAAGCCATTCAAGAGGACATTTAGGCTTGGCACTACACAACAATACAATTTAGAGTGAAAAATGCGTATGGCACCACAGTTCACTTTATAGTCAACCGTGGAAAAGAGAAGGAGAAAAAGTAACTACAGTCCATCCTGATGATAGAGATGTGATGTGCTTACGTTGTTGTTTGTTTTTGAACTCATTGACTGATATTGATTATGTTTGTTAATAGTTTTTTATTAGTTCTGTTGCTGTGTGACATTGGGCATTGGTTGCAGATGGCCGATGCAATGGAGATGATGATACTAAGCATCCTTGGTCCAGCTCTGCATTGTGACTGGATGGTGCCGCCATGGCAACAAGCTCTACTTACCACAGTAAGCATTCGTTAATTCAGTGATTTCATGAATTCATTTTAAAAGCTGCAAAGTAAGTTATCTGCACAGTGCTGGAGTCATATATGATAGCAGTTAGTGTGGATAGGATATTCTTTAGTTAAAGATGCTGGTGTTTTTAGTGGTTTTTGTTTAGCCGTTAAATGGTGCTTTCCTTTTTATTTGTGTTGGTTTTTGTGCATCATGCCATGGTGGCAATGATATATGGATCATTGTAACATAAGGTTATGTGTGTTAGTAAATGATGACACTGATGATGAAAAAATGATGACAACAAATAGAATGACAACATCAATGGCAACGATGATGATGATAATTATGGAATATCCTATTTGCTGATTTATCTTGTAGATTGTGTTTGGTGGTATGATGCTGAGTTCTGGATTCTGGGGCAAAATCTGTGACAAATATGGAAGGAGAACGGTTAGTTGATAGGCGTTTTATAACTGCGATAATATTATACAATTTTAAAATTTAGTTCTGTTTTCCGAGATACTTTCGAATTTGAATAATCAAGCAGTAACTTTCAATTTCTGCAATGGTTTTTTAGCAAGTTTTAGCAAAGATTTTTCAGCAACTTTGTCTGTGAGCGAGTCACTGAGAGTTGCATTGAATGTTGCAGGAACTGCTGCTGTGTTCCATGTTTACGTTCTACTTTGGACTGCTGAGTGCGTTTTCACCGAACTACGTCTGGATATTAATACTGCGAGGCATTGTTGGCTTTGGCATTGGCGGAGTGCCACAGTCGTACGTGTCAAACTGTTTCATTTGCATTTGGTAGGCCCAATTCAGAAAGGTATGATTCAATTTTTGGAACGGTTGGGCATGGCTGCAGAAGAAAGTGATTAGATTGACTTTTTCTGTTCTCATTTTACTTCAGTTTTGGTCATCCAGGGTTCTTTATCTTTGTTAGATATTATGTAATCTGAGACTTCATTGTGTTTGCCAGGTGGCAACGCTATCAAAAGATGTTTGAGAGCTTTAGTCACTTTTTGTAGTATTCTTCCATATTTTTCTTGTGCTGTCCACTTTGTGTTGAAATAATACCTCTGAGACAAAGCCATAGCATAGTGGGCTGTATACTGTTTTATTTGTTTTTATCCAATTTCCGTCTGTTTGCTTGTGTTTTTCTTTTCATCAATAAACGTGTTCATAATGCTTGTGGGATAGATGGATATACTTCACCTGTCAGCTTTAGCTAGCTATTTTTCAGCCTGTATACGAACTGCTGTTGGAGTTACCACAGTTATAATGATGGCATTGATGAAATGATATTGAATGCGTAGGATAACACTGTATGCTGAGTTTCTGCCTTCATCAACGAGAGCCAGCTGTGTCATTTTAGTTGAGGTAATAATTTCGATTTTACATTCTTTCAGGTTTATTTTTGTTTGAACGTCTGCGACTACAATTACAAATGCTGTTGTATTTGCTGCTGGTGTATGCTAATGGAGAGTAGCATAACTAACTTGCAGAACTAAAATTATATTTAGTTGCCATTAAACGTTGTGTACACTGCACACTCTTATGCCAGCTCTGCAGTAAAGTAATACTTGTGCACTGTACATATAGGTTTTTATAATTGGTTTCTCCGTTGAATTCTTGTACCGGGATCAGCTTGTAATTAGTGATACAGAATTGTAAATGTATATAAATTATGCCATATTTAAATGTATAAGTCACAGTAACTGAGTGACTCTGAATAATTTTGAAATGTTATTGTTTTTTTCCCAATTTTTTGCTAAAACTGAAGTGTCGTATTTGTGTTAGCCTGTAATGTGATAGATCTTGCTGCATCTGTTGAGTGTAATAGTTATTCTTGGTTGGATGTGACAGTTATTCTGTGACGTGATTACGTTGTGTTGTCTATGGAATGCTGCAGTTATTCTGGGCAGTTGGAACCTGTTTCATTGTCTTTGTGTCAATATTCATAATGCCGTCACTTGGCTGGAGATATCTGCTTGTAGTTGCCGCTATACCTCTCATTATTTTCTTTGCAGCATGCTTTGTGAGTATTCTTCGTTTCTGATCACATTTTGAAGTTAAGCACTTCGTAGCTTTATCCAGAGCTTTGTTGACATACAGATATATTGTGTTCTGCTTCTTTTCTCACTATCGATGTGATCTATTGTAGACTGCTAGTTGAACTTTGTTTGACTGGTCAGCTCCACTGAAAGTTTTTGCTGTCAGATAATTTTATTATCAATATTATTTTGTGATAATATAGACTAGTTTTGACCATGGCTTATAATAGCGCAAACACAAACAGAATGAACACAGTGAAAGAGTGAAACATGAATGACTGAAATGACAAAAATTTATGAACAAACAAATAGCTAAGTGTACATGCTGCCAAAATTGTCGTGAACAACTGGATTTTGTCATTTTAAATTTATGGTTGTTTTTTGATTAAATTTTATCATTTCATGACACATGTATAGTTTCTACATTGTCTTTTGTCATTTTTGTCATTGTCGTTATTTATTATGCCAGTTTGCCCAAGGTAGCATAGAAACACACATGAAAATAAACAGAGTGAAGTTGGAAAATAGAAGCTCTAAAATAAATGAAGAGGAACCTAAAAACAATGAATGCAGTAATTATAAAGTTTACGCAATAAAAGTAAATGTTGTAATATGCAGAGAGGGTGAGTAGTAGAATCTGTTGTGTGCATATTGTTGACAGTGGCTGCCGGAAAGTCCGAGGTTTGACATTACGCGAGGAATGCCGGACCGAGCGATGGTGACGCTGCAACGAGTCGCTCGTGAAAATGGAAAACCAATGCCCCTCGGCAAACTGGTCGACGTCGTCGCCGAGGTTATTGACAGTATTAGCATTATTATTGTTATTAAATTGAATGCTGTTAATGTTTTTTGTATACTTATTTCAATTCATTGTTCTTGTTTTGTTAGTGATGTTGGACATTTATTTGGGTGACTATTATGTGCTGTTTTTAGTTTATGGTCCTATGTTATTTTGTCATGTGAGTTCGTCACTGCATGACATTTTTTGTTGAAACAAAACAATATTGCCAAGTTACAGCAAGCCTTGATGTGTGCGTTTGACTAAAAAATGAATGTCTTAGCATATTTTTAATGTCACGTCATGAGCATTTGTGCTGTCTTAACATCTTTGACACTTTTGGTTGGGCAACAAATGTGAAAAATGTGAACAGTTTTGCTCCCACAATTTTTATTATTTCATGTGTCAGGACTTCTCTTGAACTGCAGTAATATAGTTCAAATTGGATGATTCAGCATTAAATGAAAGATATTATGCTAGTAGTAGTGATATTAGCAACAGCAGCAATGCGATTGTGTGATCACTTGCTTTCTAGTGTCCCAGACTGTGTCTTGGGCAGCATTGTTTATTTTTTTCACAATACACTGTGCAATACATTATGAATTTCTGCTCAAAAATAGACAGAACTAGAAATTTGGGGCAAAGCCCAACGCGAGTCTGCCCGGTGGTGGGAAGTGCGCTAGCAAGACTTGGTCATTCTCTAGCGTGTGTAAAAATTTCGGGGCGCAGCACCCCATTGGGCCGAAATATGGTCTTCTGAAAAAGGCGCTTTAGGTGGGTACGATTTCACATCGAGATCTCCAAGGTTACTGGACCAAACTTCACCAGACTTGTTTTGCCTAACTCGGGAAGAATCGCGGTAGATAAAATATTTGTCCGATTTTGAACATCTTCATCCATTCCAGAGATATTCGCCGCCGAACTTCGAAGTCGCCTGATATCGGGCTAAATTTTGCATGCTTTGGCCCTTAAAATTTTTTTGGGGAAGGCCCCCCGAAATTTTGGACCGGCATTATAAAATTGGGCCTAGTACTGACCATCGTGCAAAATTTCACGCCAATCGGCCCACGCATCTCGGAGATCTCACGCGGGAAAATAAATAAAACATCTGGGCTAAAACTTAAGTCCACTCCGCAAGCTATCGCTTCCAGGTGGACTAACAAGCTATTAGTTTAATCTGGCACAAAACTAAAAAAACTGAAATGTTATGAATAGAAATGAAATGAGAGAAACTGAAATAGTAGTACAGTTATAATGTAAAACAAAAAAAACAAGAAACTCTCTGAAATCCCTCAACTTAATCTTTCTCCAAGCTCCATGAAATACTCGATGCTGATCTGTCATTATTTTTGCTCGCCCAACAATTCGTTTCTCTTTAAAATTTACCAGTCGTTCTTTTCATTGTGCATCACTTCTTTTCTTTGGGTAATATTTACAGTAGCCTACAGTTGTGACAAAGTATCTGTACTGAAACAAAATGTTGATGATGATGTTGGTTTTATGTTAGTCTGAGGAGCCAGTGAAGAGAGGTCAGGTTAAAGATCTTCTTGTTCCTGAGCTTAGACTTACAACCGTCCTGCTCTGGTTCATATGGTCAGTATATTACTTGAAGGTTTAAATGGTATAGCTCTTCAGTGGTATAGCTTTTCATGGAAAGCCACGGAGCATCACCTGCCATATGGGATCACACACTGTTACCTGCCACCCAACACAGGTGAATGCGTCGCCCTCAACTCTAGCCAGACAAGCCAGTACTCGATTTATCTAACTCGTAGGTATGGAAGGCTGAGTTGACCTTGTTGTTGGTTGCATACCAGATGGTTTGTTTGTTCGCAGACAGTCACCCGTTCAAGTAGTGACCTGATCGGAAGTGGAACTGATGATCTCTTGATTATAAGTCCAGCATTCTGTCGTTACACTACCAAGCCACTGTCACGTTAAAAACTGTTTGTGGCTGTGTTGAGTCTGTATTATATCATATGTTGTCATACTCTCTTGTTTTAAGCATTGTTTTTGTCAAGACTTCAGAAGACCTTTCTTGCATGGACTGTTAGCAGTTTATACCCCATACGTACAGCACATAGTCAGAACATTCACATATGGTTCCATTTTTGCATCTTGCTTAACAAAATGTGAATGCAAGGCACTACAATTTTTATAGGCCATGTCTCCTCCCATCTGAATTTGCCCTTGGCTGTGGCGCTCCCCAAACCTCCTGGCTGTATTTGATGGAATTGGTTCACGGGCTATCTATTTATGTAGTTTTAATGATTAATTATTGCTTGATAATATTTAGTGATGTTCATTAATTTCTATGCTCTAGTTGATCAGTTGCTTAGTAACACTCAACAGATTGTATGTTACCATGAATAATTTATTAATTTGGTTTTGGCTGTATAGGTTAGCAAATGCATTTGCATACTACGGCATTGTTCTGGTGACAACTGAATTGTTTCAAGTTGATGACGTCTGTAGTGGTATGTCTGCTGATTTAGTGTAATGTATGGAATCATACCGACAGTAATTGAAATTATTCATGCAATTATTAGCCTGCTGATTTGCTATAAATTGTGGTGTCGGCAATAGTGTGGCTGGCTGTACCACTGACACGGCCTTCCACGATCAGCAACCTAGCATTCCCATCACTGCAGCAAGAACTTGGAACAGACTGCCGTCAGAAGTGACGTCTTCAGAGTATTTGCCAACATTTAAGACTAAACTCAAAGCTCGTCTGATTTCTGTCTTTTTCCCGTAGCTGACTGTAAATTGCCTGCAGCGCCATATGGTCATTTTTCACTTTAATTTGTATTGCATTGTGTGTTATAATTGGTGTCGTTGTGTGTGATCGACAGCTGATACAGACGCACAGACAGTGCTGGAGCCGGCATGTCGTCTGGAATGTAAGACTCTTACCACCAAGGACTACACCGACTTACTGTGGACCACAGTCGCTGAGTTTCCTGGTGAATAATTTCAAATCCTACATAAACGTAAACTTCTTTCCAGGATGTAAGGCCCTTAGGATGGCACTGATTTTCGTTTGCCCTCAGCCAGACATCAGCTTACACTGCGAGACCATGGATAAGGGAACAATGCATTGTGCTGTGTGCGTGTTCATGCACCAGTTTTGGCTAGTGCTTATTGCATCTTCCCACGGAGGTATGGCCAGGCTGAGTTGATCTTGGTGGCTTGTTTATAAGCCGGAATTATATACGTCCGCAAATGGTCATTTATCTCAGTACTAGCTTGGTTCAGTGCAGAGTAACCAATGATGCTACGGCTAGACCAATTCACTGATTCGATCAAAAATTGAACCACAGTTTTGATACAATGAGATGTATCCATCAGTGTGCAGTCTGCATTGTTGTAGTGTAGTGATAGTCTGTTGTGGATTATTTTCAGGTCTGTTCATTACGATATTGATCATAGAGTACATTGGACGGCGGTTTACGATGGCCATAGAGTTCTTTATTTTTGCATTCTTCGTTCTGCTAGTCAACATCTGCGTTGCAAGGTACAGCCAGACACTTTGGCCTGCACTTGCTTTATTGTCGATTTTTCGGTTTAATTTGTTCATTTGTTGTTTTGTTATTTACTTTTGTGTCAGACTAGTAAAAGCATCAGTAAAGAATCTGCATTATCCGATAAAGTAAAAATTACAAGAAGTTTTTTTGCTTTTGTTTATTGCGATTTAAAGCAGTTGAATTTCTTTGTTTATGACATTGCTTTTGTGATAATTTACAGTGTATCTCAGCAATTTATTAATTTTTCTCAAGTCCTACGGAGTGGCAGAGAGTGGCCTAAGGACCATCCATTCAGTTTTTGGTGGCAAATCGATTGAGTCTGTTGTGTTCATCTACAGCGGATGCTTATGTTATCATGGCACTGGTTTTTTAGTACTTGGCAAAACTGTTGATTTTTAGGTAAGCTTAATATTCTGCCCTATGGCACGGGTTGCTATGTGTCTGTCCGTAATAGATGTATTGTGGCTAAATGGTGTGAGACAGGGCCTGTCTTGCACCGTTTAGCCACAATACATCCGTTACGGACAGACACGTGGCAATCCGTGCCGTAGGGTAGACTGTTAAGCTTGGCAGATTTGATTGTTGGAACAATAACATTATGTTCTATGCAGTTGCTGTATCGGTTGTCATATGCTGCACGTTACAGAACTGTTCTGATAGTATTTCTCTTTACTGCTCGAGCTTTTATCTCTGGAGGCTTTCAAGCAAGCTATGTTTACACACCCGAGGTCTGCAGTCTTTATTATAACATATTTACGTACATCATGCATTGGCAATCTACTTGCTGTATAAATACACAGATATATGCTGTGTCTGGAAAAATGTAACCCCCTAGACATCAAACAATAGAAATATCACATCTGAACAAATCTGAATGAAATTTTGTACACGTTACCTCCAATAAATTGCTGAAGTGATCATCAAATTTCATTGAATGATATTTGTTTCAACAAAATTTGGTGATTGCTTTAGCAATTTATTGGGGATTAAGTGTACAAAATTTTATTCAGATGCGTTTAGATTTGACATTTTTATTGTACGATGGATAGGAGGTTACTTTTTCCGGACACAGTGTATGTGACACTGGTCTTTTCAAATGCTACCTCAAAAATGAACCATTTTTCAGAGCAGTTTTCTGTTTATGTCATGGCACTTTGCTTATAGAAATTGCTACTACAACCATTAAGAAGAAACCAGCTGTCACTAGGGAGTGCCGACCATACACGGATATCAGAAAGCCAGCAAATGACTTTTGTATTATGTGAAAGGCAACATCAGACTTCCTGTTAATGATCAATAGCAACTTAGCCCTATCTTGCACCGTTTAGCTACAATACATCCGTCATGGACAGACAGATGGCAACCCGTGCCATAGGGCAGACCATTAAGTTTACCTGAAGGTCAGCAGTTGGCCCAAAATGGGAACAAAGTCTGTAGATTTAACTTACATGAACGAAAGCCAATTTATGAGCGTTAGTGTTGGCGTTAAAATTTTGGCTTAAAATTTTCTGTTTGTTGTAAGAACATTGACTAAACTCCTGGATTGCTGTTTTGTCTGTGAAATTTACAGCTCTGGTGTTATTCTGCATTATTCTATATGTGTTATTTGCAGGTATATCCAACAACGATAAGAGCACTTGGTCTAGGCGTCTGCAGTGGCATGGCACGTATTGGAGCACTCGTTACTCCATTTGTGGCACAGGTTGGTTCATTTCTCTGGCTTTCGAGCATATAAAATGTATTCATGCTGTTTGTTTGTCATTTTTTTAAACATATGGAAAGGAAAAAAAGGGAAGGGGAAAGGGTAAGGAAAAGGGAAAGGGAAAGGGGGAGGGTAAGGGAAGAAAAAGAGGAAGGGGAAAGGGGAAAGAAAAGGGGAAGGGAAGGTAAAGGAAGGGGAAGCGGAAGGGAAATGGGAAAGGAAAGGGGAAGGGAAAGGAAAAAGGGGAAGAGGAAAGGGCAAGGGAAAGCGGAAGGGGAAGGAAAAGGGGATGGAGAAG
>Ga0209671_1002832_pt1 | contig 16244 bp, 9 predicted proteins | sample WorMetHERISLAND2_2_FD_187401 | JGI IMG/M metagenome (GOLD analysis project Ga0209671, IMG submission 187401) | Marine gutless worms symbiont microbial communities from Max Planck institute for Marine Microbiology, Germany - Olavius geniculatus... | ecosystem: Host-associated > Annelida >...
TGGACAGTGGCGATCTACTCAACTACAGTAGCTTCTTTGTTTACAACGCCGCCGACGCCACTGCTGCTGCCGCTGTGAGCAGCACGCCTGCTGAGCAGCAACGGCGGTAATTGTTCACTTGCGCGCCAATGGGGCCGATTGAGTATTTACAGTAACCGGCCATATCTCGCCCTTACAGATGAGATAAAAATCGTCTAACTTGGATGACCTTGAAGGTCAGTACTGCAACAGAAACTGTATAAGCTATAGTGCGTCTTCTCTAGCAACAGCTGGGCTTCCTTGTTATTATTATATCTTGTTGAAACTCTAGCTATATACGTCCAGCAAGTGACACAAAATTGGAGCTTTTTTTCGCTGAACGATAAGCACTACGTCCAGGATAAGGGGTTCAGTAATTATCAGTCAGGGAATGAAATTTCCTGGGAACGAAGGTTCCAGGGAACGAAAGTTCCCGGGCTAAAGTTCTCGGGTACAAAAGTTCCATGAATCGAACCGTCTTGAAAAAAAATGACGCACATGGTCAGTCATCATTACGTCACGCACTAGCAACCGTCACGTCGTTCATAAACATTTCACCTGTTAGCTAGGACGTTCGTATTGAACCTCAAAACACTCCGTAACAGATTCGGTCGACTATACATTGTGTATTTTGGCAAAAACTACTTAACAAGCGACCAAAACGCAAAGGGCATACATAAACAAATCACAGAAACTCTGAGAATCGTACCCAACATCTTAACGAGAAGCGGTTGAGGTAAACTTCGGTTTGGCTCGAGTCTGCGTCTGTCGATATCATATCTTTGTTTGCTTATATGCCTACAGCCATTTATAGCCATAATTATATTGTTTTGACATTAAAAATTGTCAGCGGATTTTGATTATGGTCTTGACTTTGGTTTTGACTTTGGACTTGACTTTGGGCTTAAACCAAAGTCAGGTCAAGTTTGGTCTTGGCAAATTTTGACCTTACACATTGACTCGACTTAAATTTCGAGTACTTTGCACATCACTTCGGTCGGTCGGCGTAAACTTCGTAGAATATTTAATCCCAATAACACGTCAATGGTTGTTTGTTGTTGATTGCTTTATATTTATACCATAGCTAAAAATCTAAAATGTCTGAAACGATTTACAGTGTTTTGCACAGATTTTATGACGATTACGTCCAGTCAACACCGAAAAAAATGAAAATGATTGATGCATACTTGCTGTACATTCTGTTAAGTGGCATTGTACAGTTCGTATACTGCTGCCTGGTTGGCACATTCCCATTTAACTCCTTCCTGTCAGGCTTTATATCGTGCGTGGGGTCATTTGTATTAGCAGGTATGCATTATATTACAACTGTATTTAGTTTGAAGATTCAGTAATTGCTGGGTGATTTAATTATTAATTTTTTATAGTTCGATATTATTAAGTTTGATACAAGTACTCATAATCTTGAGTAAACTGTCTGTATGCTTTTGTTTGTGGCGGTGTATAATTGCTTTTTGTGTAAGCGAATGCAGTTTAAAATGTATGTGTATGTTATGTGTGTTCGTAATTGTCTTGTGATAAATTTATGGATGTGGTTACAATTTGCGAGGCTGCATGGGTCATGGGGCTGATCTGTGGATCTATTTCCATTGTCGGAGTTAAGGATTAAGTCTATTTCCTTTTCGTGAATCTACCTTACATCTGATAATAGTGGCTATTTGTTAAACTGTTAGTTGATGTATCTCTGCTCATTTAAGTATGTTGATTGTGTAATGAAAGGTGCCTTCCAAACAAAACCACTTCTGCTACCTGTTAATTCAAATTCATGTTTATCTGTTTTCTTATGTTGTGCTGATGACAATTACACAAATAAAGCTGAATGTATTCTATAGAGTTTAAGCTATGTGCGGTATGTGTTTTTGACAGTGTGCCTGCGAGTACAAATCAACCCACAGAACAAGGCGGAGTTTACAGGTATCGGACCTGAGCGAGCATTTGCTGACTTCATTTTTGCACACGTCATTCTACATCTTGTTGTCATCAACTTCATCGGCTGATGTGGCACTGCTTGCGAGTTATGATCGATGTTGACAATTACGCCTGGTATTTAAATTATTGACAATCACAGCTTGTATTTGAATACTGACGTCAAAAGCAATTTAAATTGGGGGCTGAGGAAAATAACAAAATTGATCAGTTAATCATTAACAAGAGTGCTCGATTAATTTTTTGATCAATTACAGTTTAAATGAAATTTTTTACATGTAGCATCACTAATCTGTGCATTTATTAAATTTTGCGTAGGAGATTTTATCAAGATCTGTACTTCTGCATTGCTTGTCTAGTGTCAGTCTTGCAGTTTGCACTTTGTAAGCCCTTACAATCAAATTACTAACTCTACCATGCATACATTGACTGCCTCTCTATACCTTTTTCTGATTTTGCTTTACTTTATGAAGAAAGCTATCGGTAGTTTAATTTTGCAGTTTTTGTTGTTTGTCGTACAATTATTGTTTGATATTAGTTGATAATTTGAGGTTAATTTGTTAATCATTAAAAAATACTTGAGAGTATCGATTGTGCATTAATTGTTAATCTTGCAGCTGTATTTTGTAAGTATATTTTTTTGGCGTAAAATTATTCATAATTCAGTGGCTGATGTGCACTGTTTTCAGGTGGTGATACAATGCAGCTTTACAGTTGTCTCATGCAGATACATTAGCCAGAAGTAATGCTTGCCTGTGAATGCAGGCAACTCAGTGGACAAATGTTTATTATTATTATTATTATATATAGCATTGCTGTTGTTAGATACTGTTTAGTAATGACTGAGTGCTGTTCATAGCTATCTGGTTTGTCATCAGAAACTATTGTAGATGTCCTTACTTGCCAGTTCACTGCATAAGTTCATCAAATTACATTTACTAGTTAAAGGCATGATTTTGGTAGGTCAAACATGTCAAACGGCATAAACTCTTTCAACCTCCATTCATTGGTCGGTGTCGAGTTGTTTCGTGAACAGCCGACAGCCATCCAAAATCACGAATGTTTACAAAACGCTAATTATGCAGCCAGACCACGCCCACCCCAGGCTGCAATGACTCAAAACTAGTAACTCTAAAATTTCCTGTCGTTTCGCGGGTGTTGCGATGTTCTATTAATAGCTTTATAGCCGAAACAAAAAGCGTAAACAGCTACTAGCGTCGGTTGACTTGTTTGGCGAACACTGTTCATCGGTTAGCTCAAACGGCTCTCGCAAATCACGACTGGTTGCGCAAACGTAACCACGGTCGACCATTTGACCTACTGAAATCACACCTTTAGCTGTTGATGTTTTGGCAGTAGGCAGCAAAAGCACTTTTCTGAAGGTTACCCAGTACTCACAGCATTGGCATTATCTAGTTGTAATCTTTTTTTGGATTTGTACAATTATGTGGCAGTCGTGCATTTTCCTTTTTCAGTTGTAGACTAGGGAAGAAATTTATTAAAAATTTAGTTGATTGCTACTGTCATTGTGATCTCTTGAAAATATTCTTTCTACAGTACAGTAACAGATGTTTGAAATAATCTGCCTGATAATATATGATTGAATAAAATTAGAATATTTTGGACATCTTAATGCCACGTCAAAGATTTTATGCAGCTAGTTTTTCAGTTTGCATTTTGATTAATAATTCTACCTCACATAATGGACTGTGTCATTGTCACTTTTCACATTTTGCTTTGTTTGTGAGAATAACTAGTTCTTGTGGTCTTTCTGGCTGAGTACAAAATTGTTCAACATTGATTGATTAATTGAAGTTAATTTTTTAAGACTAACTGGCTGAAAAATTTTAATCATTACCAGATGGTTTACATGAAGCCTGCAGCTATCAGATAACAGCATCATGTTTGCAGTGAACATCAACTTGTAAGCATTATAGCTGGCAAGCAGAGATAACAGGAACCGGAATAGTTTTAGTTTAGTTAGTTACATTTAGTTGTATTTACCGGTATATAATACTTAAGTAAACTGAAACACAAAGTTCAGTTGTTTGATCAATGTCGTAATAACTTTATCAACGATGTACACATAAGTAAACAAACAATGGCCAAAGTTGTCTACAGTCAGAACATTTGCACAAGCAGCAACATTCTCTACACATCCTGTGAGGCCTACAAAAATTCTCATGCTTCCAGTGACAGACTGGATAAAGTAGGGATGGGGATTTTTTTACGACACTTGATTTAATAATGCACAAAAGTTCATAAAAGTATGGGCAAAGTGTCACACTAAATAGCACCCATGAGAATGAAAGTAAAAATACTGCATCATAAGAGACTAGATACAAACAGGTTTTTTTGGCTGAACTTTGGAAGCAAACAAAAAACTGCACCAATATGTTTGAGGAGTCGATCCACACAAAATTTTGGGCATGTATGCGAAATGGAAGCACAGAAATTATTTTATGCCTAAGCTGCACAAATGCCGACAACTCACGGAATGTTGTACAACAGTTCAGTGTACAAAATGCGGGTACACAAAAAAGCTATGATACACAGTCAAGGGTGTCTACACCATATAAACCTCACAAAAGCATGGTAAAATTTCTTTCAGCCCTGTGTGTGTGAAGAGTGCTGCACATGACTTGGTGTAGTCCCCTAACTCTCCTCTCCACCTGGACTACACCCGCTCTGCAGCCCAGGGCTCCAAAGCATGCAAAATGTGACAAAGTTGGGTAATTTAGGACAAAAACTATTGGCATTCTTTCCAGCTGGTTTTCATGCGCGAAATGTTTCAAAATCAACAGTGGCTGGGTGTTTTCTCATACCTCATTAGAGGCGCTCATGGTGCTTACCAGACACAGCTGGATTTGGGTAAAGCCGTCCCCTGGAAAAAGCAAGGGAATGAGAGATGGCTCAAGGGGTAGACACCCATGCACACAGTTCATTATGTCTGCATTCTTCATACAACAATATCCATAGGTAAATGTAGAAATGCCAACAAGACATTAGTTTGATCACTAGTTTTAGTAGGCTGGGATAGAAATGGACGGAACGAGAAGTGGTATGTCTGCTAGTAGAATTTCGTTCAACTAAAACTTAACATTCCCATCTGCTTTTTCATCGCACCAGCCTTTCATTTTCTCAACAGAAAAGACTTTTTTGCTTTTGTTTTAGTTAGTCCTGTCTGCTTTTAGTTCCTTATGATGATATTACTCGACTGCTTTTGTATTTTTTTCATTTTTACATCCCAGCACTAGAAATGGAAATGTCTGTTTAAAATAGTTCTAGTTCAAGATTTTAATTTATGAGCTAGATGAAACAAGCAGCTTGCCTGCTAGTTACGGAGTGCAATTAACATATCACGTGCAAAATTTCTGTCTCTAAAGCATGCACAATTTTTTATGTTTTCTCCATGTACCCATGGGCCGATCCCTCACTAGCGAGCATGGCAACAATAACAACAACAACAGAGCTGTGCAGTCCATGTAATTTATTATTCGAGTACTCAGTGAGTAGCTTAACGAGTACTTGGCACAGCCCTAAGCAACAAACAACAACAGCAGCCAACAGTAACTATCTATGCACACTGCACAGTCAAGCTATTTGTAATCTGTCAACTTGTATAAATATTTATAAATACTGTGACTAGATAATCATGTAACAGCACAGCGGGAGATGGTAATATGTGATAATAAAATGGCGGAAAAGTAAAAAAATGGAACAATTCTGTCATTGTGACTAGCTACAGTACTCAGATGTTGATTAACACATTACTGTTTGACTAGTTTGTTGTGACTACACTCACACAACGATAGCTGTAAGGATAAGGTGGCAAGGTGCTAAAAGCCAGCCAATACACATATCTGCACAATGCGCATATCTAAAAGATGTATTAAACCACAGAAAAAAAATAAAAAGTGTGAAAACATGTTTTTATGGAAAAATATTTGTAAACTTAGACTAAAAATACACCACCCTCTTAAAAATACATGACCTTCATTTTACTTGACGTGTGGGCTAAATCCATCACTTTAGAACACATTTTCCCTCACATTCATCAAGTTTTTGTCATCATACATAAGTCGCCAAATTCAGATACAATTTTATCAACAACAATTTAACTTTCTGAACATAACTACACTGTGTCCGGTAAAAAAACTGACCCCCTAGACATCGTGCAACAAAAATGTCAAATCTGTTATCGACATTCAACAATTAATATTTTTGGTAAGAAAAGATATATTTTAATGAAATTTGGCAATTGCTTCAGAAATTTATTGGGGATTAAGTGTACAAATCTTTATTCGTGTTCACTCAGGTTTGACATTCTTATTGCACAATGTTTAGGCGATCAGTTTTTTACAAGACACTAGTGTATTTTAAAGCATCATAGTTTTCACACTTGCCGCTACCTTCTTAAAATAAATTCAACGTTTTTTTTCGAATTAAAAAACATCCATAAAAATTATGGCACGGCTACAACATTGCAGTGCTGGAAGCAACAGTTAAACACTAAAGACCACAAGTGCAGAGACGTATGATCTCTGACTCAGCAATGATGACGATGATGATGATGAATGATGACTGGGACGGCTTCACGACTCACTCATTGACGACTCGGAAATAGCGGACTGCAAAATCAACAACAGTCAATCAACGCATACAAGCAGTGGCTTCTATCCCTATACTTGGTGGGTGCAGCTTGCACCAAGAGAAAATTAGGGGGGAAGTTTTGTTACGGGTGTAGATCAAAAATAAGGGGAAAGGTTTGATCTACACTCTTGACCCTCACCTTTTTTTCACTTGGCAATCAACACCCTTAACATAGTTCCCATTTTCACTAGACAATCTACACCCTTAACAAGGAGCCCAAAAGGGGGGGGGAACTTGAGTCTAAAATGGGGTGGGGGACTTGCACCCGATTTCAACTCCAGATTTGGGGGGATAAAAACCACTGCATACAAGCAATTAATCAGTCAACAGATCAAGTTTATTCAAAACAAGCCAGCCCAGAACAAGCACATTATACGGCTGTCCGCCAATAATGCAAGTTAGTAATAATCGTCTTCATGCATAACACAACCGTACCGGGCGTGGTCCTTAACTCTTAAGCTTCTGAGCCGAAAATTTGTATACTGTGGTTAAAACTGGAGTAGAAAAGGTTCACACCAATTGTTTTTGATTTTTTTCTAAGCTTTTCATTGTCAAGGTAGGGCAGACCAATCAGTAAGATCTGTAATATGGCCGGTTGGGAACGTGTGATATATTAGCGTTGATTGCAGCGTTCGAAGGCAGCGTTGATGTAGCGTCAATAGCAAATAGAAAGTGGCATTAACGCCACAGACGCTGTAGCGTAGCTATAGCATCTATAATCAACGCTAGCGTTTAAATGCTACAGCGTCTATAGCGTTAATGCCGCTTTCTCTATGTACACGAGGTCACTGAATCTCTTGTTCCATGCGCTATTGACGCTACATCAACGCTGCCTTCGAACGCTGCGATCAACGCTAATATATCACACGTCGGTTGGGATGGCTGCTTAGAAGTACAAGTGCCAGATTGACGCTGCAGTGTAGCGTTAAACAATCAAGAACTCATCTAAAATAAATATCATATAAAATAAATAACAAATAATAAACCGATATTGTACAGATAAAGCTAGGCAACAGGTAACTGACAAAATTTTACAGAGGAAACAAGATGAACGAAATAAAATGTTGAGTTTTACCGGTTTCTGAATGGTTTCTGAGATGTAAGCCCGGTGAACTCTAAGGCTCTCAACTAAATCTGAATGAGAGGAGGTAACAGGCAGTACTGGCATTAAGAACAGATTTATCAAAAAAATGACTTACAAAATCAAAAATTCAATGGTCACCCAATACAACAACAACTAGTACAGGATACTACTCACAGAGTTGGACAGTCGATTGGCAGAGCTGCTGACGTGATGTTTCAACATTCGCACAATATTCTCTTTGTCTGACAGTCCATCGGACGTCGACGTCGTCAGTTCCAGCGAAGAAATCATTTCTTCATGAGACGATAACATTATATCATCTATTGGCTGTGACGTCTGCCCTTCATCATCTTCATCAGCAACTGCAGCAGCTTTAGCAGTAGTTGCTGTTGTAGTAAATCTGCTAGGATCATTTAGTTGCGGTTGTTTATTTCTGTTGCCATTATTGTCACCGGGGCTAAGTCTGTCGGAATGTATGGCTAAACGTCTGTCTCCCTGGATCTCTGAGCAAACCGCCAGTAGTTCCGTATGTGTTGCTGAATGTATGGCCGGATGTCTGTCTCTCGGTGTGTCTGTGCCTCCTGCCAGTACCTCTGCATGTGTCACTAAATGTATGCCTGCATGTTCAGCTGGTTTGATCACTGCCACTGATGATCTTGGTGCTGATTGGATGCCGCCATACCTCATCGGGGAATTTCCCACGCTGCTGTTTATACCATACACTGAGCTGCTGGTAGCATGATGTGGGGAATTTCCAACACTGTTATTTACATCAACCAGTGAACAGCAAGTACCGTGATGCGGAGAATTTCCCACTGCACTGTTCTTCGTACCACCCACCGAGAGGCTTGGGGAATTTCGACGGTCAACTGCCCGCCGACGCCGACCACCGTCTGCAAGTGGACTTGCTGCTGGACTGCTGGATTTACCCAACGCTGGCCTCGATTTTCCTGATGCCGGACTGGATTTTCCAAGTCCGGGATATTTAGCCGAAGAACTGGACGACCTTCTGGCAGAAGTTGACCTGTCCCTGCGACTTGGACTACATTGAACGGCCGCAGTAGCTGTAGTGGTTGCAGTGGTAGACAGCTTAGAGCCAGCAGTGTCCAATCTAGCACAGAGCACATCATAAAACTCTAACGCACTAAGAAAGTCATAAAATTACAACGTGTAAAAAACTAACGGTCATACATACACCTCCTCAAGTTAAGAAGACAGTGATAGCAATTAGAAAAATCTAAAAAAACTAGCAATTAAGAGTCATGATTTGTTGAATTTATACAACTTATTATCATTGCTTCAAAAGGTGAGTTTAATCAAAGATGTCCGTTCTCATACTGACAATAAATGTGTAAAATGTCCAACATCAACCTTAACACATTAAATAATTATTAATCACGACTAAAGAAATTAATGCCTTAAAAATCGCTTTATGGCAATCTCACTGCACTTAAACACTACCAAAAATGTCTGGAAAGGCAAAAGTAAAAGGTAAAAGTTTCAATTTGTGTAGCGCATTGTCGCATACACGCCTCTAATGCACTTTTTATCACTGACCAGAGCCGCCGGCCGCACAGCCACTGCGTGCAGCCTGCAGACACAGGCTAGCGCAGCAGCCCGGCCAGGCAGCCCCAGTCAGCTGTACTAAGGTCCTCACCTTCTGTAACCCACATAAATGGGTTACTACTGATTCAACCGACCCTGGAGGGATGGCAGGCTGAGTTGGCTTTGTTGGTTGACTGATAGCAGACAATTTACTCACAAAGTGGTCAAACAGCCATCCATCAGTCTGGTGCAGGATAGGGAAAGTTTGTCGGCCAGGACCAACGTTCTAACCACTCTGCTACACCACCAAAGAGCATAGGAAACCAGCAGCACTACGTATAAAAAACATAAGAGATTAAACAAACCATTGAAAAGCTGTAATAAAAATGATTAATGTTTGCATTCGTGGTGATTACAAGTACATGTAAACTGAACTAACCGAGCAGCGAGTTTATCTGCAGTAGTAGTAGTGTGCTTAGTTCGTCGGCCATGTTGTAGTTGTTGTTGTAGTTCACAACATGATGTTGTAGTTGTATTTTGTGCATTGTGTATGACCGGTCTGAGAATGCTCTTTGGCCGTCTCTGTCCTCCATTTGCAGTCTCCTCTCGCCTGAATCACAAATCACTCAGTCAATTAAATAATAAATCATAATGCAAAGTAGCAAAGCTACTTCAAGAACGAATCAATTGACATATTAAAATATTTATTTATTTATTTATTATATATTTTATTGGCCTCGCATAATCGGTTTTTAATTTGATGTTGGCCATTTGGCCAGTATCTTCCTATTTTGTTCGCTACTCTCATGCTGCTGCACTACATTACGCTGGTTGCTAAAATAAATAAATAAATAAAATAAAAAAAGAAAAATATAAATAGTCTATACAGTAGGTCAAACAATAAGACTTGGATATGAGTTTCAGAAGAGCACAAACATACATATGTAACATAAAGAAATTAACAACCTTTACAATGCAGAAAAATGTAGAAAAATTGTAGCATTTCAGTGCTTTGAGCTGTTGAGGTTTTAACCCAGTTACGAGTGGTGAAAAAGTTTTGCAAGTCAATATGTTAGACTAAAAAACTTTTCAAAATCTATACACCAATAAAATGCACTTTTCTCCTGAACTCACAAGAGCTTAAAGCGGATATGAAGTCATTGTAACTTATGACATCATGAGCGTTTTATATCGGTCCATACAGCCAGGATTCTACCACAGACTTGAGTCATTCATTGCTTGGATAGTGAACACCACTGAGAAAATTTTTCAAATTCAGAAAAAGATAATAGTTAATGTAAAGTCAAGTCTCTGCTGTATGTAGAGTGGTCTTATTGTATGAAGAGTCGCAAACAGCTTGCCGGGTAATTGTAACTTTGGGATTGGGCTGCAGTGCTGGGCACTGCCGGATTTAGGGGAGATCTTCGGGGCTTGCTCGCAGGCCCCCACACATCAGGGCTCCCCTGGTCATACATTGTAAAAGTTGTTTAATCGTTCGCAAAGACGACGGATATCACTAACTGTTAACTTTTCGACAAAATTTTACTGACAACGTCAAATGCTGACGTAACATCGTAATTGACATAAGTGCTTTTATTTATGGCCAAAGCGGATTTTGGTTACTTTGTATTCATATTGCAAATACAAAATTCATGAACATATTTGTCACGGCTTCCATAAAATCACATATCCCAGCGTCTCACCTTCGTAAATCCGGCTGCAGAGTAAAGGATTGCCCTGCTAATATTTGTGCTGTTTGCATTAGCACTCCAAATCATATCTGTTTAATGCTTTATGACATCATAAATTTCAATGACGTCACATCCACTTTAAGCTCACATGAGTATGGGAGAAATATAACTTTTACTGGTGTACAAATTTTTAAAAAATTTTAGTCTAATATACAGGGGGATATTGAGTTGTAAACTTCGTCTAATTTTCCTCGTACGTATAGTTTTTTCACGTCTGGCACAGATTTTGGCTACTGAATATTTGTAATCGCAAATGAAAAAATTTACGAACATACTTGTTGAGGCTCTCATCAAATCACACGTCCCAGGGCCTCGTGTTGGAAAGTCTGATGGTAGACTAAAGAAATGTCATGCAACAGCGAGCTAAATTTTATGCTATTTGCGCTGGCACTTCAAATCATTCCTGTTCAATGCTCTATGATGTCATATATTACAATGACATCATATCCACTTTTAGCTCATACGAGTTCAGGAGAAAGATACGTTTGGTGTATAAATTTTGAAAAGTTTTTCAGTCTAACATATCAACTTGCTAAACTTGCTGAACGCCCCTTGTAAGCTAGCACACAGCCCAAGTTGGCCAGATGACCGGCTCTGCTAACAGCCAGCACCTTTAACTGCCTGCCCTAGTAGCAATGGCTCACTCAATATGAAACTGATAATGAGTTATTGCTACTACAATTGCCATTACAGCAGGAATAACAACTACTACTAGTACAGCTACCAGACCTGATAAGATGTTGTTCACGTTTTTCCAGCTGGAAAAGGCAAGCAGTCAACTCCATATAGAGATTGTTTGCTCGTTGCAACTTCTGCTGGTAATGTTGCCGTACATCTTGTGCATGTCTGTCACAGGCATTAGCACACCATCTTACATTTCACACATGTCTTCATACAGTATATGTTAGTAAAATGTCTAAAAAGATTAACTGGGTCTACAGCTATTCATGCGAACCCACCTCAGAGCTATGGAACATCATCTGCCACGTGAGATTACAGGGATCACCTACCAGCCAACATGGGTGAGTGCGCCCCACCTCAACTCCCACCAGGACAGCCAGCACTCAATGTACGTACCCTGCAGGGACGGAAAGGTGAGTTGACCTGGGTGGCTGCTTATATACTGAGACAGTTTACCCGTCCACAGCCAGTCACCCACACAAGTAGTTACCGAGCTTAATAATGACCCAACCAACCAACTTTACATACATTAATGATCAGAAATTTCAGTTCTAAACTAACAATAATAATTTTCAAGAAATGCACGTATTCACCATTTACCAACTTTATTAGTTATTCAGCTAACAGCCATCACAAAAAACAACAAAGACGTGTACATTCCATTCTGCAAGGCAAGCGTATCCTCAGTATCCTATCAGAAAATTGTGAGAATGTCAGTTCAAAATGTCAGAATTTGAGTTAACTTCAAGGCTGTGCAGTTCTGGTTAGATGGCTACACACTATGGCAGCACTGCGCCGACATGTTTTTTCTAGTTACTATTACATGTGATCACTAACTAACCTGAGTTCGTCCCGGCGTTTCTGTATAAGGTCCTCCTCGACTTTCTTGTAGTTGGATCCTTCCACCTGAATAACTTGCAACTGCTGAGCCACCTCGTTTTTCCACTGAGCCTATCAACACATCAACATGCAGCTTTACACAGTCTTTTTATCACTTTTTGCATGCCAACAGACAGACCAATTACAGAGAATGTAATTCATATATTAGCAAAGTCACCAACAATTAAAGCTAGAGGATTCCAGTTTTAAGTTATCTGCATTCTGCCAACTCATGTACATGTCAAATGGACCTACAGCAATTGCAGCTGTAGACCCGAAACTGTGAAACAGCCTTCCAGCTCATCTGCGACAAATTGACATTAACTTTAAGCAGTTCAAGTTGCTGCTAATGCACCAGAAAGATGCCTGCTTAATCTAGCAATTAATGTTTATATTCATTTATGCTATTCATAAAAACACATATTTTACTGTATGTTCTTTACTGTTAGAAAACTAATAACAACCTGTTGCTGATAGAACTCTTCATTAGGAATGTTGATCCACTCGGGAGTTGCTATTTCAAGATGTAGCTGAATCTGACGAAAGGCTGGACGGTTGCGAGGCTTTGAACTCCTGATTACATCCCACACCACAGAGACATGACATTATCAACTATGACTGCCATTACGACAATAACAACAACAAATACTACTATTATACTAAAAAAATTAATGGTGCACTGCATATAGCTCTTCATGTAAATCCACCTCAAAGCTACAGAGCGTCACCTGCCATATGGGAGTGTGTGAGTGAGTGAGTAGGGTTTAACGTCCCGCCTAACACAGTACAGGTCATTTCGGGGACGGCCTTTCCAGGCAAAATGCACATAATAACAAAACAAAAAGTGGTCGGTACTCAATCTACCTACCTGAGAAAAAACAGATGACTAATTTGACCTTGGTTGTTGGTTATATAACCAGATGGTTTATGTGTCCAAAATTACCCATCGAAGTAGCAACCACCTGATAGCAATGACCAAAGTCGAACTTACATTCAGTTGACCATTATGTCCGATGCCTTAACAAACAGGCAATCAAGACACCTACTACAATGACAACTGCTAATATTGTACACTGACCAGCACTGAGACATAAGTAGCTTCAGTCCTTCAGGACAGGTCTCTGGTATAGGCAGTTGCAAACTGTTGCTGCCTACACCCCAGATGATAGCAGACGAGTCCACGTCTTTGTACGGTATTTCGTGTATCAGCAACTCCCATAGAACCACTCCAAATGACCTGCATGCAAACATCAGAAAATCAATGTTGCTAGAATCAACAACAAAATCCAAATCAACTCTAAAATCTAGACCCTTCCTTCTTAGGTCATGCTAAACCCCGCCAAAAATTCATACAAATCCATCCTTAATTTTTGAGTAATCCAGCTACGATAACATATGTAAAAGTACAAAAAAGTGACAGAGGCCAAAAAAACAATTAATCGCAAGATCACAGCTGCTTCTAGTCAACAATACTAAGCTGTGTCTCACCAGACATCGACTTTCTCGGAGCAAGGTTCGTTACGTATGACCTCGGGAGCCATCCATGCCACGGTGCCAGCAAACGACATCTTTGTGCTGTTCTCAGTCCACTCGCGACTTGTGCCAAAGTCTGAGATTTTCACCACGTCATTCACGGCAATCAGCACACTACAAACATGACAAGTGTTGTTAAAAATCAACACTGCTTCATTGTATATCAGCACACTACAGACATGACACAGTCTCATTATAAGTAAGCACTGTCAACGTCTGTGCCAGTCTGGATTTATTTGTACATGCAAGTCATGCATACCTCACAGTGCAGCACAGTTAGTGCTGATACTGCTGCAATGGTGATAAAGAGTACGTAATTGGAAATGCCACTTTGTAATAGGAAATGCCACTTTGGAAATCTTGTAAATCCAAACAAGCAACAATTTTCCAAAAAAACAATGGATAAAAAATAATATAATTTCAGACAACCAACTGGGTGAAATTACTGAGAAAGTAAAAAAATTATGCACATTTTCCTGAAGCTTCAGTTATTTTGTTACTAAATCAATTAAGATTAATTCTCGTAAAATGACAACTTTTTGACAGCTACTTCAAGTTAAGCCATAGCAAGATATTTGTGGTTGTATTCTTTGCAGATGTGATACCATTCCCATCACCCAACGAATAAGACCTATATAGATGGGAAAAAAACAAAAGAAAACAACAATTTATGCATAGACAATAAACACTAAATTAACAGCCAATTCATACACTGCAAATGATGAAGTACTGATAGTCAACTTCTGAAGAAAATAACATCCAAAATGGCAAAGAAATGAACATACTTGGGAGACTTAAGATCACGGTGGATGATTTTATGAGAGTGTAGGTAAGTCATTCCACTAGTGATTTGTTTTGTCCAGTCACACAACAAAAGGGCCGGTAACTGTTTGCCATCATGTAGCACATCGTATAGCTGGCCGTACGGACAATACTCCATTATGATGCAGTAGCAAGGAGCCTGAGTACACACACCGCTAAAATAACACACAAGATAACATAGCATACAATGTAAACCAATACAAGTACATGTACACAATTACGATAACAAGTCTAACTGCAACGATGTTTCTAACCTGCCTTCTACAATACTGGGCAGCAGAGATTAACAATGGATATTTAGTTATCTACACACAAAGAATACAAAAAGAATCAAAAATGCATCCTAATATGTGTTAGAAAATGCAGAAATGTATGTGACAAAGTTAACCTATGTAAAAATGAGATGAGCCCAAATGCAGAGCACAAATAAATTTGGCAGTCATTCTAATGTCCTAACACTAACATCACACCACCGAATCTTAGTTAAAACTTCACCAGATACTAACCAAATTTTAAATTTCTTCAAGTGACAAACTTTCTGGAACATAACCAATTTGTACTCATCAAGAGCTTCTCACAATTATGATCCTTATCGCTATCATTTATTATATTCAATCATCATCATGATGTTACCAAAATGAGACTATGTTAGGATGGTTGAGTCGTCTCAGATGCTTAACGTCAGTCTCCTTTACGTCGCGAACTTTCTTCACCGCGACCTGATCTGGACCAAGCCGACCCAAAAACACAGCACCCTGCGAACCACTGCCCAGCCAGGTCAGGTCCGAGATGTTCTCAAATGGGATTTCCCAGTCATCATCTAGCAACAGACAAACAATCAATCAATCACTCGATTAATCAATTACTCAATCGACCAAGACACATTTTTAAGCAACACATGCTGCAGATGAATAAGAAATATCATTAACATTTTGGACAAAACAACTCATGCAAACTTCGATGTAAGGTTTTATATCACAGCAATAAACAGCATTTTGCACTAAATGGATCAATACAGACATAGCAAATATTTTAGTTTTGTACAACAAATTACTAGGTAAATCCAAATTTTTATGGGAAGCCAAATATACTAAATCTCACACTGTCCAAGGTTCTACCACTGTTAAAAAAATAACTAAATGTTTAATTACTGAAACTGTAAACAATTCATTAACATATTAGGAGCATCATTAATGCACTAATTTGACAGAGATACTTAAAATAAGTCCTGTTTTAGATACACATTATGAGCTCAAACTGACTAAGCTTAACTAACAAACCTATGATGAATATCTCGCTCAAATACACTGTGTCTCAAAAAAAACCAGACCCCT